>OFTX01000173.1_pt1 | contig 41833 bp, 37 predicted proteins | sample 1775051 | NCBI WGS metagenome assembly OFTX01 (sample SAMN08195772, study PRJEB24354) | sludge metagenome | isolation source: sludge from phenol fed wastewater aerobic bioreactor A | place: India: Nagpur | collected 2016-09-15 | reverse complement strand
TGGGCCTGAAGCCGATCGTGGTGGTCAACAAGGTCGACAAGCCCGGCGCGCGGCCCGACTACGTCATCAACGCCGCGTTCGATCTGTTCGACAAACTGGGCGCCACCGACGAGCAGCTGGACTTTCCGGTGGTCTACGCCTCGGGCATCAACGGCTGGAGCTCGCTGGCCGAGGGCGAACCGGGCGAGCAGTGGGGCCCCGACATGTCGGCGCTGTTCGAGACCGTGCTCAAGCACGTGCCGCCGCACGAGGGCGATGCCGACGGCGCGCTGCAGCTGCAGGTGTCGGCGCTGGACTTTTCCACCTTCGTCGGGCGCATCGGTGTGGGCCGCGTCAACGCCGGCACCATCAGGCCGGGGCAGGAGGTGCTGGTGATGGCCGGCCCCGATGGCGCCAGCTACAAGGCGCGCGTCAACGAGGTGCAGACCTTCGAGGGCCTGAACCGCGTCAAGGTCACGCAGGCCGGCCCGGGCGACATCGTGCTGGTCAACGGCATCGAGAACGTGGGCATCGGCGAGACCCTGACCGACCCGGCCAACCCGCAGCCGCTGCCCATGCTGCAGATCGACGAGCCGACGCTGACCATGAACTTCTGCGTCAACACCAGCCCGCTGGCCGGGCGCGAAGGCAAGTTCGTCACCAGTCGCCAGATCTGGGACCGGCTGCAGCGCGAGCTGCGCTCCAACGTGGCGCTGCGCGTGAAGGAAACCGACGAGGACGGCGTGTTCGAGGTCTCGGGCCGCGGCGAGCTGCACCTGACCATCTTGCTGGAGGAAATGCGCCGCGAGGGCTACGAGCTGGCGGTGTCCAAGCCGCGCGTGGTGTTCAAGGACATCGACGGCGAGCGCTGCGAGCCGATCGAGCTGGTGACGGCCGACATCGAGGAAGGCCACCAGGGCGGCGTGATGCAGGCGCTGGGCGAACGCAAGGGCGAGCTGGTCAACATGGAGCCCGACGGCCGCGGGCGCGTGCGGCTGGAGTACCGCATCCCGGCGCGCGGGCTGATCGGCTTTGGCAACGAGTTTCTCAACCTCACGCGCGGCACCGGCCTGATCAGCAACCTGTTCGACGGCTACGAGCCGCACAAGGGGGAGATCGGCGGGCGCAAGAACGGCGTGCTGATCAGCATGGACGCGGGCGAGATCTTCACCTACGCCCTGGGCAAGCTGGACGACCGCGGCCGCATGTTCGTCAAGGCGGGCGACCCGGTGTACGAGGGCATGATCGTGGGCGTGCACAGCCGCGACAACGACCTGGTGGTCAACGCCACGCGCACCAAGCAGCTCACCAACTTCCGCGTCTCGGGCAAGGAAGACGCGATCAAGATCACGCCGCCGATCGAGCTGACGCTGGAGTACGGCGTCGAGTTCATCGAGGACGACGAACTGGTCGAAATCACGCCCAAGAGCATCCGCCTGCGCAAGCGCCACCTGAACGAGCACGACCGCAAGCGCGCCAGCCGCGAAGCGGCAGTCTGACCTGCGACGCCCATCGTGACGGCCCATCCATCCTGGTCGCACACCCGCGCGGTGTGGATGATGGTGCTGACCACCTTGCTGTGGAGCACGGCGGGCGTGGTCACGCGCCAGATCGAGCACGCCCAGGGCCTGGAGGTGACCTTCTGGCGCAGTGCCTTCACCGCGCTGGCGCTGCTCGTCATCCTGCCGCTGTGGCGCGGGCGCGGCGTGTGGGCGCGCATTGCCTGGGGCCAGCCGACGCTGTGGCTGTCGGGGCTGTGCTGGGCCGTCATGTTCACCGCCTTCATGGTGGCGCTCTCGCTCACCGGCGTGGCGCGCGTGCTGGTGACCATGGCGTTCGGCCCCTTCCTGACGGCGCTGCTGTCGCGCGTGGTCACCGGCCGGCGCCTGCCGCGCCGCACCTGGGCGGCGATCGCCGTGGCGGGCATCGGCATGGCCTGGATGTTTGCCGGCCAGTTGGGCGAGGCCGGCGACGCCGCGGCCTGGCTGGGCTCCATCGTCGCGCTGGGCGTGCCGCTGGCCTCGGCCGTCAACTGGACGGTGTCGCAGCAAGGCCAGTCGCATGGCACGCCGGTCGACCTGGTGCCCGCCGTGCTGCTGGGCGCCGTGCTGTCGGCGCTGGCGGTGGCGCCCTGGGCCTGGCCCCATGCGGCGTCGACGCGCGACCTGGGCTGGCTGGCCGCGCTGGGCGTGGGGCAGCTGGCCATCCCCAGCGTGCTGGCCGTGCTGTGCGCGCGCGTGCTGCCGGCGGCCGAAGTGTCGCTGCTGGGCCTGCTGGAAATCGTGTTCGGCATCGGCCTGGTCTGGGCCATTGCCGGCGAGGCGCCGCGGCCCGAGGTGCTGCAGGGCGGCGCGCTGGTCATCGGCGCCCTGCTGGCCAACGAGCTGCTGGGCTGGTGGGGCCAGCGGCGGGCGGCGCGGGGCTTGTCATCCGTCAGCGGGTGAGCACCACCTTGCCGCCCGTCTCGCCCGCCATCATGAGCTGAAAGGCCTGCGCTGCCTCGGTCATCGGCAGTTCGGCGCCGATGCGCGGGTGGATGCCGGCCTGCACGCAAAAACTCAGCAGGTCGGCCAGTTCGCTGCGCGTGCCCATGGTCGAGCCCAGGATGCGCAGCTGCAAAAAGAACACGCGCTGCAGTTCACCCGCGGTGGCGTCGCCCGTCGTCGCGCCGCAGGTGACCAGCACGCCGCCGGGCTTGAGCGCGCGCAGCGAGTGCGACCAGGTCTGGCGGCCGACGCTGTCGAACACGCCGTCGACGCGGTCGGGCAGGCGCGCGCCCGACTCGAACGCGGCATGCGCGCCCAGCTCGAGCGCCAGCGCGCGCTTGGCCTCGCTGCGACCCGTCACCCACACCTGCAGCCCCGCCGCGCGCCCGAGTTGGACCAAGGCGGTGGGTACGCCGCCCGAGGCGCCCTGCACCAGCATGGTCTGACCCGGCCGCAGGCCCGACTTGACGAACAGCATGCGATAGGCGGTGAGCCAGGCGGTGCCCATGCAGGCCGCTTCGCTGAAGGACAGGGCCGCCGGCTTGGGTAGGACGTTGGCCTCGGGCACCACCACCCGGTCGGCAAACGTGCCCTGGTAGCTCTCGGTCAACATGCTGCGCTTTGGGTCCAGGGTTTCGTCGCCGCGCCAGCCGGGCGAGGGGATGACCGCGTGGATCACCACCTCGCGGCCGTCGTCGGTGACGCCCGCGCCGTCCATGCCCAGGATCATCGGAAACTGCTCGGCGCGGATGCCCACGCCGCGCAGCGTCCACACATCGTGCATGTTCAGGCTGGCCGCGCGCACGTTGACGGCGACGTGGCCGGGCGGCACGTCGGGCGCCGGACGCTCGCCGACGACGAGCGAGGACAAGGGGTCGTCCGGTTTGGCTTGGGCGGCATAGACGGCAAACATGGTGCGTTTCCTTTCAGGACGGGTGCGCCATGCGGGTCATGGCGTTCAGTTCAATGGCCTGGATTGGCAGGCGTTAACGGCCCTGCCAGCGCGGCGCCCGCCGCTCCTTGAAGGCGGCGACGCCCTCTCTGGCATCGGCGGACTCGCGTGCCACGGCTTTGGCGGCTTGGGTCAGCGCCCAGCCCCGTTCGTCATTGTCGGCGTATAGCTGCTCCAGCGCCGCCAGCGTCTCGCGCACCGCCAGCGGCGCGCGCTCGGCGATCTGCCGCGCCAGCGCCAGCGCTTCGGGCAGCGCCTGGCCGGGCTCGGTCAGGCGGTTCACCAGGCCGAGGGCGTGGGCACGCTCGGCGCCCAGCGGCACGCCCGTCAGCAGCAGCTCGCGCGCGATGTTGATCGGCAGGGCGCGCGGGCCGCGAAACAGGCCGCCGCACTCGGCGATCAGGCCCAGGCCCACTTCCGGCAACGAGAAAGAGGCCGAGCGGGAGGCGACGATCAACGAGGTGGACAGGGCGATCTCGAAGCCGCCGCCGGCGGCGATGCCATCGACGGCGGCAATGACGGGCTTTTGCAGCCGTCGGCCGGCGATGCCGTAGGGGCCGCCGCGCGGCGTCGGCTCGCCGGCCCAGGCCACCACGTCGGTGCCGGCGGAGAAGAACTGCGTCCCCCCGGTCAGCACCGCCACCCGCAGTGCGGGCTCGTCCTCGAAGGCATTCAGCGCGGCGTCGAGCGCGGCCGTTAGCGCACCGTCGAAGGCGTTGCGTTTCTCGGGTCGGTCCAGGGTCAGCACGGCCACCGGCCCCTGCTGGTCGATGTGTACGGGCATGGTGAGGTTCCTAAGGCGCGATCGCGCGCTTGAGCGCCTGCGCCACCGGCTGCGGCAGGTGGGGCGCGGCGCCCAGCACCCAGGGCAGCACCTTGCGCTTGGCGCCGCGGATGGATTCGGGCACCAGGGCTTCGATCAGGTGCGGGCCGGGCGTGGCGAGGGCGTATTCCAGCGCAGCGCAAAAGGCCTCGGCGCTGTCGGCGCGCACGGCGTGCACGCCCATGCCCTGCGCCAGCCGCGCGAAGTCGAGTTGCGGCGCGCCCAGGTCGAGCTGCGCGCGCGAGCGCGGCCCGGGCTCGCCGGCGCCGACGCGCTCCAGCTCGATATTGAGCACCGAGTAGGACGCGTTGTTGAAGACGATGCCGATCACGTGCAGCTGCTCGCGCGCCATGGTCCACAGCGCCTGCACGGTGTACATGGCCGCCCCGTCGCCCACCAGCGCGATCACCGGCCGCGTGGGGCAGGCGACGGCCGCGCCCACGGCGTTGGGCAGGCCCTGACCGATGGCGCCGCCGGTGAGCGTGAGCAGGTCGTGGCGCGGCGCGCCGGCCGTCATGGCGCCCAGCTTCTGGCCCGAGGTGATGGCTTCGTCGACCAGGATGGCGCCCTCGGGCAGCAGGTGGCCCAGGGCCTGGCAGGCCTTGGCGGCCGTCAGCTCGCCCGTGGGGCGCTCGGGCCGGGTGGCGGCTTGCAGGGCGGGCTGGGCCGAGCCCGCGTCCAGCGTGGCGACCAGCTGCTCCAGGCAGGTCAGTGCATCCTGCTCGGGCGCGGCCAGCGTGTGCACGGTGCAGCCGGGCGGCACCAGGTCGCTCGCCTTGCCGGGGTAGGCGAAGAAGGAGACGGGCGACTTGGCGTCCACCAGCACCAGGTGCTGCAGGCCCGCCAGCTGAACGCCGGCCAGCTCGGCAAAGTAGGCCAGGCGCTCGATCGCAGGCAGGCCGGCGCCGCGCTCCAGCCGGGTCGGGAAAACCTCGGCCAGCAGCTTGACGCCCGTGGCTGCGGCCAGGCGCGCGGCGGCCAGCAGCGCCGGTTTGCGCAGCGCGTGGCCGCCCAGCAGCAGCGCGGCCTTCTGGCCCGAGCGCAGGATGCCGGCGATGGTCTGCACCGTGGCTTCATCGGCAGCCTTGGGCTCGACGGGTGGCGGCGGCGGACAGGGCACGCCGCCCTCGCTCCACGACACGTCGGCCGGCAGGATCAGCGTGGCCACCTGGCCGGGCCGGCCGCGCGCGGCGGCGATGGCGTCGACTGCGTCCTGGCCGAGCCGGGCCGTGCTGGCCGAGGTGCGCACGAAGCCGGGCGAGACGTTGCGCGCCACGGTCTCGATGTCGGACTGCAGCTGTGCGTCGTACTGGACGTGATAGGTCGCGTGGTCGCCCACGATGTTGACGATGGGCACCTTGCCCTTGCGTGCGTTGTGCAGGTTGGCCAGGCCGTTGCCCAGGCCGCAGCCCAGGTGCAGTAGCGTGGCGGCGGGCTTGCCCGCCATGCGCGCGTAGCCGTCGGCCGCGCCCGTGGCCACGCCCTCGAACAGGGTCAGCACGGCGCGCAGGCGCGGTTCATCATCCAGCGCGGCGACGAAGTGCATTTCGCTGGTGCCGGGGTTGGTGAAGCAGACTTCGACCCCGGCGTCGGCCAGGGTCTTGAGCAGGGCTTGGGCGCCGTTCATGGTCGTTCCTTCAAGGCGTGTCACCGGTGAGGATGTGGCGCGCCGCCGCGCGCGCCGTCAGGATGCAGCCGGGCAGGAAGGTGCCTTCCAGCGAGCGCTTGCCGCTGGCGCCGCCGCCGCCAAAACCGGCCGCCTCGCCCACGCCGTACAAGCCCGCGATCGGCTGGTCGGCACCGTCCAGCACGCGGCTGGCCAGGTCGGTGCGCAGGCCGCCCAGGCTCTTGCGCGTGATGAGCTGCATGTGGATGGCGATGTAGGGACCGGCGCCCTTCATCTGCAGCGGCGCCGGCTTGGCGGTGCGCAGCTTGTCGGGGCCCCACTGGCGCGCGTGGCGGATGCGGCGGATCTGCTCGTCGTTCTCCAGCTTGCTGCCGTGCGCGAAGTTGGCGTCGAAGGCATCGGCCGTGGCCTGCAGCACGGCGGCATCGATGTCGTGCGAGGCCGTCAGCGCATTCATCTGGCCGGCCAGCTGCGACAGGCTGTCGGCCACGATGAAGTGCGGGCTTTGCTGCTGCATCTGCCGCACCAGGCGGTGGTTGCCCAGCAGGGTTTCCTTCAGGAACGGCAGGAACTGCCGGTCGCGGATGCGCGCGTTGTGCTCGGCGCCCGAGATGGCGAACTCCTTGGCAGCGATGCGCCAGTTCAGCAGGTGCCAGGTCCACGGTTTGGCCTGCGCCGCCACGCGCTGGCACAGCCAGTGGGTGTCGAAGCCCGTCACCAGCGGCTCGGGGCCGATGCGCCGGCCCGTGTGGTCCAGCCACAGCGCCGACTTGCACGGGATCAGCGACAGGCCGTGACCCGCGAAGTGCGGAAAGGGGTGCGGAATGCCCGCGGCGTAGTTCCACATCTCGCCCGCGTGGGTGATGAGCGCGCCCAACTGCTCGGCGGCCCAGTGGTGCAGCCGGCCATCCGCAAACGGGTGCGCGCCGTTCAGCATGGCGGCGGGGCAGGGGCGGTCGGCCGGCCAGTTCTTGCGTGCCTCGGCATGGCTGCCGTTGATGCCGCCCATGGCCAGCACCACCACCGGGGCCTGCAGGCGCACGTCGGCGCCCGTCGCCTCGTCGATCGCGCTCACGCCGGCGATCTGCCCGCCTTGGCGGTCCAGGCCCGTCACGCGATGGCGGTGCAGCAGGCTCAGGCGCCCGCCGGCGCCGGCCTGGCGCAGGGCGGCGATCAGCCGCTCCGTCATGTGGCGCGCCGTGCCCCACACGATGTGATAGCGCGGCAGGCTGTTGCCGTCGCCGTGCAGCCCGCGCTCGACCCAGCTGACTGCGGGCATGAACTTGACGCCCTCGGCCAGCAGCCAGTCGTGCACCTGCGCGCGCGAATGCTGCACGTAGTGGCGCGCCCAGGCCAGCGGGTATTCGTCGCCCGCATCCAGTTCGCCAAAGCGCAGCCAGTCGCGCAGCGCGATTTCGGGCGTGTCGGGGATCTTCATCCTGGCCTGCAGCGGCGTGCCCACCAGCGCCATGCCGCCAAAGGCACACAGCGCCAAGCCGCCCAGGCGCTCGGGCGTGTCGCGGTCGAGCAGCGCCACGGTCTTGCCGGCGCGCAGCAGTTCGAGCGCGGTGACGATGCCGGCCAGGCCGCCGCCGACGATCACGACATCGTGGTGTGGTGAGTCCATGGGTGCGTGTGTGGCAGGAGTGGAGGAGTGGCTGGGTTTGGCTTTGCCCTGGCGATCAGGTGGTAGCCAAGGTGATCTTGAGGCCAAGCGCATGCGCCACTTTGCTTACGGTGGCAAAGCTCGGGTTGCCGGTGCCAGAGAGTGCTTTGTATAGCCCCATGCGGCTCATGCCGGTCTGCGCGGCCAACTGGGTGATGTTGCGGGCGCGTGCAATGTCGCCGAGGGCGGCAAGAAAAAGGGCGGGATCATCCTCCTCGGCGCAGGCAGAAAGATAAGCCGCGATGTCTTCCTCGGATTCGAGGTAATCGGCGGTGTCGTAGCGGGTAAAGGTTTCGGTTTTCTTGGCCATGTTCATTGCTCCCAGCACGCAGCGATCTTGGTTGCCAATTGGATGTCCTTGCTTTGCGTGGACTTGTCACCGCCGCAGAGTAGAAGAACCAATGTTTTGCCTTTGAACGTGTAGTACACGCGATAGCCCGGGCCGTGGTCGATCTTGAGCTCGTTGATTCCGTTCTTGAGGGCGCGACACTGCCCCGGGTTGCCGAGGGAGAGGCGGCGGATGCGCACCTCGATCTTCGCCTTTGCAGAACGGTCACGAAGCGCCCGCAGCCAAGCGTCGAATGTGCTGCTCTTGAGGACTTCGTACACGACACGATCGTAAACCATGGTTGACTATATGTCAACTGTGGTTGATGCCGCTTGCGCCGCTCGCCGCGAGTTGCGAGCGGCCATCGCCGGTGAGCGACACGGACCAAGGGGCGCCAAGGCGGTCAGGGGGCTTGGCACCCGCCCCATCAAACGTGCAACGCCTGCCCCAGCGCCCTTAGCGCCGCCTCCTGCACCGCCTCGCCCAGGGTCGGGTGGGCGTGGATGGTGTGGCCCACGTCTTCCAGCCGCGCGCCCATCTCGATGGATTGGCTGAAGGCGGCCACCAGTTCGGCCACGCCTTGGCCGACGGCCTGCCAGCCGAGGATGAGGTGGTTGTCCTTGCGCGCCACCACGCGCACGAAGCCGCTGCCGGCCTCCAGCGTCATGGCACGGCCGTTGGCGGCAAAGGGGAACTGCGCCTCGATGCAGTCGATGCCGGCGGCGCGTGCCTCGGCCGGGGTGCGGCCGGCGACGACGACCTCGGGGTCGGTGAAGCACACGGCGGGGATGGCCATGGGCTCGAAGCGGCGGTTCTGGCCCGCGACTTGCTCGGCCACGCATTCGCCCTGGGCCATGGCGCGGTGCGCCAGCATGGGCTCGCCCGTGAGGTCACCGATGGCCCACACGTCGCGCATCGAGGTGCGGCAGTGCGCGTCGATGGCGACGTGGCGGCCGGCCATGTCCAGCTGCAGCGATTCGAGCCCGAAGCCGCCGGTGCGCGGGCGCCGGCCCACGGCCACCAGCACGCGGTCGGCCGGCAGGGTGAAGTCCTCGGCCTTGACGTCGTTGCGCACATGCACGCCGTGCTTGGCGTCCCAGCCCTGCACCTTGCAACCCAGGTGCAAGGTGATGCCGCTTTTCTTGAGCGCGTCCAGCACCGGCTGGGTCAGCTCGGCATCGTAGGTCGGCAGCACGCGGTCGATGGCCTCGACCACCGTCACCTCGGCGCCCAGCTTGCGATAGGCCATGCCCAGCTCCAGCCCGATGTAGCCGGCGCCGACGACCACCAGGCGCTTGGGCAGGGCGGTGGGCGACAGGGCCTCGGTGGACGACCAGATGGCACCACCGAAGGGCATGCTGGGCAGCTCGACCGGCTCGGAGCCGGTGGCCAGCAGCAGGTGCTCGCAGTGCACGCGCACGGGCTCGCCCTCGTGCGGCTTGACGGTCACGGTCTTGCCGTCCTCGATCTGCGCCCAGCCCTTGAGCACCTGCACGCCGGCCTTGCGCAGCAGCGCGCCCACGCCACCGGTCAGGCGCTGCACGATGCCGTCCTTCCAGCGCACGGTCTGCGCGATGTCGATGCCCGGGTCGGCCACGCGGATGCCCAGCGGCGAGCCCTTGGCCTGGTGGCGTGCCTGCTCGAAGGCGTGCGCGGCGTGGATCAGCGCCTTGGACGGGATGCAGCCGATGTTGAGGCAGGTGCCGCCCGGCTGCGCGCCTTCGGCCAGCACGGTGGGAATGCCCAGTTGCCCGGCGCGGATGGCCGCCACGTAGCCGCCGGGGCCGCCGCCGATGACCAGCAGCTTGGTGTTGATTTCCTTGCTCATCGATTCACTCCACGAACAGCAGGGCCGGGGTTTCCAGCAGGGCGCGCACGGCCTGGATGAAGCGCGCGGCGTCCATGCCGTCCACCACGCGGTGGTCGAAGGACGAAGACAGGTTCATCAGCTGCCGCGCCACCACCTGGCCGCCCCGCAGCATGGGCCGCTCGATCATGCGGTTGACGCCGACGATGGCCACCTCGGGGTGGTTGATGACCGGCGTGCTGACGATGCCGCCCAGCGCCCCCAGGCTGGTGAGGGTGATGGTGGAGCCCGAAAGCTCGCCCGGCGCGGCCTTGCCGGTGCGCGCGCCCTCGGCCACGCGGGCGATGCCGGTGGCGCAGGCCCACAAATCCAGTGCCTCGGCGTGGCGCAGCACGGGCACCATCAGGCCGCCGTCGGTCTGTGTGGCCACGCCCAGGTGCACCGCCTCGAAGCGTGTGACCACGCCGGCCTCGTCGTCGTAGCGGGCGTTGATCTGCGGAAACTCGCGCAGCGCCAGCACCATGGCGCGCACCAGCAGCGGCAGCAGGGTCAGCTTGCCGCGCGCGGCGCCGTGCCGGGCGTTGAGCTGCGCGCGCAGGGCTTCCAGCTCGGTCACGTCCACTTCCTCGACGTAGCTGAAGTGGGGGATGCGGCGCTTGGCCTCCTGCATCTTCTGCGCGATCTTGCGGCGCAGGCCGATGACCGGCACCGCCTGCTCGCCATGGCGCTCGACGTAGGGCGATCCGGCCACGGCCGGCTGGCCGCCGCCGGCCGCGTAGGCGTCCAGGTCGGCGTGTTCGATGCGGCCGGCCGGGCCGCTGCCGTGCACCATGCGCAGATCTACACCTAAGTCGAGCGCGCGGCGGCGCACCGAGGGCGCGGCCAGCGGGCGCTCGCCTTCCTTGCGCGCCACGCTGGCGTGCCGGGCCGGGGCCGGGCTGCGCGCGGGGGCGGGCGCTGGCACGGGAGCGGCGGGCTTGGGTGCCGACGCGGGGGCGGACGTGGGGACTGCGGGCGCCGCCGTGGTTGCTATCGTTGCAGGAGCTGCTGCCGCAGGGTGGGCGAGGGCTGGAGCCGCTTTTTGTTCATTTTCTTGCAGATTGCCCGCGCCTTCCACCTCCAGGCGCACCAGCTCGGCGCCCACGGCCATCACCTGGCCCGGGCTGCCGCCCAGCGCCAGCACCTTACCGTGCACGTGCGAAGGCACCTCGACGGTGGCCTTGTCGGTCATCACGTCGGCCAGGTGCTGGTCTTCCACCACGGCGTCGCCCGGCTGCACGTGCCAGGCCACCAGTTCCACCTCGGCAATGCCCTCGCCGATGTCGGGCACGCGGATCACGTAGATACCCATGACGTCAGGCCTCCAGAGTGCGCTTGAGGGCTTCGGCAACGCGCGAAGGCCCGGGGAAGTAAGCCCATTCCTGGGCGTGCGGGTAGGGCGTGTCCCAGCCGGCGACGCGCTCGATGGGCGCCTCCAGGTGATAGAAGCAGTGCTCCTGCACCAGCGCCACCAGCTCGGCGCCGAAGCCGCTGGTGCGCGTGGCCTCGTGCACCACCACACAGCGGCCGGTCTTCTTGACCGATTCGACGATGGTGTCCAAATCCAGCGGCCACAGGCTGCGCAGGTCGATGATCTCGGCGTCGATGCCGGCCTCGCGCGCGGCCGCCTCGGCCACCCAGACCATGGTGCCGTAGGTCAGCACCGTCACCGCCCTGCCGGGGCGAAACACCGCGGCGCTGGTGAGCGGCACGCTGTAGTAGCCCTCGGGCACCTTGCCCAGCTCGTGCTTGGACCAGGGCACGACGGGGCGGTCGTGGTGGCCGTCGAACGGGCCGTTGTACAGGCGCTTGGGCTCCAGGAAGATCACCGGGTCGTCGCATTCGATGGCGGCGATCAGCAGGCCCTTGGCGTCCACCGGGTTGCTGGGCATCACCGTGCGCAGGCCGCACACGTGGGTGAAGAAGGCCTCCGGGCTCTGGCTGTGCGTCTGCCCGCCGTAGATGCCGCCGCCGCAGGGCATGCGGATGGTCATGGGCGCGCTGAAGTCGCTGGCCGAGCGGTGGCGCAGGCGCGCCGCCTCGGACACGATCTGGTCGGTGGCGGGGTAGAAGTAGTCGGCGAACTGGATCTCGACCACCGGCCGCAGGCCGTAGGCGGCCATGCCGATGGCGGTGCCGACGATGCCGCTTTCGTTGATCGGCGCGTCGAAGCAGCGCGTCTTGCCGTACTTGGCCTGCAGGCCCTCGGTGACGCGAAACACGCCGCCGAAGTAGCCCACGTCCTGGCCGTAGACGATGACGTTGTCGTCGCGCGCCATCATCACGTCCATGGCCGAGCGCAGGGCCTGGATCATGGTCATGGGCACGCGGGCCGGGTCCTTGTCGTGTTGTGCCATGGCCTACACCCCCAACTGCTGGCGCTGCCGGCGCAGGTGCTCGGGCAGCTCCTTGTACACGTCGTCGAACATGGTCGCGGCGCTGGGCACGCGGCCGTCGAGCAGCGAGCCGTAGCGCTCGGCCTCTTTCTGCGCGGCGATCACTTCAACTTCAAGCGCCTTGTGCGCCTGCGCGTGCTGCTCCTCGCTCCATTCGCCGATGACGATCAGGTGCTTTTTCAGGCGCTCGATCGGGTCGCCCAGCGGAAAGCGCTGCCAGTCGTCGGCCGGGCGGTACTTGCTCGGGTCGTCGGACGTGGAGTGCGGGCCGGCGCGGTAGGTTTCCCACTCGATCAGGGTCGGGCCGTGGTTGCCGCGCGCGCGCTCGGCCGCCCAGTGCGAGGCCGCGTGCACGGCCAGGAAGTCGTTGCCGTCGACGCGCAGCGAGGCGATGCCCACGCCCACGCCGCGTTGCGCGAAGGTGGTGCCCTCGCCGCCGGCGATCGACTGGAAGGTGGAAATGGCCCACTGGTTGTTGACCACGTTGATGATCACCGGCGCGTGATAGACGTGGGCGAAGGTCAGCGCGGTGTGGAAGTCCGACTCGGCGGTGGCGCCATCGCCGATCCAGGCCGAGGCGATCTTGGTGTCGCCCTTGATGGCCGAGGCCATGGCCCAGCCCACGGCCTGCGGCACCTGGGTTGCCAGGTTGCCCGAGATGGTGAAAAAGCCGGCGCGCTTGTACGAGTACATCACCGGCAGCTGGCGCCCCTTGATCGGGTCGCGCTGGTTGCTCATCAGCTGGCAGATCAGCTCGACCATCGAGATGTCGTCGCGCGAGAGCAGCAGGCCCTGCTGGCGGTAGGTGGGAAAGCACATGTCGCCGTCCTGCAGCACCTGCGCGTGGGCCACGGCAATGGCCTCCTCGCCCAGGCACTGCATGTAGAAGGACAGCTTTTTCTGCCGCTGCGCGGTCAGCATGCGGGCGTCGAAGATGCGCGTCTTCATCATGGCGCGCAGGCCGCGGCGCAGGCGGTCGGGGTGGATGGCGGGGGCCCAGGGGCCGACGGCCTTGCCGTCTTCGCCCAGCACGCGCACCAGGCTGGTGGCCAGATCGGCCGTGTCGGCGGCGGGGGTGTCGGTGGGTGGGCGGCGCACCGAGCCCGCGGGCGAGGTGCTGAGGTAGGAAAAGTCCGTCTTGTGGCCCGGCCGCCCCGTGGGCTCGGGCACGTGCAGCCGAAGGGCTGGGTGCTCTGTCATGCTCTGTCTCCGAACGCAATCGTGTTGCGTGCCTCGTTGCAGGTGCGCGCGGCACGCCGGGTGAGGCGCTCCGTGCCTTGGTGTTGCGCGGTAGCGCAGGCGCCATGGTAGCCGAGCGCGGCCCTATGCTCCAATGTCTGCGAAGAACTCACCCCGATCAGGGGTTTGCCGCGCGGCGGGCCGGCCGCGGCCCCGGCGCCTGCTTCAATGGGCTTGCGCGGGCAGCTCGAGCGACTGGCCGTGCAGGCGCGCGTAGCGGCCGCCGCGCGCCATCAGCTCGGCGTGCGTGCCTTGCTCCATCACGTGGCCGCGTTCCATCACCACGATGCGGTCGGCGTGCTCGATGGTCGACAGCCGGTGCGCGATGACCAGGGTGGTGCGGCCGGCCATGGCGGTGTGCAGCGCCTGCTGCACCAGGCGCTCGCTGTGCGTGTCCAGCGCCGACGTGGCCTCGTCCAGCAGCAGCACCGGTGCGTCCTTGTACAGCGCGCGGGCAATCGCCAGGCGCTGGCGCTGGCCGCCCGACAGCTCGGTGGCGTTGTGGCCCACCACGGTGTCGATGCCCTGGGGCAGGGCGGCCACGTAATCGGCCAGGTTGGCCTGCTGCAGGCAGCGCTGCACGCGCTCGCGGTCGACGGGCTCGGCGCCCAGCGCCACGTTGGCGGCGATGCTGTCGTTGAGCATGGTCACGTCCTGGCTGACCAGCGCGAACTGCGCGCGCAACGCGGCCAGCGGCCAACGGGCGATGTCCAGCCCGTCCAGCAGGATCTGGCCCGAGCTGAGCGACACGAAGCGCGGCAGCAGGTTGGCCAGCGTGGTCTTGCCCGAGCCCGAGGAGCCGACCAGGGCCACGGTCTCGCCCGCGCGCACATGCAGGTCCACCGCGTCGAGGGCGGGCGCCGCGTCCTCGCGGTAACGCACGCTGACGCCGCGCAATTCGATGTCGCCGCGCGCGCGGGCGGGCACGGCGGTGCTGGCATTTGGCGCTGCCTCGGCCTCGGGCTGCACGCCATCCAGCAGTTCCAGCCCGCGCTCCAGCGCGGCCAGCCCGCGCGTGACGGGGTGCACCACGTCGGCCAGCCGGCGCGTGGGCGACACCAGCATCAGCATGGCGCCGATGAAGGCCACGAAGCCGCCCACCGTGATGGCGCCGCCGCCACCACGCCCCTGCGACAGGGCGATGGCGATGACGGTGGACAGCGCGATGGCGGCCACCAGCTGCGACAGCGGCATGGTGGCGGCCGAGGCGCGCGTGGCCTTCAGCGCCAGGTCGCGCAGGCGCCGGCTCAGCAGCGCAAAGCGCCGGCCCTGCTGCGCCTGGGCTTGGTGCAGGCGCACCATGCGGTGCGAAAGCACGTTTTCCTCCACCACGTAGGCCAGCTCGTCGGTGGCGTCCTGGCTTTCGCGCGTGACCTGGTACAGCCGGCGCGACAGCACCTTCAGGATCAGGGCGACGGCCGGCACCAGCACCAGCACGATCAGCGTCAGCTTCCAGTTCAGGTAGATCAGGTAGGCCAGCAGCGCCACCACCGTGAAGCCGTCGCGCCCCAGGTTCAGCAGCGCCTGCACCAGCAGGGTGGAGCCGGTCTGCACCTCGTAGACGATGGTGTTGGCCAACTGGCTGGCCGACTGGCGCGCGAACAGGCTCAGGTCGGCGTGCAGCAGGCGCTCGAACAATTGTTGGCGCAGCACCACCATGCCGTCGGCGGCGATGCGCGAGAGCGCGTATTTGCTGGCGAACTGCGCCAGCCCGCGCAGCGTGAACAAGCCGATGATGGCGGTCGGCACCATCCACAGCTGCAGGTCGCCCTCGGTGAAGCCTTCGTCCAGCAGGGGCTTGAGCAGCGCCGGGATGGCCGGCTCGGTGAGCGCGCTCATGAAGGTGGCGCCGATGGCCAGAAACCACCCGGCCCGGTACTGGCCGAAATACGGCCACAGGCGGCGCAGGCGCTGCCACAGCGACAGCGTGGCGGCGGCGGGCGTGGCCGGGGTTTCGGTGGGCATGCGGTGGGCGTGCAAAACGGATCATTCTAGGGTGCGCCAGTGCCATGCCGGGAACCAACGCCCGCGCGCCGTCTCTGACCGCTTTTCGGGTGCGCGCTACAGTTTGTGACGTGGCGCCGCCTCACATGTGTAACATCGGGCCCCAGCCGCTGCCTGCTGCGGGCCGTTTCCAGATCGCGTTGCATGAACTTTGACTTCTCCCCTCGCCGAGCGCCCAGCGGCCGCCGGCGCAGCCTGTTGGGCGCCCTGTTGTTCACCCCCGCGCTGCCGGCGCTGGCCCAGTTCCGGGTCGAGGTGTCGGGCGTCGGCCTGACCCAGATGCCGATCGCAGTGGCGCCGTTTCGCGGTGAATCGGCCTCGCCGCAGAAGATCAGCGAAATCATCCGCGCCGATCTGGAGCGCAGCGGCCAGTTCCGCGGCGTCGAGGCGGCGGGCGTGGCGATGGACGAAACCACCCGCCCCGACATGGCCGGCTGGCGCCAGCGCAGCGCCGACGCCCTGGTGGGTGGCAGCGTGGCACGCCAGCCCGACGGCCGCTGGGACGTGCGCTTTCGCCTGTGGGACGTGGTGCGCGACGCCGACCTGGGTGGGCAGGGCTACGTGGTGCCGCAGGCCGACTTGCGCCTGGCCGCGCACAAGAGCGCCGACTACATCTACGAGAAGCTGACTGGCGACAAGGGCGTGTTTTCCACCCGCATCGCCTACGTCACGCAAAACGGCAAGCGCTACACCCTGTGGGTGGCCGACGCCGACGGCGAGAACGCGCAGCCCGCGCTGTCCAGCCCCGAGTCCATCATCTCGCCCGCCTGGTCGCCCGACGGGCGCCAGCTGGCCTATGTGTCCTTCGAGGCGCGCAAGCCGGTCATCTACGTGCACGACGTGGCCACCGGGCGGCGGCGCCTGCTGGCCAACTTCAAGGGCTCCAACAGCGCGCCGGCCTGGGCGCCCGATGGCCGCTCGCTGGTGGTCACGCTGTCGCGCGACGGCGGCTCGCAGCTGTTTCAGATCAGCGCCGGCGGCGGCGAGCCGCGCCGCCTGACCTCGTCGCCCAGCATCGACACCGAGCCGGCCTTTTCGCCCGACGGCAAGACCCTGTACTTCGTGAGCGACCGCGGCGGCGCGCCGCAGATCTACCGCATGCCGGCCGGCGGCGGCGCGGCCCAGCGCGTAACCTTTGGCGGCAACTACAACGTCTCGCCCAACATCAGCCCCGACGGCCGCTGGATGGCCTACATCGCGCGCACCGGCGGCGCCTTCAAGCTGAACGTGATGGACTTGGCCAGCGGCAACAGCACCGCCATCACCGACACCAGCGACGACGAGAGCCCCAGCTTTGCGCCCAACAGCAAGCTGATTGTTTACGCCACGCGCCAAGGTGGGCGCGAGGCCCTGATGACCACCACGGTGGACGGCAAGATCAAGGCGCGCCTGGCCGGCCAGGGCGGCGATCTGCGCGAGCCCACCTGGGGGCCGTTCACCCGCTGACCGATTTTTGACAGATTTTTTTTGACACACCCAAGCAGGAGAAATTCGATGTTCAAACGCATGTTCATGCTGATCGCCATGGCCACGGCCCTGGTGCTGGCCGGCTGTGGCTCCGACGTCAAGCTGGACCAACCGGCCGAAGGTTCGTCCACCGCGGCGGGCGCGGGCGCTGGCGGCGCGGCCGGGCAGGGCACGGGCCAGAGCTCGGTCACCCAGGTGCAGGCCGGCGCGTCGGCGGCCGACAAGGCCGGCCCGGTGGGCGTCGCCAAGGTGATCCTGTTCGACTACGACAGCTACGTGGTCAAGCCCGAGTACCAGTCGGTGGTCGACCAGCACGCGCGCTTCCTGCAGTCGCACCCCAACGCCCGCCTGGTGCTGGAGGGCAACACCGACCAGCGCGGCAGCCGCGAATACAACCTGGCCCTGGGCCAAAAGCGTGCCGAGGCCGTGCGCCGCGCGCTGACCCTGGTCGGCGCCAGCGACAGCCAGATCGAGGCCGTCAGCTTCGGCAAGGAAAAGCCTGCGGTCGAAGGCAACAGCGAAGAGGCCTACGCGCAAAACCGCCGCGTCGAGTTCCGCTATCAATGACCATGAAAGCGTCCTCCAGGCATCTCTTCGGGGCGCTGGTGCTGGCCTGGGCCGGCCTGGCCGCCGTGCCGGCGCAGGCGCAGCTGTTCGGTGATGACCAGGCGCGCCAGGCCATCCTGGACTTGCGCCAGCGCTTCGACCAGGCCGTGACGGCGCAGAACAAGCTGGTCGACGAGAACACGCAGCTGCGCCGCAGCATGCTCGAATTGCAGCAGCAGATCGAGCAATTGCGCGGCGAGCTGGCGAGCCTGCGCGGACAGGACGAGCAGTTCACGCGCGACATCTCCCAGCTGCAGCAACGCCAGGCCAGTACGCAGGAAAGCGTCGATCAGCGCCTGGGCAAGCTGGAGCAGGGCGGGCATGCGGCCAACCCCGAACAGCCCGGCGCCAGCGCCGCGACGGGTGCGCCCGAGAGCAGCGGCGCCGAAAAGCAGGACTACGACGCCGCGCTGGCGGTGTTCCGCAAGGGCGACTGGCCGGCGGCGCAGACCGCGTTTGCCGGCTTCGTCAAGCGCTACCCCGCCAGCAGCCTGACGCCGGCGGCCCTGTTCTGGCTGGGCAACGCCCAGTACGCCACGCGCAACTACAAGGAGGCGATCGGCAACTTCCGCTCGCTGCTGGCCAGCGCGCCCAACCACGCCAAGGCGCCCGAGGCCATGCTGTCCATCGCCAACTGCCAAATCGAGCTGAAGGACACGGCCGGCGCGCGCGCCACGCTGGGCAACCTGATCAAGCAGTATCCGCAGTCCGAGGCCGCCCAGGCCGGGCGCGAGCGCCTGAGCAAGCTGAAGTAAGGCCGGCGCGTCGGTTCAGTCCTCGAGCCGCAGCGCGCTGCTATAATTGCCGGTTTTCTTGCCGCACCCCGCTCGACGCCGGGGGCGGCTTTCCCTTTGGGCCGTTTGCACATGGCCCTTCATCCACAAGGAGTGTGAATGCGTCACTACGAGATCATTTTGCTGATCCATCCGGATCAGAGCGAGCAGGTGCCTGCCATGCTGGAGCGCTACAAGGGCATGGTCACGGCCGGCGGCGGCAAGATCCACCGCGTCGAAGACTGGGGCCGCCGCCAGCTGGCCTACCAGATCAACAAGCTGAGCAAGGCGCACTACCTGTGCGTCAACATCGAGGCCGATCAGGCCGTGATGGGCGAGCTCGAACACGCCTTCCGCTTCAACGATGCCGTGCTGCGCCACCTGACGGTGCAGCGCAAGCAGGCTGACACCGCGCCTTCGTCGATGATGAAGAGCGTCGAGCGCGAGGAAGCGCGCAAGGCCCAGCAGGCGGAGGCCGGCAACTGAGCCCAGGCGGGGACGCGCCAAGTGCGGGGGGCATCAACCTCACGCGCCTGAGCGCCACCATCGCCGAAGCCGGTGCCCTGCGCCACACCCCGGCCGGCCTGCCCGCCCTGGATTTGCGGCTCGAACACGAGTCGCGCATCGAGGAAGGCGGCCAACCGCGGCAGGTGAAGGCGGCCCTCAGGGCCGTGGCGCTGGGTACGGTGGCCGAGCGGCTGGCCCGCCAGCCCATCGGCTCGCACTGGTGCTTCAGCGGCTTTCTGGCCAGTCCCCGTCAAGGCAAGCACGTCGTGCTCCACATCCAGGATTTTCAGCAAGATCACATTCACGGAGGCTCTTAAATGCCCGCTTTCAAGAAATTCAACAAGGACAAGCGTCCCAAGCGCAACACCCAGTCGCTGCTGTTCAAGCGCAAGCGCTATTGCCGCTTCACGGTGGCCGGTGTCAAGGAAATCGACTACAAGGACATCGACACGCTGCGCGACTTCATCGGCGAGAACGGCAAGATCGTGCCTGCCCGCCTGACCGGCACGCGCGCCATCTACCAGCGCCAGCTCAACACCGCCATCAAGCGCGCGCGCTTTCTGGCCCTGGTGCCCTACACCGACCAGCACCGCGTCTGAAGAAGGAGCCTCTCATGCAAGTCATTCTTCTGGACAAGGTCGTCAATCTGGGCGCCCTCGGTGACATCGTCAAGGTCAAGGACGGCTACGCCCGCAACTTCCTGATCCCCACCGGTCAGGCCCGTCGCGCCACCGCCGCCGCCAAGGCCGAATTCGAGGCCCGCCGCGCCGAGCTGGAAAAGCACGCCGCCGAAAAACTGGCCGCCGCCCAGGCGCTGGGCGCCAAGCTGCACGAACAGACCATCAAGCTGACCCAGAAGGCCGGTGTCGACGGCCGCCTGTTCGGCTCGGTCACCAACCACGACATCGCCGACGAGCTGAAGAAGCAGGGCTTCGACGTGCACAAGGCGCAGATCCGCCTGCCCAACGGCCCGATCAAGACCATTGGCGACACCACCGTGGCCGTGTCCTTGCACACCGACGTGGACGCCGAGATCACCGTCTCGGTCTACGGCGAGACCGCCTGACCGGGCGCTCCAACCCCGCCAAGCAAACAGCCGCCCTCGGGCGGCTGTTTTTTTGAGCCGCTACAGGGCCTACTTGAAGTACTTGGACAGCGCCGCGAGCAGCCCCTCGGGATGGGCCGCGCTGGTCAGGGGCGCCAGCTTGTCCACGTCGTAGGTTTCATCGTCGTGGAAGGAGGCCCAGTATTGCTTCTGTGCATTCCACATGCCGAACGCACCGGTCTTGGACTGGCACAGGCTGCCGTCGTAGGCGTGGATGCCGAAGGTGCTCTCGGTGTTGTCGGGCTTGTTGTCACGCTTCCAGTTGGCGTTCTGCCATTCGAAGATGGCGAAGCCCTTGACCAGCGATTGCGGGTTGGCGTCCATGTATTCGCGCACCGCGCTGGCCTGGCCCACCACGGCGTTGACCTTGGCGTCGACCGAGCCGATGGCCTTGCTGTTGGTGCCCAGCTCGGTGATCACCAGTGGCACGCCCAGCTTCAGGTCGTCGTAGGCTTGCAGGATGTTGTTCTTCAGGTCGTCGCCGGTCTTGAGCTTGAAGGTCTGCACCGCGTTGTAGAAGCGGCTTTGGTACAGCTCGGCCGGCAACTGATCGCGCAGCATGGCGTAGAACTTCTTCTCGTCGCCGTTGCTGACCGGCACCGTCATGTAGTGGTCGGGCGCCAGCTGGTGCAGCAGCTTGGCCACGCGCACGGCCTTGGGGATCAGGGTGGCCGAGGTTTCGCCGTCCTGGTTCAGGTCCAGCTCGTTGCCGATGCTGAAGGAGTGCACGGCCGGGTGGATGGCGCCGTTTTTCTTGACGCTCGCGACGATTTGCGTGACGGTGTTGTCGATGTTGTCCCACGGGCGGTTTTCTCGGTCCCGATTCTTGAAGTTGTAGTTGGACACCGGGATGATCACCTTGATGCCCAGCGACTGCGCCTTGTCCAGGAAGGCGATGTGGCCGTTGCCGCCCGTTTCCCACTTGTCGGAGCCGCGCTGGTAGTTGTAGTCGTACAGGCGCACCAGGTTGATGCCTTGCGCGGCCATGGCTTCCAGGTCGTTGCGCCCGCAGCCGTTCTTGCTGCCCCACAAGGCCTGGAAGGCTTCGGCGGTGGTGTCCGAGTCGAAGAAGGCGCCTGTCGGTGGCGCGAGGAACTTGGCCGGAATGGCCGAGTACGCCACGCCACGCCAGGTCTGCGCAAACACCTCGGACGGGATGCCGCGCGCGCCGGCGTCGACGAACAGCACCGCGTTGCTCAGCACGGTGCCGGCGTCGGGCACGCCCGGGCCGGCCAGCAAGGTGGCGGCAAAGCTCAGGCGGCCACTGGCGGCGTCGTAGCGCGGGTCGGACAGGGTCAGCGGCATGATGTCGTAGTCGCCGTCGCCGGGGTCGCCCGCCACCGAGGCGTTGGGCAGCACGGCGCTGAAGCGCTCGGGCCACAGGTTGACGAACTGACCCAGGCTTTCGACGTCGGCGCTGCGCGCGGGCGCGTTGTTCATCCACAGCACGTTCGGGTCGGCGCCTTCCAACTCCAGCCGCCAGTTGCCGGCGCTGTCTTTGGCCAGCGCCGTGCGCGCGGCCGCCAGCGCGAAGCTGGAGCCCTCGGCGGGCGGCTGGAGGTTGTTGAGCAGAGTGAGCACCGGGCGGGTGAAGCCGCCGGCGGAGGCGCTGAGGGCATCGGACGCCTTCGCCACGTGCAGGGTGAAGCGCAGGCTGCGGGCATTGCCGTCGTAGGCCACGTCGCGCACGCTGCCGAACAGCGCGTGCACGTCGCCGGCCACGTGAAACTGCAGCAGGGCGTTGGGCGCCACGCCGCCGTACACCTGCTGCCAGTCGGCATCGATGAAGGCCTGCGTCTTGGCGTCGCCGGTGAGCCGATCGGGCCGGTCGCTGTACCAGTCGACCTCGGGCTCCACACCGCTCAGCGTCACCGTCACGTCCTGGCCCGCGCTGGCGGCGCCGGCGTTGCCGCTGGCGGCGGCCAGCACGTAGATGCGCTGGGTCGGATCGCCGTTGTCGGCCGTATTGTCGTCGCCGCCGCAACCGGCGATGAACAGGGCCATGCCGAGCAACAACAGGTGAAACAGTTTCATCTCGCTCACTCCATGAAGTTGAAGGGTTCTTGCGTGCTCAAAACTTGCGGGGTCGAAGAAGGCTGCTGGCATCGACGCGGATGGCGGACCAAGTCATGGCAGCGAATCGACCGGAACCGGAAAGGTCAGGAAGTTCTTGATGACCTGGGCCTGCTTGCCTTCCTTCTGCTCATTGGGACTCACGCCGGCGCACCATCGCCCTGAATTGGGGTGCAGCGGACCATCGATGCCGCCCTTGTGCACGCTGCAATTCGCCAGGTCCATGATGGATGCCGCGTTGGGGATGCGGTCGCGTTCGCAGGGAAACTTGCCTTCCTTCGGGCAGGGGGCGAATTTCTCCATGACGGGGACGGTGTAGACGTTGTCGTCCAGGTCGGTAAAGCGCACCACCACCGGGTAGCTGGCCACCGTGCCCACGCGAAAGCCGAGGATTTCGCTGTCGTCGGGCATGACGACGTTCTGCTGCATGTCTTGCGCGCATTGCGCCATCGTGCCGGCGCACACCCCATAGGACTTGATGGCGGCCTTGTTGGGCGCGCCGCCCTTGGGCGGCCCCATGTTGAGGGTGAAGCCATCGGCGTAGCTGAACTGCTTTTCGTTCTCGAGTCCCTGCGGCCCGCCAACGGTGAAGACCAGGCCGTCGCCCAACTCGCTCATGAAGCCCACCGCGTCGTCCACCGAGAACGCGTAGGCGTTCATGCCCAGATCGTCGTGAACCAGCTTGACGTAGGGGTTGAAGGTGAGCTTGGGGTCGGCTTTTACGGCGGGCTGCTGCTGGTTGTACTGCAGTTCGTGGATGTACATGGACTGGAGCTTGCCGTGGTCCCAGTCCGGAATCTGGGTGTCCGCCAGCTTGTTGGCACCCGCGCCGCAGCCCTCGTTGAACGGCACCCAGCCGTAGATGTGCATCATGGCTTCCCAGAAATTGAACTCGGGCTTCTCGGGCTTGCTGCCCTTGCATTGCCCGGCGGCGTACAACTGCAGGTAGTTCTTGTGGTTCTGGATGAAGAACTGCTTGACCACCTCCATGCGCTCGCGCATGTCCTGCGGGCAGGCGATGGTTTGGGTGACGTAGGGGCTGAGGTCCTCGTTCCATGCCACGCACGAACCCCACAGGTTCTGCATGCGCTGCACGGCCTCGCCGAAGTGCAGGTGGGCCTTTTGCTCGTCGTTGCACTGCCCGTCGATGCAGGCCTGCACCGTGAGCACGGGCGGAAAACCCTGTGCGGGTTTGACCGGCACGTTGTCCTGGGGCGGCAAGGTGCCGCTGCGCTGCGCGAAGATGTTGTAGCCACCGGGCAGCTTGACGTCGTTCAGGTTGTAGACCGGCCATCCCTGGCCGGCGTCGCTGGCCAGAAAGTTCTTCAGGCTTTGCTTGAAGGGGGCCAGCGGCTGCACCGACCCGCTGTAGCCGATGTACGGATTGCCTCGGAGCCCGATGGCCACGGGCATGTAGACGTGATCGACGTAGGAGATGTTGTAGCCCACGTTCTCGGGCTTGAGCAGACGCAGGCTCTGGCCGGCGGGGATGATCGAGTCGCCGAAGGTGTACTCCGACAGCTGGGCATAGACGTTCTCGGGAAACTGCACATCGCTGGCGTAGGTCGTCAGGCTGCAAGCCGCATGGCTGGCGTGGCAGGTGACGGTGTCCGGCGTGCCGATCCTGGTCGCCGACTCATCGCTCAGGCGGTCGTTGCGGTCGGCCAGCAACACCCGTCCACCGTTCCACCAGGTGATGTAGCGGTCGCTGGCCAGTTGGCTGTAGAGCGGCAGGGTGAGGGTGACGGAGGAATTGGCGGGCAAGCCCGTGCCTTCGTTGACGTAGAGCTTGTAGACGAACTGGGTTGGGACGGCGTCCGTCGTGCGCCGGCAGCCCTGCAGCCATTCGTTGACGGCGTTCTTGCTGGTGGCGATGACGGGGTAGATGACGCCGCCCGAATTGTTGACGACGGTGATGGTTTTCGGCAGGACCATGACCGGGTTGCTGTCGTAGTCCTTGCACTCGACGGCTTGTGGGCCAGCGCCGAGACCCGGTCCTCCGATGCCGTACACCATGGGCCCATCGTCACCGCCGCAGGCGGCCAGCAGCAGCGTCATGGACAGAGCCGACGCGATGGGTGAAATCCGCTTCAGGGGCAGGTGCGTGAGCATGGGATACCTCTCGTGGTTCCGCGAGTGGGAGCAGGTGATTTCAAGACCCTGCGTTCAGGCGCGTGAAGCGCCCGTGAAGGATGTCCTCGCTGTACAGCTCGATCTGCATCTGCCCCGGCGTGAAGTCCACGGCCGAGACCGAGCCGGGCGCGGCGCTTTCGCCGCGCGGCTCGAAGACAAAGGTGTCGCCATCCCAGTGACGCAGCGCGTAGCGCACGTTCGCCGGGCCGATGAGCAGATCGAGCCCGTCGCCGGCAGCGTTCAACGCGATCTGCGCGGCGCCGAAATAGGCGTTGCCGTAGGCGCCCGCGTAGGCCGCCAGCGCCTGCGGCGGCGCGGGTTGGGCCGGCGGCGCCTGGCCGGCCAGGCGTCCCTGGGCCTGGTACAGGTTGTGCATCATCTCCTGCATGGCCAGCAGCCAGTGGTCACCGACGGGGGCATCGGGCGCCACGTCGCCCCAGGCGCGCTCGCCAAAGACCAGGGCAATGGCTTCGGCCAGGCCGCGCGGCTGGGCGTTGGTCAGCACCGTGATGCCCAGTTGCGCCTGCGGCCACAGGATGAAACTGGTGGCCGCGCCCATCACGAAGGCGCCGGAATGCGAGACGCTGGCGTGGCCCATGGGGTCGGGACCGACGTTGAAGCCGTAGCCGTATTTGCCGCCCGGGCGCGCCGTCATGGCCGCCTGCAGTGCCGCGCCGCTGGCCAGCTGTCGGCCTTGCCACTGGCCCTGTGCCAGCACCAGCTTCATCCATTGCGCCATGTCGGCCACGCTGGAGCTGACGCCGCCAGCGGGCGACTGTGCGTCGGGCTGGCGCGGCGGTTGCTGCACGATGTAGTGCGCGGGTTGGGCGCCGTAGCTGGCATGGCTGACGCCTTCCTGCACATGGCCCCAGGCGCGGTTGGCCTGCGCCGCAAAGTCGGCAAAGCGCGAACTGGTGTGAGCCATGCCCAGCGGGCGGTACAGCGATTGCGCGGACAGCGTGGCCCAGTCCGTGCCCTGCGCCTGGGCCATGGCCTGGGCGGCGGCGGTGAGGCCGAAGTTGGTGTAGTCGTAACTGCCGTAGGGCTTGAGCGCCACCCAGCGCAGGCGCTGCAGGATGTCGGCACGCGTGTAACCCATGTCTTCCAGCACGTCGCCGGCATGGTCGGGCAGGCCGCTGCGGTGCGCGTACAGCTCGCCCAGGGTCAGGCGCGCGTTGTCGGCCGGGTCGGGATAGGCCAGTCGAAAGTCCGGCAGCAGGCGCTGGATGGGGGTGTTCCAGTCGATGGCGGGCGTGCCTGCGGCGCCGTCCGCGCCCGGCATGTGCACCGCCATCACCGTGGCGCCCACGGGCTTGGACACCGAGGCGATCTGAAACACCGTGTCGGCGTCCACCGGCGCGGCCTCGTCCACGCGCCGCAGGCCGAAGCCCTTGGCGTACACCGTCTTGCCCTCGAACACCACCGACACCGCCGCGCCCGGCACCCCGGTGCGCGCCAGCCACTGCGGCACCAGGGTGTCCAGCAGAACGGTGGATTGCTTGACGGTGTCGGCGTTGGGGGCGGGGGACATGTCGCCGTCGCCGCCGCAGGCGCTGAGGGCGACGGCCAGGCAGGCGGCGCCCAGGCCGGTGCGCAGCGTTGCGATGCGGGGGGGCAGGGTCATGTGGCGAAGGTCTCGTCCAGCCAATCCATCGAGACGGCCGCCGAATAGGCCAGGTTGGCGACCTGGCAATGGCCGTCGGCGCCCTCCTCGGCGCTGAACACGTGGCCCGTGACCGGGCCGCCGACAGTTTTAATGAAATGGCGGTATTGGGTCAAGGGCTCCGCCCCCTCGCCGCTGCCGACCAGGGCCAGGGCGGGGCAGCGGATGCGCGCCAGGCCGGCGTCGTCGACGCGGAACTGGCGCAGGCGCTGGTAGGCCTGCTTGAAGCTGTCCTGGCCCAAACGCAGCATCAGGTTGCGCATCATCTCGCGCGTTTGCGCCGGCAGCTCGCTGGGCGGGATGTGGTCGATGTCGGCCAGGTGGATGTCCTGCGCGTCGGGCATCTCGGCCGGATCGAAGCCGGCGAAGGACACCATGTAGGCGTGCAGGTCGACGATGGGCGAGTTGGCGATCAGCGCGCGCAGGCGCGGCTCGTGCGCGGCGATGCGCGAGGCGAAATAGCCGCCGTAGCTGATGCCCATCAGCGCCACGCGGCGCGCGTCGGTGCCGGGGCGCGCCAGCACGTGGTCGAGCGCCAGCTTGCCGATGCGCTCGTACTCGGCAACGAAGGCCAGGCGCGGGTGAAAGCGCAGCGTGTCCATCTGGCCCGGGCCGGTCAGCAGCATCAGGTGGTAGCCGCGCTCCAGCGCCGCGCGACCGTAGGCCAGCCAGGTTTCCTCCAGCGTGCCGTCGTAGCCGCTGATGATCAGCAGCGTCTTGCCGGGGCGTGTGCCGGCCTGCGGGTTGCGAAAGTAGTAGGCCGGCAGCGGCGTGTCGCCCCAGGGCAGCGTGAAGGTCTCGAACGCGCTGCCCTGCGCGCGCATGGCGGCGGCAAAGCAGTCGCGGCTTTGCAGGCCGAGCCGGGCGTGCTGCGGGTCCAGCACGCCGCTGTAGTACTCGGCGGCGCGAAAGCTGTTGCAGGCCACCAGGTACTGGTCGCGCGCGCTGTGCGCGTGGCCGCGCTGGGCGCGCGCCTGGGCGTCGGCCTGCTGGCGCGCGCCGGCGGCGGCGAACTGGGCGATCCAGCTGGCCGGGTCACCGTTCTGGATGCGCTGGGCCAGGGCCAAGCATTCGCCGATCGAGGCGCCGCCATAGCGCGCGGTGCCCAGCTGGCGCAGCAGCTGGTAGTCCATCTCGGCATCGGCAAAGCCGGCCACGCGGGTGCGGCTGCGCTCCAGGCCCTGGGCGGGTTTCGGCTCTGCGCCGGGTGCGGGGCCGTTTTGGGCCAGCACGGGCAGGGCCAGGCTGGAGGCGGCCGCGGCCATGAAGCCGCGCCGGCGGGGCAGGGGGGTGTGGGGCTGGTTCATCGGGTGCAGGGGCATGCAAGGCGCGGGGCGGGCGGTTCGCCCCGGCCCGGTTCTGGCACGGCCATGTTTCGGGTTCGCTCTGGCTTCGGCTTGCCAGCATGCCGCCGGATGGCCGCCCGGCACAGGGGCGCGGGACGCATGAACCGAAGACGGGACGCCCGCACCCAAGATGCCGCCCGCGGGCGTGGCCGCAGGCCTGCGCGATGGGGTGGCGCGCCGCGGGCACGCCAAGTCGCAGCTGAAGAACTATAAAAACATGAGCTTCCCGCGCTTGATCGACGAGGGCTGCGGCACGTTTTGGCTTGAAATCTGGCCGCTACATCGGGCGCGCGGCCCGGGCCTGCTGGTGCCACTCGGTCGGCGCCAGGCCGAAGCGCGCGCGAAACAGCTTGCTGAAGCCCGAGGGGTCGGCGAAGCCGCAGCGCCAGGACAGGGCGCCGACGTTCAGGCGACTGCCCTGCTCGATCAGGGCGCGGGCGCGCTGCAGCCGCAGCTCGCGCAGGGTGCCCATCACTGTCTCGCCGCGCGCGGCAAAGGCCTCGTACAGGCGCGTGCGCGAGCAGCCGGCGCCGTGGGCGATGGCGTCGGCGTGCAGGTCGTGCCGGTGGGCGTGCTGCTGCATGAAGCGCAGCGCGGCCGCGTGGCGGCCCCGGTGCTGGGGGTCGGCGGCGTCCGGCCGGTCGAGGTTGCGGCCCTGGCGGCCCAGGTTGCGCAGCGTCAGCAGGGTGAGGGCGCGCGTGGCGTCCAGCAGGCCGGCGTATTCATATTCGTCCAGCTGCTCGGGCTGGCGCGCCAGCAGCGACAGGTGGCTCAGCTGGCTGGCCAGCAGCGGCGCCAGCGCGCATTGCGCCAGCGCGATGGCCATGTTGGTCGGCTCGCGCCCCAGCGCGGCGGCCACCTCGCGGCGCGGCAGGGCGATGTAGGTCTGGCGCGCGCCGGCGCCCCAGCGGTAGCAGGCATCCTGGTAGGGTACGTACAGGCCCAGCATGCCGGCGCTGGCGTGCTGGTGCTCGCCGGGCGCGGCGTTCAGGCGCATCTGGCCCGACTGCAGCAGCGAGATGACCACCATGTCCTCGCCCGGCGGCACGTGGCGCGCGGCGGTGCGCATCTCGTAGGCGCTGGACTGCTTGGTGCCGAAGAAGCAATCCGCGCCGCGCAGCAGCGACCACGAGGCCTGCAGCTGTTCGCCCGGCGACAGGGGTTGCACGTCGACCCAGTTGTGCGCCACGTCGTGCCAATAGGCCAGGCGCTCGGCGGGAGCGAGCGCGCTCGAATCCCAGTGCTCCAGGGCGCAGGTGGGCGGCGGCGGGGGCGGCATGGCTTGGGATTTTAGATACAAGCCGATACTTCTGTGTCGGCTTGCCTGGCTCGCGGTCGAAACAGACCGGGCGGCGGCTCAGGCGGGCGCGTGGCCGGGCGCATCGGCGCGGCCTTGCAGCCAGGCCGCCAGCGGCGCGGCCCAGGCCTGGGGCGGGTGCGCGTCGTCGGTGGGCAGCACGCGCCGCGTGGGCAGGCTGCGCAGCCAGGTCAGCTGCCGCTTGGCGAGCTGGCGCGTGGCGATGATGCCGCGCTCGCGCAACTCGGCCAGCGGCCAGCCTTCATCCAGCGCCTGCCAGGCCTGGCGGTAGCCGACGCAGCGCAGGGCGGGCAGCTCGGGCCGCAGGTCGCCGCGCGCGCGCAGGGCCTCCACCTCTCTCAGAAAGCCGGCGGCCAGCATGGCGTCGAAGCGCTGGGCGATGCGCTGCTGCAGCGCGGCGCGGTTGGTGGGTTCCAAGGAAAAAAGCGGTGTAGCCCGCGACGGATCAGCGCCAGCAGCTCTTTTTTTTGTAGTATGAAAGCTGGACAGCGGCCGCCCGGTGAGCTGCCACACCTCCAGCGCACGCTGGATGCGCTGGCTGTCGGTGGCGGGCAGGCGCGCGGCGCTGGCGGCATCGACGCGCGCCAGCTCGGCGTGCAGCGCGGGCCAGCCGTGCTGGCGCGCGCGCTCGTCCAGTTGCCGGCGCACGGCGGCGTCGGCGGGCGGCAGCTCGTCCAGGCCTTCCAGCAGCGCCTTGAAGTACAGCATCGTGCCGCCCACCAGCAGCGGCAGGCGCCCGCGCGCGCGGATCTGGGGGATCAGGCGCGCCGCGTCGCGTGCGAAGTCGGCCGCGCTGTAGCTATCGGTGGGCTCGCGGATGTCGATCAGGTGGTGCGGCACGGCGGCGCGCTCGGCTGGCGTGGGCTTGGCGGTGCCGATGTCCAGGCCGCGGTAGACCAGGGCCGAGTCGACGCTGATGATCTCGACCGGCAGCCGCTCGGCCAGCGCCAGCGCCAGCGCGCTCTTGCCGCTGGCCGTGGGGCCGGCCAGGCACAGGGCCTCGATCGCAGGCGGGGTGATGTCAGCGGCCACGCAGGAACAGCCCATCGAGCTCGCGCAGGCTCAGCTGGCGCCAGGTGGGGCGGCCGTGGTTGCACTGGTCGCTGCGCTCGGTGGCCTCCATCTGGCGCAGCAGCGCGTTCATCTCGTCCAGCGTCAGGCGGCGGTTGGCGCGCACCGCGCCGTGGCAAGCCATGGTGGCCAGCAGCTCGTGCTGGGCGCGCTGCACCACGGTGGCGGCCTCGTGCTGGGCGAGTTCGGCCAGCACGCTGCGCGCCAGCTCCACCGCGTCGCCGGCGGCCAGGCTGGTGGGCACGGCGCGCACGGCCAGGGTTTTCGGCGAGAAGGGCGTGATCTCCAGCCCCAGCTGCTGCAGCGCGGCAGTCGCGCCCTCGGCCGTGGCCACCTCGGTCGGCGTGGCGGCGAAGGTGGCCGGGATCAACAGCGGCTGGCTGGCGATGCGGGCCTGGTCGAGCTGCTGCTTGAGCCGCTCGTAGACGATGCGCTCGTGCGCGGCGTGCATGTCGACCACGATCAGGCCGGCGCGGTTTTCGGCCAGGATGTAGATGCCGTGCAGCTGCGCCACGGCGCGGCCCAGGGGCCAGTCGGGCTCGGCTTCGGCTTGGGTTGCGGCTGGCGCCGCAGCGGCGGCGGTCGTCGGGTTGGGCTGCCACAGCGCCTGCAGCTCTTGCACCACGTGGCCGGTGCCTGCTTCGAAATGAATAGCTGCTTGCGCTTGAAGGACGGGGGCTGGAGGCACGAAAGGCTTGAAATTCGACACTTCGGACGGTATCGCCGCCGTGGTCAGCGCCGATTCGGCCAGCAGCGCGGCGCGTGGCGCGGCCAGGGCGTTTTCAATCGCGTGGCGCACGGCCTGGTGCACCTCGCGGCCGTCGCGAAAGCGCACCTCGATCTTGGTCGGGTGCACGTTCACGTCCACGCGCGCCGGGTCGATGGCGATGTGCAGCACGTACGCCGGCTGGCGCTGGCCGTGCAGCACGTCTTCGTACGCGGCGCGCGCGGCGTGGACGATGACCTTGTCGCGCACGAAGCGGCCGTTGACGTAGGCGAACTGATGGTCGGCGCGCGAGCGCGCGATGTCGGGCACGCCCGCGCGGCCGGTGACGTGCACGGGGCCGGCGCGCAGCTCGAGCGCCACCGACTGCGCCAGAAAGTCATCGCCCAGCACGTCGGCTACGCGGCGATCGAGGGCGTCGGCGCCGGCCTGCGCGCGCCACTGCTCGATCAGCTTGCCCTCGTGCCAGATGGCAAAGTCCACGTCGGGGCGCGCCAGCGCGTGGCGGCGCACGGCCTCGATGCAGTGCGCCAGCTCGGTGGCGTCGCTCTTCAAGAACTTGCGCCGCGCCGGCACGCTGAAAAACAGCTCGCGCACCTCCACCGTGGTGCCGGGGTTGCGCGCGGCGGCGCGCAGCTCGCCCGTGCCGCCGTCGAGCAGCCAGGCGCCGCCTTCGCCGGCCGTGCGCGAGAGCAGCGACAGCTCGGCAATCGAGTTGACCGCCGCCAGCGCCTCGCCGCGAAAACCCATGGTGCCCACGGCCTCCAGCTCGGCCAGGCTGGCGATCTTGCTGGTGGCGTGGCGCCTGAGCGCGACGGGCATTTCGTGCGGCGCGATGCCGGCGCCGTCGTCTTCCACCGCGATCAGCCGCACGCCGCCGGCCGCCAGGCGCACCGTGATCTGCGTGGCGCCGGCGTCCAGCGCGTTGTCCAGCAGCTCGCGCACGACGGAGGCCGGCCGTTCCACCACCTCGCCGGCGGCGATCTGGCTGATCAGCTCGTCGGGCAGTTCGCGGATGGGGCGGGGGGCGGCGGCAGTCATTGGGTCAAATTGTAGAAAGCCGGGCGACGGGCGGTCGAAGTCCTGAATAATCACGCCCCATGGAATATGTGATGCACTTGGTCGACTTCATTCTGCACGTCGACCAATACCTCGGCGCCTTCGTGGCGCAGTACGGCGCGTGGGTCTATGCGCTGCTGTTTCTGATCGTGTTCGTCGAGACGGGCGTGGTGGTGATGCCCTTCTTGCCGGGCGACTCGCTGCTGTTCGTGGCGGGCGCGCTGGCCGGTGCGGGGCTGATGAGCTGGCCGGTGGCCTGCGCGGTGCTGCTGGCGGCGGCCATCCTGGGCGACCAGTGCAACTACAGCATCGGGCATCGGCTGGGGCCCAAGGTGTTTCAGTGGGAGGACTCGCGCTGGTTCAACCGCCGCGCGTTCGACAAGGCGCACGCGTTTTACGAGCGCTACGGCGGCATCACGGTGATCCTGGCGCGCTTCATGCCGTTCATCCGCACCTTCGTGCCCTTCGTGGCCGGCGTGGCGGCCATGAGCCGGGCGCGCTTCACGCTGTTCAACGTGATCGGCGCGCTGATCTGGGTGCTGGGGTTGGTGACGGCGGGCTATCTGTTCGGCAATCTGCCCTGGGTGCAGGCCAACCTGAGCAAGATCATCTGGGCCCTGATCCTGGTGCCGGGGCTGATCGCGCTGTACGGCGCCTGGAAGGCCGGGCGCGCGGATCACGCCGCCGTCTGATCGCAGCGAGGCTCAAGCCAGGCAGATCGTCACCAGCGCCGAGGCGTCTTCCAGCGCGGTCAGTTGGTGCGCCACGCCGCCGCCCAGGTGCAAAAAGTCGCCCTGGCGCATGCGCTGGGTCTGGCCGGCGATGTCGAAGTCGATCACGCCTTCCAGGCATTGCACGGTGATTTCGCCGGCGACCTGATGGCCGGGCATGGTCTTGCCGGCCGACAGCACCACGCGGATGACTTCGAGTTGCGGCGCCTTGAGCAGGGCGTAGGACGGGGTCTGGGCCAGCTTGCTGCCCAGGGGCAACACGCTGCCGATTTGGCCGGGGGCCAGATGGGGTTGGGCCATGACGAACTCCTGTCGAATGGGGGGCGCGCTGGCGGCGCACGGCCCCAAGCCTACACCGCCCGGTTGCGTGCCAGCGGCGGGTTGGCCGCAAAATATTTCTGGATGCCGCTGGCCAGCGCGTCGGCCAGCTGGTCCTGATAGGCGGGGCTGCGCAGGCGGCGCTCCTCGTCGGGGTTGCTGATGAAGGCGGTTTCGACCAACACGCTGGGCACGTCGGGGTTGCGCAGCACGGCGAAGTTGGCGCGCTCGACGCTGTCCTTGTGCAGGCGCCCGACGGTGCCGATGCGGCGCAGCACGGCGTCGGCCAGCTTCAGGCTGTCGCGGATCTGCACCGTGGTGCTCATGTCCAGCAGGGCGCGCTGCACGTGCGCGTCCTTGTCGTCGACGTTGACGCCGCCGATGCGATCGGCCTCGTTTTCCTTGTTGGCCAGCCAGCGCGCGGCGGTGCTGGAGGCGCCGCGCTCGGACAGCGCGAACACGCTGGCGCCATTGGCGTCGGGGCGCATGAAGGCGTCGGCGTGGATGCTGACGAACAGGTCGGCGCGCACGCGCCGCGCCTTGCTCACGCGCGTGGCCAGCGGCACGAAGAAGTCGGCGTCGCGCGTGAGGTAGGCGCGCATGGGGTTGCCGCCCACGCTGGCGCGGTTGATGCGCTCGCGCAGCTTGAGCGCGATCTGCAGCACCACGTCCTTCTCGTGCGTGCCGTTGGGGCCGGTGGCGCCGGGGTCTTCGCCGCCGTGGCCGGGGTCGATGGCGACGATGATCAGGCGCTCGGCCGGTGGCTCGGGGCCGCGTGCGGTGGCGCGCTCGGGCGGGCGCGGGCCGGCGCGCACGGCCTGGTTGGCGCGCTCGATCTGGCGCGCGATCAGATCGCCCAGGGTGTCGGGCGCCGGCTCGGTCGCCGGGGCGCCGTCACCCGCGCTGGGCACGCTGGCCGGCGTGGGGCCGTTCAGGCGCTGGGCGATCAGCTGCGCCAGCGGGTCGGGCGGGACGGCGGGGTACAGGTCGAACACCAGGCGGTTGCGGTAGGCCGCCACCGGCGCGAGGGTGAAGACCTCGGGCCGGATGTCGTGCTTGAGGTCGATCACCAGCCGCACCACGCTGGGCGTGAACTGGCCGACGCGGATGCCGGCGATGTTGGGGTCGTCGGCGCGCACCTTGGCCACCAGCTCGCGCAAGGTGGGGTCGAGCTGCAGGCCGTCGATGTCGACCGCCAGGCGCGGCGGCGAGATCACCAGCGTGTGCGTGGCCTGCAGCGGGCGGTCGGACTCGATGGTGACGCGCGAATAGTCCTCGGCCGGCCAGATGCGCACGGCCACGATGCCGGCGCCGTGGGCGATCTGCTGCGCGCCGATCAGCAGCACCAGCGAGCCGGTCTTGAGCAGGCGGCGGCGCCCGGGCGAGGAGGGGGAGGGGTACAGCGGTGCGGTCATGCGCGCAAATCCTGCAGCAATTGCTCTCCAACGCGCGTACCCGCCACCAGGTGCACCAGCCGCTGCTCGTCGGCGTCGACCTGCAGGTGCACGTCCAGGTCGGCCGCGGGCAGCAGGGGCGCGGCGTGCTCGGGCCATTCGGCCAGCTTCAGGCCGGGCGCGGCAAACGCATCGCGCAGGCCGGCGTCTTCCCACTCGCGCGGGTCGGCAAAGCGATAGAAGTCGAAGTGCGCGATGGCCAGGCCGTCCGGCGCCTGGTGCGGCTCGACCACGGCGTAGGTGGGGCTCTTGATGGGCCCCGTCACGCCCAGTGCGCGCAGCAGGTGGCGCACGAAGCTGGTCTTGCCCGCGCCCAGCTCGCCGTGCAGGGCGATGAAGGCGTTGCGCAGCAGCGGGCGCGCGGCCAGGCGGGCGGCAAAGGCGGCGGTGTCGTCCTCGGTGCGCCAGGTCAGCGCGAGGGCGGGGGGGCTTTCTACAATCGGAGCGTGATGGGACATGGGGTTCGAATCGATTCCGAGGCCTTGCTGGCCGACATTCGCCAGTGGGCGCGCGAGCTGGGCTTTGCGCACATCGGCGTGGCAAGCGTGGACCTGGCCAGCGCCGAAGCCGGTCTGATGCACTGGCTGGCCGCCGGGTTCCACGGCAGCATGGATTACATGGCCGCGCATGGCCTCAAGCGCGCGCGGCCGGCCGAACTGGTGCCGGGCACCGTGAGCGTGATCACGGCACGCATGAATTATTTGCCACGCACCGAAGCGCCCGACTGGCCCGAGCGCGAGCGCGCGCGCCTGGCGCGGCCCGGCGAGGGCGTGGTTTCGATATACGCCCGGGGGCGCGACTACCACAAGGTGGTGCGCGCGCGGCTGCAAAAGCTGCAGGACCGCATTGCCGCGCAAGTCGGCCCCTTCGGCCACCGCGTGTTCAGCGACTCGGCCCCGGTGCTGGAGGGCGAACTGGCCGCGCGCAGCGGCCTGGGCTGGCGCGGCAAGCACACGCTGGTGCTGACGCGCGAGGCGGGCTCGATGTTTTTTCTGGGCGAGCTGTTCGTCGACCTGGCGCTGCCACCCACGCCGGCTGTGCAGGCGCATTGCGGCAGCTGCAGCGCTTGCATCGACGCCTGCCCCACCGGCGCCATCGTGGCGCCGGGCCGGGTGGACGCGCGCCGCTGCATCTCGTACCTGACGATCGAGCACGACGGCGCCATCGACGAGGCCCTGCGCCCGCTGATGGGCAACCACGTCTACGGCTGCGACGACTGCCAGACCGTGTGCCCCTGGAACAAGTACGCCCAGCGCAGCGAGCTGCCCGACTTCGACGCGCGCGCGGGCCTGAGCGGCGCGACGCTGATCGAGCTGCTGGCCTGGACCGAGGACGAGTTCTTGCGCCGCACCGAAGGCGGGCCGATCCGCCGCATCGGCCACGAGCGCTGGCTGCGCAACGTGGCCACCGCCATGGGCAACGCCATTGCCGCGCTGCCCGCCCATGACCCGGGGGTGGCCGCCCTGCGCGCGGCCCTGCAGGCGCGCGCCGATCACCCCAGCGCCATGGTGCGCGAACACGTGCGCTGGGCCCTGCAACGCTGAGAATCCACAGTTTGCAAGCGTTTCGAGGCTGTCGCCGGCGTCCGGATTGCGCAACATGCTGCTGTTTTTATAGCGTTTGCCGCGCCTTGTCAAGCCGTGTTCAGCGCGCGCCGGCCAGCTGCAGCGCGCCGCTCAGGCTGGCCAGGCCCAGCACCGTCGACAGCGTGACCAGCCCGGCCACGAAGGCGCCGTTGTAGCCCATGCGCGCGGCCAGCACGTAGCAGCTCGACGAGGTGGGCAGGGCCGAGAAGATCAGCAGCGCCGTGGTCTCCGCCGCGCCCAGCCCGAAGGCGCGCGCGAGCAGCCAGGCCGCCAGCGGCTGCAGCGCGTGGCGGATGGCCAGCACCCCTGTGCCCAGCGCCTTGCCGCGCGCCAGGCTGGCCAGCTGCATGCCAGCGCCGGCCGTCAGCAGCCCCAGCGCGATCGACGAGCCGCCGATGCGCCCCAGTGTGGTCTGCAGCCAGTCGGGCAGCGCCAGCCCGGCCAGGTTGGCCGCCAGGCCGGCGGCGGTGGCGATGATGAGCGGGTTGCGCACCACCTCGGCGGCGAACGAGCGCTGGCCGTGGCGCGCCATCGGCCACACCGCCGCCACGTTGGCCAGCGGCACGCTCACGCCCACCAGCACCGCCACCAGCTGCTGGCCGGGCGCGCCCAGCACGCGCTCGGCCATGGCCAGGCCGATGAAGGAGTTGAAGCGAAACGCGATCTGCGCGCTGGCGGCGTGCTCGCGCACGTCGATCACGCGCCGCAGCCCCGGCAGCCAGGGCAGCGACCAGGCCATGGCGATGCCGCACCCCATCAGCGCCAGCCCGGCGCCGATCAGCGTGGATGCGGCGTGCAGGTCCAGCGGCGTGCGCACGATGGACTGGAACAGGAACACCGGAAACAGGAAGAAGTACACCAGCCGCTCCACCGCCTGCCACACCGGCCGGTCCAGCGCCGTGAAGCGGCACAGCAGGTAGCCGACCAGGATCAGGGAGAAGTCGGGCAGCAGCAGCTGGGCGTCGCGCATCGGGCGAGGATAGCCGAGCCCGGGGCGCCAAAGCGGGCCGCGCGGCGTCCCAAGTGCGGATGCGGGCCGCGCGGCGTCCCGAGTATTGATGCGGGCCGCGCGGCGCCCCGCGTGCGCATAATGCCGACGCAGCCCGATCACGACAACCCCCTTGCGAGGAGATGCGAGACATGCAACGCCGCCAATTGATGGCCCTGGCCGCCGCGAGCGCGGCGACGACCGCCGCCCCGGCCTGGGCGCAGGCCTGGCCCAGCCGGCCGATTCGGCTGATCGTGCCCTTCGCGCCCGGGGGCACCACCGACATCATCGCCCGCGTGGTGGCCGAGCCGCTGGGCCGCGTGCTGGGCCGCCCGGTGGTGGTCGACAACAAGGGCGGCGCCGGCGGCGCCATCGGCGCGCAGGAGCTGGCGCGCGCCGCGCCCGACGGCTACACCCTGGGCATGGGCACCGTGTCCACCACGGCGGCCAACCCGGCCATCAACAAGAAGGTCGGCTACGACCCGGTGGCCGACTTCGCGCCCATCGTCAACATCGCCGCCACGCCCAACGTGCTGGCCGTCAACCCCGCCGTGCCGGCCAAGGACTACGCGGCCTTCGTTGCCTTGATCAAGCGCGAGCCGGGCAAATATTCATACGCATCGCCCGGCACCGGCAGCATCGGCCACCTGCAGATGGAGCTGTTCAAGAGCCTGGCGGGCCTGTTCATCACCCACATCCCGTACCGCGGCGCCGGCCCGGCGCTGAACGACGTGGTGGCCGGCCAGGTGCCCATCATTTTCGACAACGTGCCCTCGGCGCTGCCCTTCATCCAGGGCGGCAAGCTGGCGTCCATCGTGGTGGCCTCATCCCAGCGCCTGAAGGAGCTGCCCGCCACCCCCACCTTTGCCGAGGTCGGTCTGGAGCAGGTCAACCGCATGGCCTACTACGGCATCCTGGCGCCCAAGGGCACGCCCGCCGCCATCGTCGAGCAGATCAACGCCGCCATGCTCAAGGTGCTGGGCGAGCCGGCGGTCAAAAAGCGCATCGAAGACACCGGCTCGATCGTCATCGGCAACTCGCCCCAGGCCTTTGCCCAGCAAATCAAGGACGAGCTGGCCGTGTACCAGCGCGTGGTGGCGCGCCAGAAGCTCAGTCTCTAGGCCGAGCAACTACCAAAACAATAGCTGCCTGCGCTTGCTGGACGGGCGCTACAGACCGATTTGTCATGAAACCGGCAGCGCCGAGCCCCGACGCCTCGATCGACCGCTTCATCGACGCCCTGTGGCTGGAAGACGGCCTGGCCGCCAACAGCCTGGCGGCCTACCGGCGCGACCTGGCGCTGGCCACGCGCTGGCTGGCCGATCGGCAGCAGGTCGAGCTGGTCCACGCGCAGGAGCATCAGCTGCAGGCCTACTTCGCCGCGCGCGCCGACACCCGCGCCAGCTCGGCCAACCGGCGCCTGACGGTGTTCAAGCGCTACTTCCGCTGGGCGCTGCGCGAGGGGCTCATCACCGCCGACCCCACGCTGAAGCTGCTGCCCGCCAAGCAGCCGCTGCGCGTGCCCAAGACGCTGAGCGAGGCGCAGGTCGAGGCCCTGCTGGCCGCGCCCGACACCGACACACCGCTGGGCCTGCGCGACCGCACCATGCTGGAGCTGATGTACGCCAGCGGCCTGCGCGTGAGCGAGCTGGTCGGCCTCAAGATCATCCACCTGGGCCTGAACGAAGGCGTGCTGCGCGTGCTGGGCAAGGGCAGCAAGGAGCGCCTGGTGCCCTTCGGCGAGCTGGCGCGCGACTGGCTGGAGCGCTGGCTGCAGGACGGCCGCCCCGCGCTGCTGGGCGCGCGCGCCAGCGAGGCGCTGTTCGTCACCAGCGCCGGCCGCACGCCGGGCACCGCCATGTCGCGCATCATGTTCTGGAACCTGGTCAAGCGCTATGCCCTGCAGGCCGGCATCAGCGCGCCGCTGTCGCCGCACACGCTGCGCCACGCCTTTGCCACCCATCTGCTGAATCACGGCGCCGACTTGCGCGCGGTGCAGATGCTGCTGGGTCACGCCGACATCTCCACCACCACCATCTACACCCACATCGCGCGCCAGCGGCTGAAGGACCTGCACGCGCAGCACCATCCGCGCGGCTGACGTCGGCCGGCCGGCGCTTCAGTCGCCGCGCGCCGGCGCCCCCCATTCGGCCATTTCTTCGGCGCTGAAGCCGGCGCGCTGCCGCGCGGACAGGTTGAGCGGCCCCCTGGGCGGCGGCGCGCGGTGCGTGCGCGCCAGCTGCCGGTAGTGCGCCAGCGGCTCCAGGCCCTGGCGGGCGCACAGCCAGCGGTACCAGTGGTTGCCGATGGCCACGTGGCCGATCTCCTCGCGCAGGATGAGGTCCAGGATGGCGCAGGCGGCCAGCGCGTCGGGGGCGCCGGTGGCGTGCAGCTTGCGCTGGATCAGCGGCGTGGCGTCCAGCCCGCGCGCCTCCAGCGTGCGCGGCACCAGGGCCATGCGGGCGGTGACGTCGTCCCGGGTCTTTTCGCACATCGCCCACAGGCCGTCGTGCGCCGCGAAGTCGCCATAGGCATGGCCCAGGGTCCGCAGGTGCGCGTGCAGCAGGCTGAAGTGATTCGCCTCCTCGATGGCCACCCGCAGCCAGTCGCGGTAGTACGCCTCGGGCAGGCCGCCAAAGCGCCACACCGCGTCCAGCGCCAGGTTGATGGCGTTGAACTCGATGTGGCAGATGGCATGCACCAGCGCCGCGCGGCCGGCGGGCGTGTGCACCGGGCGCCGCGGCACCTGGGACGGCTCGATCAGCAGCGGCCGCACGGGGCGGCCGGGCAGGCCGAGGGGCTCTGCGATGGCCTGCTCGGTTACTATCGAAAGTGAAGCTGCTTGCGCAGACAACACGCCGACTCGAGCCAGTTTTTCTTCGATGTTGTCGGCCGCGAGGGCCTGCAGGGCGAGGGCGCGCATCTCCATCCCTACAATTCTAGGATTTGACCGGAGGGCACAGCGATGGCGGTGTATGAACTCGATGGCAAGGCGCCGCGCGTGGACGCCAGCGCCTGGATCGCCGACTCGGCCGAGGTGATCGGCGACGTCAGCCTGGGGGCCGACGCCAGCGTGTGGTTCGGCTGCGTGCTGCGCGGCGACACCGAGCACATGACGGTGGGCGAGGGCAGCAACATCCAGGACCTGAGCGTGCTGCACGCCGACTTCGGCCAGCCGCTGACCATCGGCCGCCACGTGACCGTGGGCCACAAGGTGATGCTGCACGGCTGCACCATCGGCGACGAGTCGCTGATCGGCATCGGCGCGGTGGTGCTCAACGGCGCGAAGATCGGCAAGAACTGCCTGGTCGGCGCCGGCGCGCTGGTGACCGAGGGCAAGCAGTTTCCCGACGGCAGCATGATCGTGGGCGCCCCGGCGCGCGTGGTGCGCCCGCTCACGCCCGAGCAGATCGAGGGCCTGCGCCAGAGCGCGCGGCACTACATCGACAACGCCCGGCGGTTTCGCGCCGGCTTGAAGAAGCTCCCCTGAGGCCGCATCTGGGCTGCATGTCCGAGTTGCACAAGTTCATTTTCGAAGGCCTGCCGGTGCGTGGCGCGCTGGTGGTGCTGGACGACGCCTGGCAAGAAGTGCTGCGCCGGCGCACGGCCAACACCCAGACCGGCGCCTACCCGCCGCCGGTGGCCGAGCTGCTGGGCGAGATGGCCGCCGCCGCCGTGCTGATGCAGTCCGGCATCAAGTTCGACGGCGCGCTGGTGATGCAGATCTTTGGCGACGGCCCGGTCAAGCTGGCCGTGGCCGAGGTGCAGTCCGACCTGCGCCTGCGCGCCACCGCGTCGGTGACCGGCGCCGTGGCGCCCGACGCCACGCTGGCGCAGCTGGTCAACGCCCGCGGCCAAGGCCGCTGCGCCATCACGCTCGACCCGCGTCTGCGCCTGCCCGGCCAGCAGCCCTACCAGGGCGTGGTGCCGCTGGCCGGCCCGGGCGGCGTGGCGCTGCGCGGCATGGCCGAGGTGATCGAGCAGTACATGCGCCAGTCCGAGCAGCTGGACACCACCCTGGTGCTGGCCGCCGACGACACGCGCGCCGCCGGCCTGCTGCTGCAGCGCCTGCCGGTGCAGGGCCAGCACAACCTGGCGCAACGCCAAGTGGCGCACGAAGAGGGCGAGCAGGACGACGCCTTCGAGCGCCTGTCGCTGCTGGCGCGCAGCCTCAAGCGCGAGGAGCTGCTGCAACTGGACGCCGACACCGTGCTGCGCCGCCTGTTCTGGCAGGAGCCGCTGCAGCGCTTCGAGCCCCGGCAGGGCGCCAGCGGCCCGCGCTTTGCCTGCTCGTGCAGCCGCGAGCGCGTCGGCGCCATGCTCAAGGGCCTGGGCCGCGACGAGGCCGAATCCATCCTGCGCGAGCAGGGCCAGGTCGAGGTGAGCTGCGACTTCTGCGGCCAGCAGGAGCGCTTCGACGCGGTCGATGTCGGCCGCCTGTTCACCCCCGCCGCGCAGCAGCCGCCCCAGCCCGGCTCGGTGCAGTAGCGCCGGGCAGACCGCGCATGCGCTTCGACGTCATCACCCTGTTTCCAGAGCTGTTTGCTCCGTTTGTCGAAGCAGGCATCACCCGCCGCGCCTACGCCAGCGGCCAAATCGAGCTGAAGCTGTGGAACCCGCGCGACTGGGCCGTGGGCAACTACCGCCGGGTCGACGACCGGCCCTTCGGCGGCGGCCCCGGCATGGTGATGATGGCCGAGCCGCTGGCGCGCTGCCTGCAGGCGGTGCGCGCCGAGCGTGCCGAGGCACCGGCCCAGCAGGTGCCGGCGGTGCTGTTTTCGCCGGTCGGCGAGCCGCTGCGCCACGCGGGCGTGCAGGCCTGGGCGCAAGGCCGCGGCGCCATCCTGGTCTGCGGGCGCTACGAGGGCATCGACCAGCGCTTCATCGACACCTGCGTCGACGTGCAGATCAGCCTGGGCGACTTCGTGCTGTCGGGCGGCGAGATCGCGGCGCTGGCGCTGCTGGACGCCGTGGCGCGCCTGCAGCCCGGCGTGCTGGGTGACGAGGGCAGCCACCAGCAGGACAGCTTCAACCCGGCCATCGACGGCCTGCTGGACTGCCCGCACTACACCCGGCCCGAGCAGTGGCGCGGCCTGGGCGTGCCGGCCGAGCTGCTGAGCGGCCACCACGCGCAAATCGAGGCCTGGCGGCGCGCGCAGCGCCTGCAGCTCACCGCGCGCGCGCGCCCGGCGCTGATCGCCGCCGCGCGCGCCGCCGGGCAGCTGAGCGGCCAGGACGAGCAGCTGCTGAAAAACGTGGCTTCCAAGCTATAATCAAAGGCTTTTCGATCCTCTGCCCGCCGTGGCCGCACCTGATCTGCCTCTTGCGTCAGGTCGGCCGCCCCTAGCGTAGCGTGAGCACGATCGAGACGGGAAACGTGATGAACCTGATTCAAACCCTCGAGCAAGAGGAAATCGCCCGCCTGGGCAAGAACATCCCCGACTTCGCCCCCGGCGACACGGTGATCGTCAGCGTCAACGTCGTCGAAGGCAGCCGCAAGCGCGTGCAGGCCTATGAAGGCGTGGTGATCGCCAAGCGCAACCGGGGCCTCAACAGCGGCTTCAC
>OFTX01000170.1_pt1 | contig 41929 bp, 35 predicted proteins | sample 1775051 | NCBI WGS metagenome assembly OFTX01 (sample SAMN08195772, study PRJEB24354) | sludge metagenome | isolation source: sludge from phenol fed wastewater aerobic bioreactor A | place: India: Nagpur | collected 2016-09-15 | reverse complement strand
GGGGTCTTCTTCTTCGGGGTTTCCATCGCTCCATCCTCTCAAGAGTTGGAGCCTCCGAGAATCCCGGGGCGGTTCACTTGCGGCAGGCGCCCGAAAGCCCGCCACAGACGAGCCAAATTGCAGAAGTGGGAGGTTCTCGCGAGCACCCGCCCCTCACCCCAGCCCTCTCCCCGGCGGGGAGAGGGAGAACGGCAAGCGGGTTCGCGCTACTCAGCGTCCGGTAATACCGACGGACTCGGCCCTCTCGGGCGGAAGCCCATTTGATGATTTTCGCAGCAAGGCATAAATCACCGGCATCACCAGCAACACCAACGGCACCTGCACCAGCATGCCGGCGATGATCGCCACCGCCAGCGGCTGCTGCATCTGCGAGCCCTGGCCGATCGCCAGCGCCAGCGGCAGCAGGGTGAGGATCGCGGCGAGGGTGGACATCAGGATCGGCCGCATGCGGTGGTGGCCGGCGAAACGCAGGGCCTCGGGCAGCGGCATGCGCTGCTCGGCGTCGGTCGCCTCGGTGAAGTAGAAGATCGCGATCTCGGTGACGATGCCCACGATCATCGTCATGCCCATCATCGCCGAGATGTTGAGCTCGATGCCGGTGAGCCACAGGCCCACGAACACCGCGGCCATCGCCAGCAGCGGCGCGGCCATGATCGCCAGCGCCACGCGGAAGCTCTCGTACAGGAACAGCAGCAGGGTGAACACCAGCGCGATCGCGGCGAGCATCACGATGGAAAGGTCGTGGAACGCGATCCGCTGCTGCGCGTACAGGCCGCCCAGCTCGTGGTACATGCCCGGCGGCAGCAGGCCGGGCTGCGCCAGCACCTGCTTCACGTCGGCCACGGTGGAGCCGAGGTCGCGGCCCACGATGCGCGCGGTGACCGCCACCATGCGCTTGAGGTTGTCGCGGTTGATCTCGGGCTGACCCTGCACCGCGCGGATCGTGGCGATCTCCGACAGCGGCAGCACGTGGCCGTCGGCGGCGCGGATCGGCAACGCCTGCAGTTGCTCCAGCTGCGCGCGCGCATCCGGCGGCAGCCACACGCGCACGCCCACCATCTTCGGTCCCTGCGGCAGCTGCGCAGCCACGTTGCCGGCCACCGCGTCGGACACCTGCTGCGCCACCGCCACCGGATCGAGCCCGTGGAGGCCGGCCTTGACCGGATCGACCGTGACGTCGAGCGCATCGCCCGCGGGCTTGATGCCGTCGCGCACCTCGGCCACGCCGCTGACCTTGGCGATCGCCGCGGCCACCTTCTTCGCGGTGGCGTCGAGCTGCGCCTCGTCGTCGCCGTACAGCTTGATCTCGATCGGCTGCGGCACCTCGGTGAGGTCGCCGATCAGGTCTTCCATCAGCTGCGCCACGTCCACGTCCAGCCCCGGCACCTGCGCCACGACCTGTTCGCGGATCTGCTCCATCACGGTGCTGGTGGACGGCCGCGCGCCGTTCTTCAGGCGCACGAAGAAGTCGCCGGTGTTCGCCTCGGTGAGGCCGCCGCCCAGCTGCAGGCCGGTGCGCCGCGAGTAGGTGTCGACATAGGGATTCGCGCGGATGATCGCCTCGACCTGGCGCAGCAGGCGGTCGGTTTCGTCCAGCGAGGTGCCGGGCAGAGAGAGGTAGTCGAGCACGAAGCCGCCCTCGTCCATCTTCGGCATGAAGCCGCTGCCGACCTGGCGGAAGGCCAGCGCGCCGACCAGCAGCAGCGGGACCACGCCGAGCAGCACCAGCACCGGCCGCTGCAGCAGGCGGCCCAGCGTGCGCTCGTAGCCGGCCAGCAGGCGTTGCGAAAAACGGCTCGGCGGATGCTCCACCGCGTGCCGTTCGTCGATCAGCCATTCGGCCAGCAGCGGCACCGCCACCCAGGTCAACAGCCAGGAGATCACCAGCGCGCTGGCCATGGTCAGGCTCAAGGCCTTGAAGAACGCGCCGGTGACGCCGGTGAGGAAGGCCAGCGGCAGGAAGATCACCACGGTGGCCGCGCTGGAGCCGGTGAGCGGGCGGGTGAACTCCCACGCCGCGCCGGCGATGCGTTCGCGCACCGGCCCGGTGCCGTCGCGCAGCCGGCGCATGATGTGCTCCAGCATCACGATCACGTCGTCGATCAGCAGGCCCACCGCGGCCGCCATGCCGCCCAGCGTCATCATGTTGAAGCTCATGTGCAGCAGGGTCAGCAGCAGCACGGTGATCGCCAGCGTGGCCGGCACCACGATCAGCGCCACCAGGATCACCCGCGCGTTGCGCAGGAACGCGAACAGCACCAGGCCCGCCAGCACGATGCCGATCAGGATCGCATCGCGCACGCTGCCGGCCGCGCCCAGCACCAGCTGGGTCTGGTCGTACCAGTTGGCGATGCGCAGGCCCTTGGGCGCCTGCCGCGCGTAATCGGCGAGGCGCTGCTTCACGTCGCGGGCGATCTGCACGCTGTTGCCGGCGGGCTGCTGGTACACCTGCAGCAGCACCGCGTCGTGGCCGTCGGCGGTGCTGCGTATCCATTGCGGTTCGTGACTCATGCCCACCGTGGCCACGTCCTTCAAGCGCAGCACGCCGTGCGCGTCGGCGCGCAGCACGATGTCGCCCAGCGCCGCCGCGGTGGCCGGCTGGTTGTTCGCCAAGAGCAGGTATAGCTTGTAGTGATCCTGCAGGCGGCCCATCGCCTGGATGGTGGCCGCGCTCGCCACCGCATGGTCGAGGTCGGCGAGGGTGAGGCCTTGCGCGCGCAGCTTGCCGGCGTCCACGTCGACGTGGAACTCGGCCACCGCGCCGCCCTGCACGTCCACCTGGGCCACGCCGGTGACGCCGGACAGCAGCGGGCGCAGCTGGTACTCGGCGATGTCGTGCAGCTGGGTGGGCGTGAGCGTGTCGGAGCGCAGGCTGTAGGCGAGGATGGGGAACACCGTGGGATCGAGCCGGATCGCCTCCACGTTCACGCCGGCCGGCAGGCGCGGCAGCGCCTCGCCGATCGCGGCGTCCACGTCGAGCAGGGCGCGGCCCATGTCCGCGCCCCAGTCGAAGCCGACGTTGATCTCGGCGCTGCCGCGGCTGGTGGTGGAACGCACCTCGCGCACGCCGCGCACGCGGCGGATCGCCTCCTCCATCGGCCGGGTGACGCTCACCACCATCTGGTCGGCGGGCTGGTCGCCGGCGTCGATCGTCACGCGCACGCGCGGGAACGAGACATTGGGGAACAGCGACACCGGCAGGCGGAACGCGCCCGCGATGCCGCCGATGGCGAGGATCAGGGCGAGGAACAGCAGCGAACGGCGGTGACCGTGCATCCACCGGGTGATCGTCATCGGCGCGTCCGTCACGGCTTGGGCTCGCTGTCGGCCTTGTCGCCGGGCTTGCTGTCACCCGTGCGCACCGCGGCGCCGTCGTCCACCTCGTAGGCGCCTTGCACGATCACCGGCAGCTTCGCATCGAGCTGGCCGAGCACGCCCACGGTGTCGCCGGCCGGCTGGCGCAGTTGCACGTCCACGCGATGCGCCTTGCCGTGGTCGAGCTGGAACAGGTAGGCGCCTTGCTCGTCGTGCAGCACCGCCGCACGCGGCACCGCCCAGGCGGTGTAGCTGTCGCTTTCGATCGCGGCTTCCAATGCCGCGCCGGCCACCAGCGCGGCACCGGCAGCGGCGGGCAGCTCGGCCTGCACCGGCAGCAGATGGCTCTGCGGATCGACCGCGCGGCCCACCATGCTCAGCTTGCCGGCGAAGGACGGCGCCTCGCCGTACACGCCGTGCAGCTGCACCGGCATGCCCACGCGCAGCCGCGCGCCGGCGTCGGGCTGCACGCCCAGCGCGGCGATCAGCGCATGCGCGGGCATGAAGGCCAGCAGCGGCGCGTTCGCGGCGAAACGCTCGCCCAGCCCCACCGACACCGCGGTGACCACGCCGTCGTCCGGCGCGGCCACGGCTTCCTGCGCGTCGCCGCCGCCCAGCGCGCGCTGCGCCGCCAGCGCGGATTGCGCGTCGGCCAGCGCCTTGCGCGCCGCGGCCAGCTGCGATTGCGTGGCCAGGTGCTGCGCGAGCAGTTGTTCGGTGCGCTGCAGCTCGCCCTGCGCCAGCGTCGCCGCGCTCTGCGCCTGCTGGTACGCGCTGCGCGCCACCGGATCGGGCGCGACCGTCAAGAGCGGCTGGCCGCGCTTCACCGTCTGCCCCGCGCTCACCGCGAGCGCGACCACCTGGCCGCCGTGCGCGAGGCTGATCGCCCGCGCGGCATGCGGATCGGCCACCGCGCTGCCCCAGGCTTCCACGCTGTCGTGGAAGCTGCGCTGCACCGGCATCGCCGTGGTCACCAGCGCCACGCCCTTGGCCTCGTCGGCCTGGCCCTCGTCGTCGCCGCCCTTGCCGCAGGCGGCCAGCAGCAGGGCCGCGACGGCCAGCGCGGCACAGCGCGCGAGAAAAACCTGTTTCATCGTTTGGACGTCCGTTGCATGACGAAGTCGGTGCGGCCGAGCAGGGCTTCCAGCGCGATCGCGGCGGTGGAGCGTGCCTGCTTCAACGCGAGCAGGTCCATGTCGGCGCCCAGCGCATTGCCGCGGATCGCGAGATAGGTCGGCCAGTCGAGCAGGCCCTGCTTCCACGCCCGCTCGGCGGCGCTGCGCGCCGCATCGAGGCGCTGCGCGTGTTCGGCCTGCGCCGCCTGCTGCCGGTCCAGCGTGGCGAGGTCGGCGGCAAGGCGCTGCAGGTCGCCGCGCGTGGCCAGCAGGCGCGCGTCGTAGTCGTCCCTCAGCTGCTGGCGGGTGGCGGTTTCGATCGCGATGTTGCCGCGGTTGCGGTCGAACAGCGGCAGCGTGATGCCAATGCTGAAACCGTTGGTGGTGATGTTGCTGGTGTCGCGCGCGCGGGTGAGGCCCACGCTGATCGCGGGGAACTGTGCGAGGATCGCGCCGCGCAGCGTCGCCTCCTGCGCGCGGTAGCCGGCTTGCAGCGCGAGCAGGTCGGGGCGCCGCTTCGGCAGGTCGGCCAGCGCCGACTGCAATTGCATGGCGTCGGGATCGACCTGGTAGGGCGCGCCCACCAATTCCAGCGGCGCGCTGGGCGCAAGGCCCAGCAGCTGGCGCAGGTCGGCTTCGGCCTGGTGCAGGGCCACCGCGTTGTCGCTCGCGCGCTTGCGCGCGTCGGCCATCGCGTTGAGCCCCGCGCTGGCGCCGTCGTAGTTGAGGTTGCCCGCGGCGAGCGCGGCCTGCACCGCCTGGTCCACCGGCGCCAGGGCCTGCACTTCGGCATCCAGCTCGACCTGCTGCGCACGCAGGCTCTGCACCTGGTCGAACAGCAACCGCGCCTGTGCGATGGTCTGCCATTCCGCCCACAGCAGGTCGAGGTTCACCTGCTCCGCCTGCGCATTCGCCGCGCGCTTGCGCGAGGAGCGCAGCAGCAAGGCGCTCACGTCCTCGCTGAGGCCGAGGTTGTAGGCCTTGGTGAGGCCGCCGCCGGAATTGTGCGGAAAATCCGCGCCGAAACTCAGCTGCGGATCGGGCAGCAGCCCCGCGGCGAACGCCTGCGCGCGGGCGATGCCGAGCGCGTCGCGCTGCACCTTGAGGTCGGGGCTGTTCGCCACCGCCAGCATTGCCACCTCGGTGACGTCGAGGCCGTCGGTGGGATCGAAGCGATGGGCGGCCAGTTCCGGCAGCGGCATCGCGCTGGCCGGCACGCTGAGTCGCGTGGCGCTGGCGGCGCCTTCGCCATGGCCCAGCGGCAACGGATGGTAGGTGGCGCAAGCGCACAACAGCGTGGCCACGGCGGTCGCCAGCAACCCGGCGCGAGTGAACGTTGGTAGCCGAGCGTCGAGGATCATGGGTACAGCTTGCCGGCACGCGCTTAGCGCTTTCTTATCGTGGCCGCACCTGGCTATGCGCAGTAAGCTGCGCCAGCCTGTCCAAGAGGGGAGTCGATCGCCATGAGATCACACCGGATCGCTACAGGGCTGCGGACCGCGCTGTTCGCCTGCCTGCTCGCCGCCAGTGGTGCGCTGCCCGCGCAGGACGCGACACCGAAATATCCCGACTATCCCAGCGAAACGCCGGCCAGCTTCCAGCCGGCCACGGGCAGCTTCGATTACGTCGAGCGCGACGTGATGATCCCGATGCGCGACGGCGTGAAGCTTTACACCGTGATCCTGATCCCGAAGGACGCGCAGCACGCCGGCATCGTGCTCACGCGCACGCCCTACGACGCCCACCAGCTCACCCACAACCACATGAGCGGCCATCTCGAACCGCTGCTGGAAGGCTACGACAACGCCGCCGACGTGATCGCGGAGGACGGCTACATCCGCGTGATCCAGGACATCCGCGGCAAGTACGGCTCCGAAGGCGACTACGTGATGAACCGCCCGGTGCACGGCCCGCTCAACCCCACGCCGGTGGACGACGCCACCGACACGTACGACACCATCGACTGGCTGGTGAAGAACCTGCCCGAATCGAACGGACGCGTCGCCACCATCGGCATCTCCTACGACGGCTTCGAGCCGCTGATGTCGCTGGTGCATCCGCATCCCGCGCTGAAGGCCGCGGTGCCGATGAACCCGATGGTGGACGGCTGGATGGGCGACGACTGGTTCCACCACGGCGCGTTCCGCCAGCAGAACCTCAGCTACATCTACGAGCAGGAGGCCAGCCGCGACAACAAGTACAAGTGGTGGACGAACTACCACGACGAGTACGACCTGTTCATGCACTACGGCTCGGCCGGCGCGATGGGCGACACCTACGGCATGCGGCAGCTCGGCTTCTGGAACAAGCTGCTCGCGCATCCCGCCTACGACGCGTTCTGGCAGCAGCAGGCGATGGACAAGCTGCTTGCCGCGCAGCCGCTCAGCGTGCCGGTGATGCTGGTGCACAGCCTGTGGGACCAGGAGGATATCTACGGCGACCTCGCCGTGTATCGCGCGATCAAGCCGAAGGACCAGCGCGGCGACATGGTGAAGCTGGTGCTGGGTCCGTGGCATCACGGCCAGGAGATCGAGGAAGGCAGCGCGCTCGGCGCGATCCGCTTCGGCAGCGACACCGCGAAGTACTTCCGCGAGCACATCCTGCGTCCGTTCCTCGCGCAGTACCTGAAGGACGGCGCGCCGAAGGCGGGCCTCGCCCCGGTCACCGCGTTCCAGACCGGCAGCAACCGCTGGCAGCGGCTGGAACGCTGGCCGCTGGCCTGCGACAGCGGCTGCGCCCACAAGGATCGCGCGCTGTACCTGCAGCCGGGCATGCAGCTCGGCTTCGACGCGCCCACCGGCGGCAACGCCTGGGACGAATACGTCTCCGATCCCGCGCACCCGGTGCCGTTCCGCGCGCGGCCGATCCAGCCGATCGGCTACGAGCACGGCCTCACCTGGTCGCAGTGGCTGGTGGACGACCAGCGCGAAGCCTCCGGCCGCACCGACGTGCTCAGCTACGAAACCGCACCGCTCACCGCGCCGCTGACCATCGCCGGCGCGCCGGTGGTGCACCTGGTCGCCTCCACCAGCGGCAGCGACAGCGACTGGGTGGTGAAGCTGATCGACGTCTACCCCGACCAGGTGGCCGAGCAGCCGGAGATGGGCGGCTACCAGCTCGCGGTGGCGATGGACATCTTCCGCGGCCGCTACCGCAACGGCTGGGACAAACCCGAAGCGCTGGCCGCGAACCAGCCGCTCGCCTACCGCTTCGACCTGCCCGCCGCCAACCACGTGTTCCTGCCCGGCCACCGCATCATGGTGCAGGTGCAGTCGAGCTGGTTCCCGCTGTACGACCGCAACCCGCAGACCTTCGTGTCCAGCATCTTCGAGGCCAGGCCGGCGGATTACGTGAAGGCCACGCAGCGCGTCTACCACGCGCCGGGGGAAGCCAGCTACATCGCGTTGCCGGTGGTGGGGCGCTGAGGCGCCCGGCTCGCTTGCCGTTCTCCCTCTCCCGCTTGCCGTTCTCCCTCTCCCCCAACCTTGCCACTCCCCCTCTCCCCCAACATCGTTGGGGGAGAGGGTTGGGGTGAGGGGGCTGCTTTTGTCTTTACGCTTTCGCGAGATTCAAAGCGGTTTCGTGCGCCTGCCGGCGCCCGAGTTACTTCTCCTTTGCTTGTCCAAAGGAGAAGTAACCAAGAGGAAACGACACCCCGCGGTGGCGCTTTCCGTCCATCCATGGACGGAAAGTCCGTGAGCCGTGGCCGGGCTTTTCGGCCGGGCTTCCTGCCCGGTCGAAAAGGCATCGCCATCCTTGGCGATGCCCGCTGCGCGGCCTTGTCGTCCACGCCTCACCGCCGCCGAGGGGCCCCGGAAGTGCAGGCGCGCATCGTGCACGCCAGAAGCCAAGGCCAAAGCGAAGCGTCGCGAGCGTGCGGGCTTTCGCTCCCTCCCCTGCATGCAGGGGAGGGCTGGGGTGGGGTGCTGTTGCTTCTGCGCGCGAAGCGCGCTGCTTCACCCGGAGCCCCTGTGACGCCGCAAGCGCGGTGCTGGACCAAACGAAAACGCCGCGACGGTTGCCCGTCGCGGCGTTTTCAATCACGAGACGCTATCTGCCTCAGTTGCGGGCAGCGCCTTCCTCGGCCTGCTCGCGTTCACCCAGGCGCTGGCCCAGGCGGTCGATGTTGTTGAGCGACATCAGGTGCGCGTAGATCCAGCCGAGCACGCCTTCGCGCAGGAGTTCCTGCGCGGCCTTCTCGTCGAGCTGGCGCAGCTTTTCCTCGTTGACCACGAACAGGCCGTTGAGGTTGATCACGCGGCCGTCCGGGCTGTCCGGCGCGCCCTTGCGCATGCTCATGTTGCGGGCTTCGAGCAGGTTGTGCTTGCGCAGCTGTTCCATGAACCAGCGGGTGCGCGCCACGTGCTGCTGGAACTCGCCGAGGAAGCCCACGGCGCGGGTCAGCATTTCGGTGTCGGTGCCGTCCTCGTTGAACAGGCGGTCGCCTTCGGCGGTGCCGAAGCCTTCGTAGCCTTCGTCGAGGAACACGGCGAAGTCGTCGCCTTCCTGGCCGGCCGGCTTCTCGGCCAGCACGAACGGGTAGCGGCGCACGAAGGCGGGGATGTAGACGTTCGGCGCCCACTGGCCTTCGGCATCGACGAACAGGTTCTCGTTCTGGCGCAGGCCGAGCAGCGCCACCGGGCCGGCGTCGGCGAGGTCGTTGCCGGCGAACACGATCGGCAGGTCGCGCGCGGCCAGGCCGAACTCCACGCCGGTGAGCGGCACCGAATGCGCGCCCAGCGCGAACTTCATGTTCGGGATCGGCTTCAGGCGCAGATCCTTGTGTTCGGTACGGTTGAGCGGCACCGGGCGCTCGTAGAAAAGAACTTCAGCCACGTCGTTTACCTCTGCCCCGCCGTGCCGGGGTTGCCACCATCGGCTTCCCCTCCCAAACCCGGCGTCGGGTCTACAGATGAACGATCACTATATCAGCGCCCGCGCCTGCCCGCGAATTCCGAGGGCCGGGGCCTATCTGCTTGACCGCAAAGACTTACCTGCACTTTTGCGATCGTCCCTGATCGCAGGATCAAACGGGCGGCCATCCATGGCCGCACGCTTCAATATTTTGTTCTATGCTGCAATGCAATCCGAGCACCGTTGCATGGCCGCAGCGCTCTTTCTGATGAGGAAGGACGATCCGCATGCTGATGGAAGTCACGAACCGGGCCGACCTGTATGCGACCCGCGTGCTGTCGCTGGACGCCGCCGGCCGCATCCTGGACTGGATCAGCTGGCAGGACGCCGTGTGCCTGTACGTGCGCGGCGCGGTGGCGTGGACGCTGGGCGACCCCTGCCTCACCGTGCACGGCGGCCACAACCGCGCGCTCGGCGCGCAGAGCCGGCTTGACCTGCACCCGATCGTGGCCAGCACCGGCCACTGCCACGAGCACGCGATCGACCCCGCCCCCGCGCTCACCAACAGTGCGCTGTTCGCCCGCGACCGCCATCTGTGCCTGTACTGCGGCGAGCACTTCAACCGCGGCGAACTGACCCGCGACCACGTGCAGCCGGTGTCCAAGGGCGGCCGCGACGAGTGGGAGAACGTGGTCAGCGCCTGCCTCGCCTGCAACCTCCGGAAGGGCAACCGCACCCCGCAGCAGGCGCACATGCCGCTCTTGGCCGTGCCCTACCGGCCGAGCTGGGTGGAGCACCTGATCCTCTCCAACCGCAACATCCTGGCCGACCAGATGGAATTCCTGGTCAGCCACCTGCCGCGCGATAGGCGGCGGGCGATGAGCTGAGGGAGTCCTGACTTTGGCTCGTCATCCCAGCGAAAACCGGGATCCAGTGCCTGTAGACCACTGAAAGCAAAGTCGCTGGATTCCTGCCTTCGCAGGAATGACGAGAATAAAAGCAGCGATGTGGAGGATATGAACGCCCCCGCACCGCCAGAGCCCCGCCCTTGCCCCGCCCCGCCGCTGGTCCAACAATAGGCGGATGAAAGATCCTGCACGCTACCCCCATCTGGCGGCCATCGAGGCGCCGGCCGACCTGCGCCGCGTCCCCGACGAGGAGCTGCCGGCGGTCGCCGACGAGCTGCGCCAGTACCTGATCGAGTCGGTGGCCAGTTCCGGCGGCCACTTCGGCGCGGGGCTGGGCGTGGTGGAACTCACCGTGGCGCTGCACCACGAATTCGACACGCCCACCGACCGCCTGGTGTGGGACGTGGGCCACCAGTGCTACCCGCACAAGATCCTCACCGGCCGCCGCGACCGCATCACCACGATCAAGAAGAAGGACGGCCTCGCGCCGTTCCCGCGCCGCGAGGAGAGCGAGTACGACACCTTCGGCGTGGGCCACTCCTCCACCTCGATCTCGGCCGCACTGGGCATGGCGATCGCCGCGCAGCGCAAGGGCGACCCGCGCAAGGTCGTGGCGGTGATCGGCGACGGCGCGATGACCGCCGGCATGGCCTTCGAGGCGCTGAACCACGGCGGCGACGCCGAACCGGACATGCTGGTGGTGTTCAACGACAACGGCATGTCGATCAGCGAGAACGTGGGCGCGATGACCCGCATGATGTCGCGCGCGCTGGCCAGCCGCCGGCTCAACGCGGTGCGCGAGAAGGCCAAGCGCGCGATCCCGCGGCAGTCCTTCGCCGGCCGCTTCTTCAAGCGCTGGGAGGAACACGCCAAGGGCATGTTCGTGCCCAGCACGCTGTTCGAGGAACTGGGCTTCCACTACACCGGCCCGATCGACGGCCACAACATCCCGCAGCTGCTCGCCGCGCTGCGCACGGTGAAGAACCTGCCCGGCCCGCAGCTGCTGCACGTGATCACCACCAAGGGCAAGGGCTACGCCCCGGCCGAAGAGGCGCAGATCGAATACCACGCGGTCGGCCCGTTCGACCCCGAGGCCGGCCTGGTGAAGAAGGCCGCGCCCGCCAAGCCCAGTTACACCGACGTGTTCGGCGACTGGCTGTGCGACCAGGCCGCCGCCGACGAGCGCCTGCTGGGCATCACGCCCGCGATGCGCGAAGGCTCGGGCCTGGTGCGCTTCTCGAAGGAATACCCCGAGCGCTACTTCGACGTGGCGATCGCCGAGCAGCACGCGGTGACGCTGGCCGCCGGCATGGCCTGCGAAGGCGCGAAGCCGGTGGTGGCGATCTACTCCACCTTCCTGCAGCGCGCCTACGACCAGGCGATCCACGACGTGGCGCTGCAGAACCTCGACGTCACCTTCGCGATCGATCGCGCCGGCGTGGTCGGCCCCGACGGCGCCACCCACGCGGGCAGCTTCGACCTCAGCTTCCTGCGCTGCCTGCCGAACATGGTGATCATGGCGCCGGCCGACGAGAACGAATGCCGCACGATGCTCTCGACCGGCTACCAGTACGCCGGCCCCGCCGCGATCCGCTACCCGCGCGGCACCGGCCCCGGCATCGCGGTCCGCCCCGGGCTCGACACCCTGCCGATCGGCAAGGCCGAACTGCGCCGCCGTGGCCACGGTCTCGCCCTGCTCAGCTTCGGCGCGATGCTGGCGCCCGCCGCGGTGATCGCCGGCGAGCTCGACGCCACGCTCGTCAACATGCGCTTCGTGAAGCCGCTGGACGAGGCGCTGATCGTGGAGCTGGCGAAGACCCACGACGCCTTCGTCACGCTGGAAGACAACGCGATCGCCGGCGGCGCCGGCAGCGCCGTGGCCGAATGCCTCGCCGCGCACGGCATCGTCAAGCCGATCCTCCACCTCGGCCTTCCGGACGTCTATCTGGAACACGGCAGCCGCGAGGAAGTGCTGAGCATGGCCGGCCTCGACCTGCCCGGCATCCGCCACGCGATCCGCACCCGCTTCCCGCAACTCGCCGGCGCCAGCCTCGCCAGCGCGGGCTGAACACCTGACCACGGGCGGCCACGCGGCCGCCTTGCCATGCCGACTCAGGCCATCGTCGCGACAGTGTGCTAGGCTTTGCGTTGCAACTGCAACGCACCGGGCGCCGCCATGAAAACCGCCACCATGCCATCGCTGCGGGTCGATCCCGCACTGCGCGAAGCCGCCGAAGCCGTGCTGCACGAAGGCGAGAGCCTGTCCAGCTTCATGGAGCAGTCGTTGCGCGACGAGGTGGCACGGCGCCAGTTGCAGCGCGAGTTCCTCGCACGCGGCCTCGCTTCGCGCGCGGAGGCGCGCAAGACGGGTGAGTATTTCGAGGCCGACGCGGTGCACGCCGAACTGCGCGGCATGCTGGTCAAGGCCCGCAAGGCCAAGCGGTGAGCTGGCGCGTCCGCTACACACGGGCGGCTCGCGACGACCTCCTGCGTCTCTACGGCTTCCTGCTGGAGCAGGATCCAGCCGCCGCACAGCGAGCGCTCGCGGCCATCGACAAGGGCGTCGAGTTGCTGCGGGCGTTCCCCTTCACCTGCCGCAAGGCCGATCCGGACAACCCCTTCCTGCGCGAACTGCTGGTGTCGTTCGGCGCATCGGGCTACGTGGCGCTGTACGAAATCGAGGGCGACCACGTCGTGACCATCCTCGCCGTGCGCCACCAGCGCGAAGACGACTACCGCTGAACATGGCGGCTTACCGGCTCATCGCTCCGCCGCTCACCCGGTCGCGCGCCTCCAGGTCCTGCGCGGTGAACACCTGCGCGTAGCCCGCGGCGCGCAGCAGCGCGCGGGCGGCGTCGCCCTGGTTCCAGCCGTGTTCGAACAGCAGCCAGCCGCCGGCGTCGAGGTGCGCTGGCGCGTCGGCGACGATGCGGCGGATGGCGTCGAGGCCGTCGGCGCCGGAGGCCAGCGCCGCGGCCGGCTCGTAGCGCAGGTCGCCCTGGGCGAGGTGCGGATCGGCCGCCTCGATGTAGGGCGGGTTGGACACGATCAGCGCAAAACGTTCGCCCGCCAGCGGTGCCAGCCAATCACCCTGCGCGAAGCGCACGTTGCCGATGCCCAGCCGCTGCGCGTTGTGGCGCGCCACCGCGAGCGCATCCGCGCTCGCATCCGTGGCGAGGACGCGCACGTGCGGACGTTCGCTGGCGATCGCCAGCGCGATCGCGCCGCTGCCGGTGCCGAGGTCGGCCACACTGGCCGCCGCATCGCGCGGCAGGCGCTCCAGCGCCAGCTCCACCAGCAGCTCGGTTTCCGGGCGCGGGATCAGCGTGGCCGGCGTCACTTCCAGCTCCAGCGTCCAGAAGCCGCGGCGGCCGATGAGGTAGGCCACCGGCTCGCCGGCCATGCGGCGCGCGACCAGGGCCTCGAAAGCCGTCTGGACGTCCGTATCCAACACGTCGTCGGCATGCGCGAACAGCCAGCTGCGCGGCTGGCCGAGCACGTGCAGCAGCAGGGCTTCGGCATCGACGCGGTCGCCGAGGCGCGACGTGGCGGCGGCCAGCAGGGTACGCACGTCAGCCACGCGGCGACTTCTCCGGTGCGGACGGCAACGGCGGTGGCGGCGCCGTTGCCGGCTTCGGCTCGCGCCGATGCCAGTAACCGCCGTGCGTCCACGCACTGAACGCCCATTGCAGCCAGCCGATCAGCGCAAACGCCAGCCACAGCGCCCAGGCCAGCATGGCCAGCTTGTACCACCACAGCGACACGCTGAGCACGCCGGCCGTGGGCAGCACGCCCGCGCTCTGGTCGGCGAACCAGCGCAGCTGCCAGGCGTCGGAACCGTTGCCGGCCATGTGCATGTCGGGCACGCCGAGCAGGCCCTTGGGCACCGCGGCGATCAGCACGAGCAACGCCAGCACGGTGAGCAGCGCGAGGCCGAGCTGCGCGAGATTGAATCCGCGCGCGCGTTCCGGCGGCGACCAGCGCGCGCGCAGGCCAACCAGGATCAGCCACGCCACCACCAGCGCATACGCGCCCCACGCGAACGCGGAGAAGCCCAGCCCCAGCAGCAGCCAGTGGCGGAAGCGCAGCGGCGTGGGCGCGTACCTGGCCAGCAGCCAGGCGGCGAGCAGCAGCACCGCCAGTTGCGACCAGTACAGCACGGCCGGGCCGGTGGTCGGCCCCCAGGTCCACAGCACCCAGCGATCCTGCGGCAGGTCGAGTTCGCTGCCGATGTTCGCCGCCGGCGCATCCAGCGCGAACGCCGGCGTGCGCGTGCGCGCGGCGATGCCGTGCGGTTCGCGCAGGCGCACGCGGTAGTCGTGCTCGCCGGGCAGCAGCGGCAGGCCGAGCTTGCCGTTGCGCACGGCGAGGTTCACCGGCTCGTCGTCGCGGCTCGCCTCCAGCAGCTCGGCGCCGGCCGGCAGCACGATCGCGTGTTCGCCGCCGCGCGTGCTGCGCGCCTTGAGCGAGAGCGTGGTCTCGGTGGCGCGTTCGCCCACCGCGCTCTGCACGCCCACCGCGTCGAAGGCGAGGCTGCCGCCGTCGACGGCCGCCGGCTGGGCGAAGGCGAGCTGCAGGGTTTCGCCCGGCAGCGGCTGGAAGCGCAGGCCCGCGTCGCTGGCGCTGGTCGGCACGCCCTGCGCGTCCACATGCCACATCGGCGCGGCGTCGACCTCCCACACTTCGGCGCGCTCGCCCAGCGCCGGCACCGTGAGCGCAAGCTTCGCCGCGTGGTCCAGCCGGCTCGTCCAGCGCACGCTGCGCACGCCCGCATTGAAGGTGACGTTGAGGCGGCCGTCCTTCACCACGGCGCCATCGCCCAGCGGATGTTCGCCCGGCAGCAGCGGCAGACCGAGGCTGAAACCGCCCTGCTCCGGCGCGATGCGCTCGACCGTGTTCTCCACGTGCCAGTCCACGCCCAGCAGCAGGCGGCGGGTCAGCCGCACGTAGGGCGGGAAGTCCTGCGCCGCCGCGGGCTGGCTGCCGTCGCCGGCGGCGCGCACACGCTGCAGGGCGAGGCTGTCGCCGAGCAGGCGGCCATCGTCCACGCCGTCCAGCGACCAGCCCGATCCGCTGAACGCCACGCGCTGCGGCGGCAGTGCGAAGCGCAGATTCGCGCTGTCCGCCGCGCCGATGCGGTAATGCAGCGCAAGCCGATGCACGCCACGATCCAGGCGCAGCAGCGTCTGCCTGTCGCGGCGCACCAGCGCGGCCGCATGGCCATCCACGCTGGCATCGAGCAGTTGCAGCGCATCGTCGGGCTGCGGCAAGGGCAAGGCCACGCTGGCGCCAGCGTGCACTTCCAACGCGAGGTCCAGCGTGTCGCCGCCGGCCTGCAGTTGCGCCTGCGCCACCGTGGCGCAAGCGGGCGCGCATTTCGGCGCTTCGGTGAGACGTGTCCTCAGCTGCTCCAGCAGCGCCTGGTCGGGCAGGTTCTGCGCATGCGAAAGCGCCGGCAGCAGCGCGATGGCCAGCAGCAGCGCACTCGTGATGTTGGCGCCGCGTACGGCAGGCCAGGACAGGCGCCATGGGCGCAGGCTGGCGAGCAGCTTCGCCAGCAGCGCCGCCAGCAAGGCGACCATCGCCACGCGCAGCAGGCGCACCAGCCAGCGCGGCGCGATCAGCAGGCGCGTGGTCTGCTCGCTACTCACCGGGCCGGACCAGCCGAGGCGGTAGTCGTTGCCCTGGTCCCAGCCCGGCGTGCCCGCGCCGGCCTGGATCACGCTGCGGCTGTCGAAGCCGCTGACCGCCGGGCTTGGCAGCGCGGCGCCGGTCACGGTGACGGAGGAAAGCGCTTCCGTCTTGGCGCTCATGCGCGGCGCCGGTGGCGCCGGGGCCGCAAGTTCCGACACCGACGGCAGTCCCGCAGGCGGTGCAGGTGGCGCGGGCGGTGGCGGCGGCGCGGCATTGTTGGAAACCGCTTCTGCCTGGGGCCGCACTTCCTGCTTGAGCCCCGGGCTTTGCATCGCATCGGCAAACTGCACTCGCACGATCTGCCCGCCCTCCAGCTGCGGATGCAGTGCGTACTGCAACTCGCGCGCGGCGAACGGCAGGCTCCACAACACCGCCAGCGCGAATACCGCCAGCGCGCTCGCGCGTACCGCCGTGCGCAAGCGCCCTTCCGGCAAGGCGCGCAGCAGCAGTGCCAGCACCAGCACCACGGCCAGCGTCCACAGCGGCGCGCCGTGCTCGTGCCGGCCCAGCGCGAGGTAGAGCGCCGCCAGCAGCGCCCAGCGCCAGCCGAGCAGGCGCCCGGCGAGCAGCGCGACCAGGGCCAGCACGAACAGGTCGAGCAGGCTCCATTGCGCCACCCAGGTATCGGGCGCGCGATCCGCGCCGGGCGCCGCGAGCAGGCGGTAGCCGTAGGGCAGGTGCAGGCGGGCGTCGATGTCTTCCAGCGGCAGTTGCCAGCCGGAACTGGGGATCGCGCCGCCGTGCGCGGGCAGGCGCAGGCCTGCCGCGAGATCGAGTTGCCGCGTGCGCAGCTCGACGCCGCTGCGGCCGTCGCTGCCCTTGCTGATCAGCAGCGGCGACTCGTCCTGGCTGGCGCGCTGCAGCTGCCACGGCGCGGTCACGTCCAGCCGCTGGCGATGGCGCAGCTCGCCCGTCAGGTGGTCGGCCGCGCGCAGGCCGCGGCCGTCGAAATCCAGCCACAGTTCGCGCTGCAGATGCAGCTGGTCGCCCTTGCCGCCTTCGTCGCCGCGGTTGCCCGCGGCAATCGCGAGGCCGCTGCCGTCGTCCAGCGCGAACGCCGGCAGTTCGCTCCATTCGTCCGGCACGCCGGCCTGCGCCGCGTCGACCGCCTGCCCTTCCGCGCGGCTGCCGCGCAGCGCGGGATCGTCGCGGTAGCTCCACACTTCCTGCCGCGGCCACGGCGCTGCCGGCAGTTTCAGCGCCACTTTCGCCAGCGGCGCGGTGGCGCGCGCGGCGAGCGTCACGCTCCACTGCCCCGGCCGCAGTTGCACGCGCAGGCGGCCGTCGTTCTCCAGCCGCACCGGCAGGTCGCCGGACAGCGCGGTGGCGACGAAACCCGCGGGCAGCACCGGCCCCAGCAGCGCCTCGCGCGCGCTGCCGGCCACGTCGAATTGCAGCCGCGTCTGCAGCGTGGCCGGCAGGCCGTCTTCGAGCCGGCGGTACACGCGCAGCGACAAGGCATCGGCGGCGCGCTGCGCGGCGGCGGCTTCGCCCAGGGTGAGTTCGCCGCCGTTGTGTTCGATGCGTGTCACCGCCGCGCCGTCCACGCTGAGCGCGACCAGGCCGATCGCCGCGGGCACGCGCAGGCGCGCGGGCCGCGTCGCCCACGGCAGCGTGCCGCGCAACTGGTAGTCGCCGGGCTGCAGCCACAGCATCGGCTGACCCTCGTGCTGCAGCACCACGGTCGGCTGGTCGTTCGCGGTCACCGCCTGCGGCCAGGCCCGCGCGTCGCCGGGCAACACCACCCAGCTCGGCGCGTCCACGTGCACGTCCAGGCTGAAGCGGCCGCCGTCCGCGTTCGCGGCGAGGCTCAGGCGGCCGGGCCACGCGCACTGGTAGCTGCCCGCGTTCGGCGACTGGTTGGCGAGGAACGGGCAGGCATGCTGCGGCACGTCGTGCAGCACCCAGCCCTGCCAGTCGCGCAGGGACGGCGGCACGTCCTGCGCCGGCAACGGCGCGGCCAGCAGCAGGCACAGACCCAGCAGTGCGATCAGTCGAGCAAGCATGCGCATCTCCCTGTGTGCGTCGTGGCCGGCTGGGACAAGTAGAACACGGCGCTGGCGCCGTCCGGAATCAGTCCGACACCGCCAGCACGCATTCGTCCGCGCCGCAGCTGCGGCAGCAGACGGGGAAGATCGACAGGCGACCCGGCACGATGGCCGGGCCCAGCAGGCCTTCGAGGAAACCGCTGAAGAAGCTGCAGCCGGAATGGCCGTGCTCGGCGCACAGCGGGCTGTGGCGGATATGCAGCTGGCCGCCCTGCAGCTCGATCTCGGCGAAGGCGTGCAGTGCGGGCGCGCCGATGGACGCAAGCGCGGCGTCCAGCGCCAGCCCGGTGTCCAGCGCGTACTCGCGCGCGAACAGCCAGGCGCCCACGCGCTGCCCCGCCAGTTGCAGCGAGGATTCGCGCGCGCCCGCGGCGACGGCGCGGTCCAGCGCCAGCAGACGCGGCAGGATGCGCGGGTAGTCGTGGTCCAGCGTGGCCAGCGCCTGCTCGACGGCGGCCGTATCCGCGTCGAGCGCGGCCACTTCGACGAACGGCGCGGGTGGCGGTTCCACAGGAACCGGAGCGGGTGACGGTGCGCGCGGGCGGAGTGGGAGGAAGTCCTCGAACGACTCCGTTGTCGTCACCGCCGCCACCTCGACCGGCGGCGGCGCCACGACGGCGGCGACGATTTCCTCGGCCGGCTCGTCGACCGGCTCAGGCTCGGGTGCCGGCGGCGGCACATAATGAGCATTGAGCTGGCGCGTGGCGGCGAAATGCAGCCGCGGCTCGCCTTCCGCACTGGGCATCAGCTCGAAGCTGACCAGGCGGTCGCAGCCCTCCAGCGCGCGACGCAGCGCACGCTTTTTGAACCACGAGCCGCGCACCACCATCGTCAGCAGGCTGCCGTGCGGATCCTGCACCAGGCGTTGCCGCACCAGCGTGTAGCCGCAGGCGCCGGCCAGCCGGCCGACCTCGACGAGCAGGCCCTCGCGTTGCAGCGCGAGCGCCTGGATTTCCAATTCGGCCATCCGTCCCCCTGCAGACGATGTCGGTGCGTTGAATGGACGGCCATGCTACGACATGGGCTGCGGCCATGGCTTGCGCCGGCATCGCCTGGATTGCCGTAGGAGCGCACCCTGTGCGCGAAGGAAAGGAGTGAGTGAAGAGGAGTGAGAAGTGAGAGAAGAGCAGAACGCGCCGCTTGCATGCTTTCTCTATCTACTCACTTCTCTCCACTCACTTCCCGCTTTCGCGCACAGGGTGCGCTCCTACAACAGCGCTGGAAACGACCAGCCCCGCCGCAGCGGGGCTGGTCGTTTCCAGAACGCAAACCGATCAACGCAGGATCGAAGCCGGGTCCTGCTTCGCCTGCAGCGCGGCGCACAGCTCGATCGATTCGGTGGTCTGCGCCAGGCCGCGCGCGATGCCGGCGGCGTCGTTCGCGCGCGGCTGGAAGAACGCCTGCACGCGCTGCGCCTCGCCGGTGGAGCAGCCGCCGCCCGCGGCCAGCGACGGCAGGCGGCCGCCGGCGAAGCTGCCGGTGCGCTTGAGGATCTGCGCGTAATGGCCGGTGAACCAGGTCCACATCGCGTCGCGCTGCGCGAGGGTGTCGCGGCCCGAGCGCAGCAGCGCGGCCATCTCGCCCACCTTGACCGGCTTGCTCAGCGCGAAGTCGCGCACCTGTTCGGCGAGCGCGGGATCCTCGACGCTGGCGAGGCCGCCGAGGATGCCGTTGCGCAGCGCCGGATCGCTGGTCTGCGGCAGTTCGGCGATCAGCGCGTCGACCGCGGCCTTGCCTTGCGCCTGCACCGCCACGCCCAGCGCGTCGCCGAGCAGGTCGGGGTTGGCGGCGGCGAGGTCGAGGCGGCCATCGGCCTTCTTCTTCAGTGCCGCATCGCCCTGCTGGAGCAGCGCGGCGCGCACCGCGGGCAGCTTGTAGTCGAAGGCCAGTGCGCCGGCGAGCGTGCTGCGCAGCAGGGAGTCGTCCTCCGATTCACCCGGCTTGCGCTGGTAGCCCAGTGCTTCGAGCTTCGGCAGGTAGGCGGCCTTCACCCAGTCGGCGATGCGCGCGCGCTGGGCATCGGTCTTCGCCACGTGGCGGTAGATCCAGCCCACGCGCCCCAGCGGCGCGGTGAACACCTGGCTGGTCTTGGACGCGGTGAGCGGCTTCAGTGCGGCCAGCACCTGGCCGGCGTCGAGATCGCCGTGCTGGAAGCTGGCGCCGATCGCGTCGGCATAGGCGAGTTGCTCGGCGTCGCTGAGCTTGGCGACTTCCTTCACCAGCGCCTCCAGCTCGCTCTTGTCGAGGCTGAAGCGGTAGTAGCCGGCGGCGTTCGCGTTCGGCATCACCCAGGTCGGCTGGCTGGCGCCGGCAAGCACCATCGAACCGCTGGCCTTGTCGAGCATGTCGCAGGCGACCTTGCTGCCGTCGGCGGTGCCGTAGCGCACGCACACCGGCACGCCCCAGACGCGCGCGGCGTCGCCACGGCTGCCGAGCGGCAGGTAGCGGCTCTGCTTCAGTTCCAGCACGGCCTGGCCGTTCCTGTAGTCCAGCCTGGTCTGCACGTAGGGCACGCCGCTCTGGTCGAGGAAGCTCTTGAACGCGTGCTTGAACGCCTCGCCCTTGCCTGCCGCCTTGGCGATCGCGCCCACCAGGTCGTCCGCGGTGGCGTTGCCGAACTTGTGCGCCTGGATGTAGGCGCGCATGCCCTGCTGGAAGGTCTTGTCGCCCACGTAGTTCTCGAACATGCCGATGACGGCGGCACCCTTCTGGTAGGTGATGCCGTCGAACGCGGTCTCGATGTCGCCGTTGCCGGTGATCGGCTGGCGGATCTTGCGCGCGCTGACCAGGCTGTCGTTCGCCATCGCGCCCTGCGCGCCGCGCACGCGGTCGAGGTCGGCGCGGTATTCGGGATGCACTTCCATCGTCACCTTCTGCTGCATCCAGGTGGCGAAGGCCTCGTTGAGCCAGATGTCGTTCCACCACGCCAGCGTCACGGTGTCGCCGGTCCACTGGTGGGCCAGCTCGTGCGCGGTGACGTTGAACGAGCCGCGCACGTCGCGCGCCGGCGAATCCTTGTCGAGCAGCAGCAGCCAGTCGCGGAAGGTGACCAGGCCCGCGTTCTCCATCGCGCCGGCGGAGAAGTCCGGCGCGGCAAGCACGTCGAGCTTGTCCCACGGATAGCCGAAGCCATAGTAGTTTTCCAACGCGTGCACGATGCTCGGGGTCTCGGCGATCACGTGGCTCATGCGCTGCGCCTCGCCCGCCGCGGCGATGCCGCGCAGCGGCAGCGGCTTGCTGCGATAAGCGTCGGGCGAGATTTCCGCGGTGGGCGTGATGTCCCACGGGCCCACCGCGAACGCCACCAGGTAGGTGGGCAGCGGCAGGGTCTGCGCGAACGTCACCGTCTTCCAGCCCTGGCCGGCGGGCTTTTCGCTCACCTGCTGGGTGTTCGCCACCGCCACGTCCTTCTCGGGCAGGGTGATGGAGATGTCGAACGGCGTCTTGAAGCCGGGTTCGTCGAAGCTCGGGAACGCGAAGCGCGCGCTGATCGGCTCCATCTGCGTCATCGCGTAGGGCTGGCCCTTGGCGGTGACCTTGTACAGGCCCTGCAGCTGCGCGTTGAGCGGCGCGGTGTACTCGAACTGCAGCGTGATCTCGCCGGGCTGCAGCGTGCTGCCGAAGTCCACACGCACCACGCCGGTCTTGGGATCGGCGTCCACGTACTTCGCCTCGTGCGCCTTGCCCGCGGCGTCGGTGACCGTCACCTTCGACACCTTCAACTCGGCGCCGTCCAGCCACACGTGGTCGGAAGCCTGGGTGAGCTTCACCTTGATCGTGGTGGCGCCGGAGAAATCGGTTTGCGCCGGATCCACCTTGAACGCGATCCGGTAGGACTGCGGCACCGCCCAGCCGGGCAGGCGGCCCTTGGGCGCCTGCCCGGCGCCGGCGGCGAGGGCCAGGCCGCAGCTGGCGGCCAGCGCGGTAAACAGGAGCGGACGAACGTGACGGCGCATGGCAGGTTCCCCGGGAAGTGGATGGCAACCGGACACGCTAGGTCCGGCATGGCTTTCCACCCAGTGCCATAAGGCATGGCCGGCCTGCCGGCCACGCGGCGCTTGCCCGCCGCCAACCAATGGCTAACATGCGGTTCATAGCCTTGATCTATCGACAGGCACTGCCATGAACCTGCGCGACCTGCACTACCTCGTGGCCCTCGCCGAGCAACGCCATTTCGGCCGCGCGGCGGAGGCCTGCTTCGTCAGCCAGCCCACCCTGTCGACCCAGATCAAGAAGCTGGAGGAGGAGCTGGGCGTGGCGCTGGTGGAACGCACGCCGCGCAAGGTGCTGCTCACCGACGTGGGCCGCGAGATCGTGGCCCGCGCGCGCGACGTGCTGAACGAAGTGGAGCAGATCAAGGGCATCGCGCGGCGCACGCTCGATCCCGAATCCGGCACGGTGCGGCTGGGCATCTTCCCCACGCTGGGGCCCTACCTGTTGCCGCACGTGGTGCCGCTGGTGCGCGAGCGCTTCCCGCGGCTGGAGCTGCTGCTGGTGGAGGAGAAGACCGAGGAAGTGCTGCGCCGCCTGCGCGAAGGCCGGCTCGACGCCGGCATCCTCGCCCTGCCGGTGCACGAGGACAGCCTGCACGCGGAGTTCCTGTTCGAGGAACCGTTCCTGCTCGCAGTGCCGCAGTCGCATCCGCTGGCGCGGCGTCCCTCGCTGAAGCTGGCCGACCTCGGCGATCAGAGCCTGCTGCTGCTGGAGGACGGCCACTGCCTGCGCGATCAGGCGCTGGAGGTCTGCCACCTCGCCGGCGCGGGCGAGAAGAGCGGCTTCCGCGCCACCAGCCTGGAGACGCTGCGCCAGATGGTGGCCGCCGACGTGGGCATCACCCTGCTGCCCACGCTGGCAGTGAAGCCGCCGGTGGCGCAGGCGCCGAACGTGCGGCTGGTCGAGTTCCGCGGCAGCCATCCGCCCAGCCGGCGCATCGCCATGCTGTGGCGCAAGAGCTCGGCGATGGGCGGCTTCCTCAGGCAGCTCGCCGGCGTGTTCCGCGAGCTGCCGCAGGGCCTGCTCGACCCGCACGACCTGACCGCGGCGGCCGCCATGGCGGGCACGCGCGCAAAGCCGCGCCGCGATAGCCGGCAGCGATCGTCCCGATAAGCACAATCAATTTCAACGAAGCCTGCCGCGGCGCTAGGCTCGGAGGGTCGCGACCGCCAGGCCGCTCCGCATTGCCCTCCCAGCCCCACGCCACGAGGTGATGTCATGAGCAAGCTGAAAGGCTCGAAGACCGAGCAGAGTCTGAAAGACGCGTTTGCCGGCGAATCCATGGCCAACCGCCGCTACCTCTACTTCGCCGGCAAGGCGGACGTGGAGGGCTACAACGACGTCTCCGCCGTGTTCCGCTCCACCGCCGAAGGCGAGACCGGCCACGCCCACGGCCATCTGGAATACCTCGAACAGTGCGGCGACCCCGCCACCGGCCTGCCGTTCGGCGAGACCCACGCCAACCTGAAGAGCGCGATCGCCGGCGAGACCCACGAGTACACCGACATGTATCCCGGCATGGCGAAGATCGCGCGCGAGGAAGGCTTCGACGAGGTGGCCGACTGGTTCGAGACGCTGGCCAAGGCCGAGCGCTCGCACGCGAACCGCTTCACCAAGGCGCTCAACGAACTGGGTTGAGCCCCTCGCCGGCCGCGCCATTCCCGCGCAAGCGGGAATGACGGCTTCCGCGTGCCGCCTCCCGGATCAAGGGCGCGATCATGTCCGAACCCATCGACAGCCGCCGCGAAGGCAACCTCGAAGCGCCCACCCGCCACCCGCTGGGCCAGGACGATCCCGCGTTCTGGGACCGCGCCGCGCTCGACGCGGAGCTGGAGCGCGTGTTCAACATCTGCCACGGCTGCCGCCGCTGCGTGAGCCTGTGCCACGCCTTCCCCACCCTGTTCGACCTGGTCGACGCCTCGGCGACGATGGAGATCGACGGCGTGGACAAGGCCGACTACCCCAAGGTGGTCGAGCAGTGTTATCTGTGCGATCTCTGCTACCAGACCAAGTGCCCGTACACGCCGCCGCATCCGTGGAACGTGGATTTCCCGCACCTGATGCTGCGCGCGAAAGCGGCGCATTTCCGCGAGCACGGCGCGCCGCTGTCGGCGCGGATCCTGTCCAACACCCGCGCGGTGGGCAGGCTCGCCTCGATCCCGGTGGTGGTCGAGGTGGTCAACGCCGCGAACCGCAACAAGCCCGCGCGCAAGCTGCTTGAAAAGACCATGGGCGTGGACGCGAACGCCCGCGTGCCCGCGTACCACGCGCCCACCGCGCGGAAACGCCTGAAAAAGCTCGACGGCACAGGCGACGCGGTGCCGGCCGGCCACACCCGCGGCAGGCTGGCGATCTTCGCCACCTGCTACTGCGACCACTCCGAGCCGGGCGTGGTGGAAGATCTCGCCGCGCTGCTCGCGCACAACGCGATTCCGCATCGGCTGGTCGAGCAGGAAAGCTGCTGCGGCATGCCCAAGCTGGAGCTGGGCGACCTCGACACCGTGCGCAAGTACAAGGAGCGCAACATCCCGGTGCTGGCGAAGATGGCGCGCGAGGGCTGGGACTTCACCGCGGCGATTCCCTCCTGCGTGCTGATGTTCAAGCAGGAGCTGCCGCTGATGTTCCCCGACGACGCCGACGTGGCGCAGGTAGCCGAGCGCTTCTTCGACCCGTTCGAATACCTCGCCGAACGCCACAAGGCCGGCCTGCTGCAAACCGACTTCAAGACCGCGCTGGGCAAGATCGCCTGGCAGGTGCCCTGCCACCAGCGCGTGCAGAAGATCGGCCCGAAGACGCGCGAGATCCTGCAGCTGGTGCCGGATACCGAAGTCGTCACCATCGAACGCTGCTCCGGCCACGACGGCACCTACGGCGTGAAGCACAAGACCTACGCGCTGTCGCGCAAGCTGGCCAAACCGGTGGAGAATCGCGTGGCGCAGGCCGAGCCCGCGCACTTCACCAGCGACTGCCCGATGGCCGGCGGCCATATCGCGCACGGGCTGGGCGGGCAGCCGCAGGCGGAACATCCGCTCAGCCTGTTGCGCAAGGCCTATGGCATTTGAAGCCGGGATTGGGGAGACGGGATTCGGGATTCGTCGAAAGCCCGCAACCCGTACCATTCCGAGTCCCGAGTCCCGAGTCCCGTATCCCGACCATGCACATCCTCGAACGCAGCGACCTGCTCAGCCTGGAGAACTACGCGCTGGAACGCGCCGGGTTCCGCGCCCGCGCGATGGTGCACAAGCAGCGGCGCACCGTGCATCTCGGCGAACATCTCACGCTGGTCTTCGAGGATCGGCTGAGCATCCAGTACCAGGTGCAGGAGATGTTGCGCATCGAGCGCATCTTCGAGCCGGCCGGCATCCAGGACGAGCTGGATGCCTACAACCCGCTGATCCCCGACGGCGACAACCTCAAGGCCACCTTGCTGATCGAGTACGCCGACGCGGAGGAACGCCGGCGCGAACTGGTGCGCCTGCGCGGCATCGAGCACGCGATCGCGCTGACCGTGCACGGCCACGCGCCGTCCGTCGCCATCGCCGACGAGGACATGGAGCGCAGCAACGCGGAGAAGACCGCCGCGGTGCACTTCCTGCGCTTTCCGCTCGACGCGGCGCGCATCGCCGCATGGAAGGCCGGCGCGCCGGTGACGCTGGCCTGCCGCCTGCCGGCGATGGCGGTCGAGGTGGCGCTGACGCCCGCCCAGCGCGAGGCGCTGGCCATGGATTTCGACTGAATGCGCCGCCCGTGGCTGGTCGCGGCCCTTCTGCTGGCGCTGTGGGGCGGTTGGTCGTGGTGGCAGGCGCGACCGCTGCATCCGCCGCCCGGCGTGCTGGCGCCGGCCGATCCGGTGCAGACGGCGCTGGACGCGCCGCTGGCGACGATCCGCATGGGCGACTTCACGCTCACCCCGCGCGCACGTTTCGACCTGGTGGCGCGCGTGCTCTCCACCGAACGCTACCGCTTCGATGCCGGTGCCGCGCTGGTGCCGGAAGACTTCGCGCTGGGCTGGGGCCGCATGTCCGACAGCGCCGTGCTGAAGTCCATCGACATCTCGCAATCGGGCCGCTTCTACGCCTGGAGCGTGCGGGAGTTTCCGATCCCGCGCCGCGAGATCGAGACGCACAGCGCGAACATGCACCTGATCCCCGCCGACGCGGGCGTGCGCCGCCAGCTGGGCCGCGTGCGGGTGGGCCAGCTGGTGGCGCTCGGCGGCTACCTCGTGGACGCCGACCGCGCCGACGGCTGGCACTGGCGCACCTCGCTCACCCGCGAGGACACCGGCGACGGCGCCTGCGAACTGTTCTACGTGACCGCGGTGGACACGCCCACCGGGCAGGACACGCCGGTGCCGCCCAGCCCGCAGTAGCCGTCCGGGTGTTTCGACAGGTACTGCTGGTGCTCGTCCTCGGCGTAGTAGAACGGGCCGGCCAGCGCGATCTCGGTGGTGATCGCGCCCCGCCCCGCGCGCGCCAGCGCCGCCTGGTAGCGCTGCGCGGAGGCCTCGGCCACGGCGAGCTGGCCCACGTCCGCCGCATAGATCGCCGAACGGTACTGGGTGCCCACGTCGTTGCCCTGGCGCATGCCCTGGGTGGGATCGTGGTTTTCCCAGAACACCCGGAGCAGATCCTCGGGCGCGATCCGGGCGGGGTCGAAGATCACCTGCACCACCTCGGCATGCCCGGTCAGGCCGCTGCACACTTCGCGATAGCCGGGGTTGGGTGTGTAGCCGCCCGCGTAGCCGACGGCGGTGCTGAGCACGCCGGGCAGGCTCCAGAACTTGCGCTCGGCGCCCCAGAAGCAGCCCATGCCGAACCAGATCCGCGCCATGCCGGGGTAGTCCGCCGCCAGCAGCGAACCGCCGAGCACGTGATGCGGCCGCGCGGGCAGCCAGGCCTGCTCGCGTCCCGGCAACGCATCCGCGCGGCAGGGCATGCGCTGTTTCCATGCACCGATGCCGATCATGATCCGGAACACCCCCGTTGCCCTGCCGGCACCCGCGCCCGCGGCGTGGCGATTCAGTAACGCAACAGCGCGTGCAGCGGTTGACTGCCCGCCCAGCGCGCGCGCCCGCGCAGCGCCTCCAGCTCGATGACCACCGCGGCGCCGGCGAGTTCGCCGCCGAAGCGCGCCACCAGCGCCCGCGCCGCAGTCAGCGTGCCGCCGGTGGCCAGCACGTCGTCCACGATCAGCGCGCGTTCGCCGGGTTTCAGCGCATCGCTGCACGCCTCCAGCCGGTCGCTGCCGTATTCCAACTGATAGTCCACCGCCAGCACCGGCGCCGGCAGCTTGCCCGGCTTGCGCAGCGGCACGAAGCCCGCGCCCAGCGCCTGCGCCAGCGCGGCGCCGAAGATGAAGCCGCGCGCCTCGATGCCGCATACCGCCTGCACGCCGGCATCGCGCCAGGGTTCGGCCAGCGCGGCGATGCAGGCGGCGAAGCCGCGCGCGTCGGCCAGCAGCGGGGTGACGTCGCGGAACAGCACGCCCGGCTGCGGGAAGTCCGGCACGGTGCGGATCAGGTCGGCGAATGCGTGCATCGGCTTCTCCGCCGTAGCCGGTCGCGGCACGGCGCGTTCATGGGTACTCGACACGGGAGCGGGCACCGCGGCTCAGCAGGGCACGGCCAGCGGATCGCCGGGATCGTCGTCCATCGCGCGCAGCGCCTCGCGCGCCTCGGCCAGCTGCGCCTCGACCTCGCGCACGATGCCTTGGGCCAGGTCCACGCTGGAGTCGGGCACCATCACCGCGAGGTAGTCCAGCGCCGGCAGCTGACCCACGCCGCCGGTGAGGTACTCGCCGGCGATGAAGGCGGGCACTTCCGCGTGCTCCAGCGCATCCTTCACCAGGTGCGCGTCGAACAGGTTTTCGGCGCGGTAGACGGTATGCATGGGTGCACGCTAGCCCCGCCGCATGCCCACGGCAAGCCCCGGCGCGACCGGGCCTGTCGCCAGTGGCGGCACGGCGGGCATCTGCTCTATCGTCCGCCTGCGGCGCCGGTAGCGACGCGAGGCGACTCGGGGGCGTCCAAGCCGATGGTCAAGCGTGACGAAAGCCTGCGGTTCGTGAACCTGGCGCATCGCCTGCGCACGCTGGGCCTGGGGCTGGGCATGCTGCCGGTGGCGGCCGTGCTGCACCAGCTGCGGGCGCCGGCCTGGCTGTGGTCGCTGCTGCTCGCCAACGGCCTGTTGTGGCCGCACTTGGCTTGGCTGCATGCCGTGCGCGCCGCCCGCCCGGTGCAGCACGAGCAGTACAACCTGATGGTCGACTCGGTGATGCTCGGCGCCTGGGTCGCGGTGATGCGCTTCAACCTGCTGCCCAGCGCGATGCTGGCCTCGATGATGGCGATGGATCGCATCAGCGCCGGCGGCGGGCGGGTGCTGCTGCGCTCGCTGCTGCTGCAGGTCGCGGCCTGCGCGCTGGTCGCGTGGCTGAACGGCTTCGCCTGGCAGCCGACCAGCAACATGTTCAACATCGTCGCCTGCATCCCGATGATGGCGATCTACCCGGTCTGGCTGAGCACCGTGAACTTCAGGTTCGGTCGCCGCATCCGCCAGCAGAATCGCCTGCTGGAACAGCTCAGCCGCACCGATCCGCTCACCGGGCTCGCCAACCGTTCCTACTGGCTGGAAACCGCCGCGCGGGAACTGCGCCGGTTCCAGCGCAACCAGCGGCCGGCGGCCCTGATCCTGCTCGACATCGACGGTTTCAAGCCGGTCAACGACCGCCATGGCCACGCCGCCGGCGACGCCTTGCTGCAGACGCTGTCCGCGGTGCTGCGCGACAGCCTGCGCAGCGTGGACACGCCCGGCCGGCTCGGCGGCGACGAGTTCGGCGTGGTGCTGCCCGAGACCGACCTGGAACGCGCGCGCGAGGTGGCCGAGCGGCTGCGCCAGCGGGTCGAGCAGGTCTGCGACGTCGCTGGCGAGCCGTGCACGCTCAGCCTCGGCGTGACGGAAGCCGGGCCGCAGCACGTCGACGTGGAAGCCTGGATCAAGCAGGCGGACATGGCGCTGTACCTGGCCAAGGCGCAAGGCCGCAACCGGGTCTGCGCCAGCGCGGCGGCCGCGGCCCATTGACGTGGCGCACCGCGCGTTCGGTCGCTCACGAGGACAAGGTAAACTTGGCGGCTTGAATCGCCTGCGTGAGCCCTGCCCGATGTCGAGCCCGTCCAACCCCGCCGCCACCGCCGCCGACACCTTGGCCGACGGCCCGCGCGACTTCATCCGCCAGATCGTCCGCGAGGACCTGGCCGCGGGCAAGCACGCGGCGATCCACACCCGCTTCCCGCCCGAGCCGAACGGCTACCTGCACATCGGCCACGCCAAGGCGATCTGCCTCTCCTTCGGCATCGCGCGCGAGTTCGGCGGCTGGTGCAACCTGCGCCTGGACGACACCAACCCCGGCAAGGAAGACCCCGAGTTCGTGCAGGGCATCAAGGACGACGTGCGCTGGCTGGGCTTCGACTGGCACGAGCTGCGCCACGCCTCGGACTACTTCGACGTGTTCTACCGCGCCGCGCTGAAGCTGATCGAGGACGGCCTCGCCTACGTGGACGACCTTTCCGCCGAGGAGATGCGCGAATACCGCGGCACGCTCACCGAGCCGGGCCGCAATTCGCCGCACCGCGGGCGCAGCATCGAGGAGAACCTCGACCTGTTCCGACGCATGCGCGCGGGCGAGTTCGCCGACGGCGCCAAGACCCTGCGCGCGAAGATCGACATGGCCAGCGGCAACATGAACCTGCGCGACCCCGCGCTGTACCGCATCCGCAAGGTGGCGCACCAGAACACCGGCGATGCCTGGCCGATCTACCCGATGTACGACTTCGCGCACGCGCTGTCCGACGCGATGGAAGGCATCACCCACTCGCTGTGCACGCTGGAGTTCGAGGATCACCGCCCGCTCTACGACTGGTGCGTGGACAAGGTCGACCTGCCGAACCATCCCGAGCTGTGGCAGTCGGTGGTCGCCGCGGGGCTGGAGGCGAAGCCCGCCAAGCCGCGCCAGATCGAGTTCTCGCGCCTGAACCTCAGCTACTGCATCACCAGCAAGCGCAAGCTCGCTCAGCTCGTCGCCGAAGGCCATGTGGACGGCTGGGACGACCCGCGCATGAACACGCTGCGCGGCCTGCGCCGGCGCGGCTTCACCCCGGCCGGCATCCGCCTGCTGATCGAGCGCGTGGGCATCTCCAAGCAGAACAGCGTGATCGACTACGCGATCTTCGAGAACTGCGTGCGCGAGGATCTCGACGCCCACGCACCGCGCCGCATGGCGGTGCTCGATCCGCTCAAGCTCGTCATCACCAACCTGCCGCAAGGCCACGCGGAAACGCTGAGCTTCGCGAACCATCCCAAGGACGAGGGCTTCGGCACGCGCGACATCCCGTTCTCGCGCGAGCTGTGGATCGAGCGCGAGGATTTCGCCGAGGTGCCGCCGAAGGGCTGGAAGCGCCTCGTGCCCGGCGGCGAAGTGCGCCTGCGCGGTGTGGGCATCGTGAAGTGCGAGGAGGTGCTGAAGGACGGCGCCGGCCACATCGCCGAACTGCGCTGCACGCTCGATCCCGACTCGCGCGCGGGCCTGCCCGGCGCCGACCGCAAGGTGAAGGGCACCATCCACTGGGTGAGCGCCGTGCACGCGGTGGCCGCCGAGGTGCGCGTGTACGACCGCCTGTTCGACGTGCCCGCGCCCGACGCCGAGGACGACGGCCAGCCGTGGACCGCGCACATCAACCCCGCGGCCAAGCGCGTGGTACAGGGCTGGGTCGAGCCGGCCGCGGCGCAGGCGGCGCCGGAGCAGCGCTACCAGTTCGAGCGGCTCGGCTACTTCGTGGCCGACCGCGTGGACCACCGCGCCGACGCGCCGGTGTTCAACCGCGTGGTGAGCCTGCGCGACACCTGGGCCTCCAAGGCCTGAGCGCCGTGTTCCTGCCGCGCCAGATCCACCTCACCCTGCCGCCGTGGATCGACGAGTTCGTCGACGACACCCGCCGCTACGTCACGGACGAGGAGCGCGTGGGCCTCGCCATCGCGCTGTCCCGCCGCAACATCGAGCACGGCGCGGGCGGCCCGTTCGGCGCGGCGGTGTTCAACGCCGACGGCCGCGTGGTGGCGGTGGGCGTGAACCGCGTGATACCGCAGGCCTGCTCGGCGGCGCACGCCGAGATGATGGCGTACATGAGCGCGCAGCAGCGCCTCGCCAGTTACCGCCTGAACACCAACGGCGGCCGCTACACGCTGGCCAGCAGCGCGCAGCCCTGCTGCCAGTGCTACGGCGCCACCGTGTGGGCCGGCATCGACGAACTCCTGATCGGCGCGCGCGCCGAGGATGTGGAGGCGCTCACCGAGTTCGACGAGGGCCCGCTGCCCGCGGACTGGGTCGGCGAGCTGGAGCGCCGCGGCATCGCGGTGCGCCGCGACATCCTGCGCGACGAGGCGCGCGCGGTGCTCGCCGCCTATGGCGCCAGCGGCGCATCGTATTGAAACGCCTGCGCGCCGCGCTGCCGCTGATCCTGCTGCTGCTCGCAGGGATCGTGCTGTACGCCTCCGGCGCGCTGGACCGGCTGAGCCCGCAGCATCTGGTCGCCCATCAGCATGAATTGCACGCGCACCTCGCCGAACACCCTTGGCTGAGCCGGCTGGCCTACATCGGCCTGCTCACGCTGGCGATGTCCACCGGCATCCCCGGCACCATCGTGATCATCCTCGCCGGCGGCTTCGCGTTCGGCGTGGTCGACGGCACGCTGTGCTCCTCGGCGGGCCTCACCCTGGGCTCGCTGATCCTGTACCTGGCCAGCCGCTACGCCTTCGGCAGCGGCACGCGCCCGCCACCGCCGTTCTCGGCCCGGCTGCACCACGGTTTCGAACGACACCCAGTGAGCTACACGCTGTTCCTGCGCTTCGTGCCGGTGATGCCGTTCGGCGCGGTCACCGTGGGCCTGGCCTGGCTGCGCTGCCCGCTGTGGCTGTTCCTCGGCGCGAGCTGGCTGGGCGGCACCGTGTCGCTGGTGTTCGAAAGCTCGATCGGCGCTGGGCTGGGCGAGGCGCTGGGCCACGACGGCAAGCTCGGCGCCGGCCTGTTCCTGCATCCGCAGGTGCTGCTGCCGATGGGCGCGCTGGCCCTGCTCGCGCTGCTGCCACTCCTGATCGAACGGCTCACCCGGCGCTGGCGGCAGGCGCCGGCGCCCGGCGACGGCGACTGAGCAAGCACAGCGTTTGCTAATCATCCGGCGCGCATGCTTGGGGAAGCATCCCGCCGGAGTCCGTGCCATGAAGTCACTCGCCCTGCTGCTGTTCCTCGCCGCCGGCAGCGCCGCCGCCGCGACCGCGCCTGCCGCCACGCCGCACTACGCCGTGCTGCAACGCCATGCGCTGGGTGGCAGCGGCGGCTGGGATTACCTCACCATCGACCCGACCACGCAGCACCTGCTGATCGCCCGCAACGACCGCGTGATGGTGGTGGACACGAAGAGCGGCAAGCTGGCCGGCGAGATCCCCGGCATGCAGCACATCCACGGCATCGCGCTGGTGCCGAAGCTGCGCCGCGGCTACGTCAGCGACGGCGCGGCCAACAGCGTGCACGTGATCGACCTGGACAGCCTGAAGCAGCTGCGCAGCATCCCGCTCAAGGGCCAGGGCCCCGACGCGATCGTGTTCGATCCGGCCAGCGGCCACGTGCTGACCATGAACGGCCACAGCGGCAACGCCAGCGTGATCGATCCCGCCAGCGACCAGGCCATCGCCGAGATCGCCCTGCCCGGCCGCCCCGAGTTCGCGGTCAGCGACGGCGAAGGCCACGTGTTCGCGAACCTCGAGGACAAGAGCGAGCTGGTGCGCATCGACACGAAGGCGAACAAGGTCGATGCGGTGTGGAAGCTCGCGCCCTGCGATTCGCCCAGCGGCCTGGCGATCGACACCAGGACCCGCCGCCTGTACTCGGTCTGCGACAACCGGCTGATGGTGGTCACCGACGCGAACGACGGCCACCAGGTCGCCACCGTAGCGATCGGCAAGGGACCGGACGCCGCCGCCTTCGATCCCGCCACCGGCCTCGTCTACAGCTCCAACCACGACGGCACGTTGACCGTCGTGCACGAGGACGACGCCGACCATTACCGCGTCGTGGCGAACGTGCCCACCCAGGTCGGCGCCCGCACCATGGCGCTGGACGAAGCCACCCATCGCATCTGGCTGGTCGCCGCCGCGCCCGCGCCGCGCGGCGCGCCGGTGAAGGACTTCACCGCGCTGGTGGTGGGTTCGCGCTGAGGCGGCATGCAAACAAAAAGGAGCGCCCGCGGGCGCTCCTGGAATCCTGGTGGGCCGTGACGGATTCGAACCGTCGACCAATAGATTAAAAGTCTACTGCTCTACCGACTGAGCTAACGGCCCGCGCTCAGGACAAGCGTGCGATTTTATGGGCTGGCCGGGGCCGGCACAAGCAAACGCGGTTCAGGCGTAGCGCGTGGGATCGGGCAGGCCCGCCTCGCGGAAGCCTTGCGCGCGCAGGCGGCAGGCGTCGCAGTGGCCGCAGGCGCGGCCCTCGGCATCGGCCTGGTAGCAGCTCACCGTCTGCGCGAAATCCACGCCCAGCCGCGCGCCTTCGCGCGCGATGTCGGCCTTGCTCATCGCCATCAGCGGCGCGTGGACGCGGATGCCCGCGCCTTCCACGCCGGCCTTGGTGGCGAGGTTGGCGAGTTTCTCGAACGCCTCGACGAAGGCCGGCCGGCAATCGGGGTAGCCGGAATAATCCACCGCGTTGACGCCGCACCAGATGTCGGCGGAGCCCAGCACCTCGGCCCAGCCCAGCGCGATCGACAGCATGATGGTGTTGCGCGCCGGCACGTAGGTCACCGGGATGTGGCCGTCGCCGTCGTGCGCGCCGTCGTCCAGCGGCACGGCGATGTCGGCGGTGAGCGCCGAGCCGCCGATGCTGCGCAGGTCGACATGCACGGTCTTGTGCTCGACCGCGCCGAGCATCTTCGCCACGCGCTCGGAAGCCTCCAGCTCGGAGCCGTGGCGCTGGCCGTAGGCCACGCTGAGCGCGTGCACCTGGTAGCCCTGCTCGCGCGCGATGGCCACGGTGACGGCGGAATCCATGCCGCCGGAGACGAGCACGACGGCCTTGCGGGGTGGGGTTTCAGACATGGTTGGCATCCACTGGGGTGCGGCCGGTCACCGGCCGGAAAACGCTGGCGGCGACACAGGCCGCAGCGCAGGAAACAGGAGTGCGTGAAGAGGAGTGAGGAGCGAGAGAAAAGCGGCGACGTCTACTCACTTCTCACTTCTCTCCACTCACTCCTCGCCTTATCTTCCCGGCGCGTCGTTCCACAGCAGCTTGTGCAGCTGCAGCTGGAAGCGCACGGGCAGCTGGTCGGCGATGATCCACTCGGCCAGTTCGCGCGGCGCGACCTTGCCCCACACCGGCGAGAACAGCACCATGCAGCGCCGGTCGATGGCGTGCTCGGCCACCACGGCGCGCGCCCATTCGTAGTCGGCGCGGCTGGCGATCACGATCTTCACCTGGTCGTGCGGCAGCAGGTGGTCGAGGTTGGACCACAGGTTGCGCGCGCTTTCGCCGGAGTCCGGCGCCTTCAGGTCCATCACCTTGCGCACGCGCGGATCGACCGCGGCCACGTCCAGCGCGCCGGAGGTTTCCAGCGAGACCTCGTAGCCGGCGTCGCACAGGCGTTGCAGCAGGGTCAGGCAGCGCTTCTGCGCCAGCGGCTCGCCGCCGGTGACGCAGACGTGGCGCGCGCCGTGGCGCGCGACCTCGGCGAGGATCTCGTCGAGGCTGCGCCACTCGCCGCCGTGGAACGAATAGGTGGTGTCGCACCACACGCAGCGCAGCGGGCAGCCGGTGAGGCGCACGAACACGGTGCGCCAGCCGATCGCGTCGGCCTCGCCCTGGATCGAATGGAAGATCTCGGTGATGCGCAGCCGTTCGGCGGCGGCCGCGGGCGCGGCGGGAGCCGCGCGGGTGCTGGCATCGCTCACGGCCACGCCTCGCTCAGCCGGCCTGGATGCGGCGCAGCCGCTCCTTCGCCAGGCTGGCGGCCTTGGAGCCGGGGTACTTGTGGATCACCGCGTCGAGCGTGGCCTTGGCGGCCGGCACCTGCTTCAGCTCGTACTGGCAGTAGCCGACCTTGAGCAGCGCGTCGGGCGCCTTCTCACTCTGCGGGAACTGGCTCAGCAGGTGCTGGAACGCTTCCAGCGCCACCTGGTAGTTGGTGGTGACGTAGTACGACTCGCCCAGCCAGTAGAACGCGTTCGAGGCGAGCGGATGGTCCGGGTACTGCTCGATGAACTTGCGGAACTCGCGCGAGGCGCCGACGTAGTCGCCGCCGCGCAGGGTCTTGAACGCGGCGTCGTAGGCGGCCTGCGCCGCGGCGTTGTCGGCGGCCGAGAGCGGCTTGCCGCCCTTGGCGGGCGGCGCTTTGGCGGCGGGCGCCGGATTGTTGTTGCCCGCATTGCCCGCAGCGGCGGCCGCGCCGGTGGCGGCGGCTCCCGCGGCGGCAGGCGCGCTGCTGCCGGAAGCCGGCGCCGCGCCCTTGCTGGCGGCCTCGAGGCGTCCCAGGCGGGAGTCGAGGTCGATGTATTGGTCCTTGCTCTTGTCCTGGAGCTGCTGCAGCTGGTGCTGCAGTTCCTCGATCTGGCCCTGCATGTCGCGCAGTTGCGACTGCACCTGCTGCATCTGGTTGACCAGCTCGGCGCTGCTCTGGTCCTTGTTCTGCGCCCGCTGCTCCAGCAGGGAGACGCGGTCGGCGAGGCTCAGGCGCGAGTCCTGCGCGAATACCGGCAGCACGAAAAGCATGGCGGACGCGAATGCGCCCGCCATGCCGATCCTAGCTGCAAGTTTGCTGGCCAGAGGTGTCATCGCTTACTCGGCCGTGTAGACGATCTCGACGCGACGGTTCTTGCTCCAGCAATCCTCGTTGTGCTCGCGGCACACCGGCTTTTCCTTGCCGTAGGAGATCACGCTGATCTGGCTGGCGGAACCGCCGTTGGCCTGCAGCGCGCTGGATACGGCGTTCGCACGACGCTCGCCCAGGCCCAGGTTGTATTCCTTGGAGCCGCGCTCGTCGGTGTTGCCTTCCAGGCGCATCTGCGCCATCGGGCGGTCCTGCAGGTACTTGGCGTGGCAAGCCATGATCTGCTGGAACTCCGGCTTGATCTCGGACTTGTCGAAGTCGAAGTACACGACGCGCTGACGCAGGCAGGCATCGGTGTTGAGGTCGGCGGGCGTGTATTTGCCGCTGGTCTCGGCCGGCTGGGTCTGGGCGACGGGCTCGCTGGCCGGAGCCTGCGGCTTGACTTCCTGCTTCTTGGAACAGGCGGCCGCGCCAACGCAAAGCAGGGCGACCAGGGCGACGCGAACGGTCTTATTCATGGTGACGTTCCTTCAAACGTGTTGAGTTCCGGCATACAGTGACGGACTGGTTACGGGACGAAATCGCCGGTGGGCCGGCTGTTATTTATTCTGGACTTGCAAGATCAACGGCGTGTGATGCGCGCCTTCAATGGCTGACCCTGGCGCGCGAAGGCGTTGCGGCCGGCAAAACACGTCGGGCGCGACCCTCGCGGGCCGTCCCCGGTACCGACCGCCGCACGCGAATGCGGCGGTCGAAAATTCATTGCTGTCGATACGGCCCCCATGCGGGATCACTCACGCTGCCATTGGCGAGCGCAAGACGCTGGCGCACCATGCCGTCGGCCGAGGTGGCATACAGCACGCCGCGCGGACCTTCGGTGGCACCGTACAACAGCATGCTGGCGTTCGGCGCCCAGCTGGGACCGAAATCCAGCGGCCCCGGCGAGAGGAAATGCACCTGTCCACCCAAGCCGAGATCCATCACCGCAATACGATACACGTTCCCGTTGCCCTGCACCATGGCAAGTTCCTTGCCGTCGTAGCTGATGCTGCAGTTGGAGTTGTACGTGCCCTGGAAGCTGACCCGCTGGCCGGTGCCGCCGCTGGCCGGGATCTGGTAGATCTGCGGCCGGCCGGCGCGGTCGGAGGTGAAATAGATGGACTGGCCGTCCGGCGCCCACACCGGCTCGGTGTCGATCGCCAGGTTGTGGGTCAGCCGGGTTTCCTGATGGGTGGCTAGGTCGAGCACGAACAGCTCGAGGTTGCCCACGTAGGACAGCGCCACCGCCAGCTTGCGGCCGTCCGGCGACCACGCCGGCGCGCCGTTGATGCCCTTGGCGTGCGACTCCACCAGCTGGCGGGCGCCGGTGGTGAGGTCCTGCACGTAGATCTGCGAGTTGCCGCTCTCGAAGGAGACGTAGGCGATCTTCTTGCCGTCCGGCGACCACGCCGGCGACATCAGCGACTCGTGCGAACGGGCCACCACCTGCGGGTTGTAGCCGTCCGAATCGGCCACCACCAGCGAGTACATGGTGTTGTTGCCCAGGCCGACCTGGGTGATGTAGGCAATGCGGGTCCAGAACGCGCCGCGCACGCCGGTGATCTTCTGGTAGATCGCGTCGGCGATCTGGTGCGCCACGCCGCGCAGGTCGCCGGCCGGGGCGGTGTAGTACGCGGCCAGCAGGTTCTGCTGCTTGTTCACGTCCCACAGCTCGTAGTTGACCCTCAGCATGCCGCCGCCGGCGTCGCTGATGCTGCCCACCGTGATGAAGTCCTGCTTGAGCAGGCGCCAGGTGGCGAACTTGATGTCCGCGCCCTTGGCCGGGAACTCCACGATGTCGCTCTTGGCCAGCGAGCGGAACTTGCCGCTGCGGTTGAGATCGTTGCGGATCACGTCGGCCACGTCGGTGGGCAGCGGCGCCACGCCGGGCTGGGCGAACGGCACCACCGCGATCGGCGTGGCGGTCTTCACGCCGCCGACGATCTGGATGTCGAGGCCGGACTGCTGGGCGGCCGCCGCCGGACCGGCGAACAGCGCCATGACCAGCAACAGGACGAGGGCGTACAGCGGATTCGGTTTGCGCATCAGGCTCATCATTGCGGCATGAAGGTGAAGGTCAGGTTGCGCTGGAACACGCTCTCGAAACCCTTGTACGGCAAGGTCTTGGTGCGCAGGATCGCATTCTCCACCGAACGCCGGCCGACCTCGTCGTAGGGGCAGCTGGGATCGACGGTGGCGCTCATCACGTCGCCGCCCGGAAGCTGCACGATGTGAACCTTGCACGCAACTTTCGGCATGTTATCCGGCCTTAACCAATTCGGCGTGACCGCATTCTGAATGGCCGCCGCATACTCGTCGGCGAGGTTGCTGTTCTGCGCGTTGTTGCCGGTCTGCCGCTGCGCGGCGTTGGGCAGGTCGGCCTGGCCGTTCTCCTGGGCGTTCTTCAGGTCGGCCAGCTGCTGCTTGGCCTGCCTGGCCTTGCTGTCGGCCTTCTTGGTCTGCGCCGAGGCGGCGTCCATCTTCGCGAACAGCTCGTCGATCTTCTTCAGCTCTTCCTTCTTCTTCGCAGCCTGCGCATCCAGCTCGGCCTGGCGCTGGCGCTGCTTCTCTTCCTGCACCTTCTTTTCCTCGGCCTGCTGCAGGCCCTGCTCGACCACGCGCTCCTGGTCCTTGAGGTCGGGCTGCTTGGGCGGCGGCGGCAACGGCGCGACCTTCGGCTTCACCTCCGGCGGCGGCGGGGGCGGCACCGCCGGCGGGGGCGGCACGGTATCCGGGATCGGCTTGGCCTTCACCGCCTTCGGCGGCGGGCTGCCGGTGGGGCCGATCAGGGTGGCCTCGATCACCGGCCCCTTCAGCTCCAGCGGGCGCGAGCAGGTGATCGGGTTCAGCCACGCCGGCAGGTGCAGCGCGTTGAAGAAGTTCTCGTAGCTGGAACAGGGCAGCACCGCGAGGAACAGGAACGCGACGATGCCCAGATGCAGCAGGGCGGACAGCACCACTGCCCGCGGGGTCGCCTTACGGTCGTCCATGGGACCCCTGACCCTGGCTCGGGCCTTCGCCGGGCATGCTCATCAGGCCGACCTTGTCCACGCCGGCCTGCTGCAAGGTGGCCAGCACCTTGTACACGCCGCCGTAGTTGCCGGCGGTGTCGCCGGCCACCAGCACGCTGAGCTGCGGGTTGGCGTCGCGGAAGGCCTTGACCCTGGCCTGCAGCCCGGCCTCGTCCACCGGCTCGGCCTTGCCGCTGCCCATGATGAGCGAGAGCGCGCCGTCCTTCGCCACCTGCACGATCAGGTTGTCCTTCTTCGCCTGCAGCGCCTTGGCCTCGGCCTGCGGCAGGTTCACGTCGACGTTGGAGTTCAGCATCGGCGTGGTCACCATGAAGATGATCAGCAGCACCAGCATCACGTCGATGTAGGGCACCACGTTGATCTCGGATTTCAGCTTGTAGCGCTTGTGGCGCTTCGCGTTGCGCATGGCGTGGCTCCGATCAGGCGGCGTCGTCGGCCTGGATCTGCCGCTGCAGCACGGAGGAGAACTCCTCCTGGAACACGTCATAGCGCGAGGCGATGCGCTCCACCTTGGTGGCGTAGCGGTTGTAGGCCCACTGCGCGGGGATCGCCGCGAACAGGCCCATCGCGGTGGCGATCAGCGCCTCGGAGATGTGCGGCGCGACCACCGCGATGGTGACGTCCTTCATGTCGCCCAAGCCCTGGAACGCGCCCATGATGCCCCACACCGTGCCGAACAGGCCCACGTAGGGGCTGATCGAGCCGACGTTGGCGAGGAATTCCAGGTTGCGCTCCAGCGCGCCGAGTTCGCGCGTGCCGGCCACCTGCATCGCGCGCTCGGAGCCCTCGATCACGCTGCGCGGGTCGTGCGTCTTGCGCTGGCGCTGGCGCGCGAACTCGCGGAAGCCCGACTCGAAGATGTTCTCCATGCCGTCGCTGGCGCCGCGGTGGCTCACCTCGCGGAACAGCTGGGCGAGGTCGCCGCCGGACCAGAAGCGCTCCTCGAAGCTCTCGGCGTTTTCCAGCGCCGCCTTGGTCTGGCCGTACTTGCGGATGATGATGACCCAGGACATGAAGGAGAACACCACCAGGATCAGCAGCACGCCCTTCACGGGCAGGCTGGAATTCGCGATCAATTCGAAAACATTGAGTCCGCCGTTCATTGGCTTCGGGTGCTCCGCGCAGGCTGGATGGTTCAGGGGGCTGGTTCGAGGATCAGATCCGCGGGTATCGCCACGGCACGCATGCGCCGGGTATCCACGCAGGCCACGCGCACGTCGGCGCGGACCAGGCAGGCCCCGTCGGCACGCTCGATCGTCTGGCCGAACAGGATACTGGCTGCACGCCGTTCCTTGACGGCCACGGTTACCGACAGTTCATCGTCCAGCAGGGCGGCGCGCAGGAAATCCAGGCGCATCTCGCGCACCAGGAAGGCCAGCCCGGTGTCCTCCTTGAACGCCATCTGGCCGATGCCCAGCGCGCGCAGCCACTCGGTGCGCGCGCGCTCCAGGAAGCGCAGGTAGCTGGCGTGGTAGACCACGCCGCCGGCGTCGGTGTCTTCCCAGTACACCCGCACCGGCCAGCGGAACGGCGCGCGCTCAGCCATCGAGGGCATCCCCCGCGAACAGGTCGGCCGCCTGCGGCTGGCGCGGCGGCGGGTTGAGGCCCAGGTGGCGCCAGGCCTTGGCGCTGGCCATGCGGCCGCGCGCGGTGCGCACCAGGAAGCCCTGCTGGATCAGGTAGGGCTCGACCACGTCCTCCAGCGTGCCGCGGTCCTCGCTGAGCGCGGCGGCCAGCGACTCCACGCCCACCGGGCCGCCGTCGAAGCTCTCGACGATGGTGCCGAGCAGGCGGCGGTCGAGCTCGTCCAGGCCGTCCGGGTCGATCTTCAGCATGTCCAGCGCGGCCTGCGCCGCGGTCAGGGTGATCTGGCCGCCCGCGCGCACCTCGGCATAGTCGCGCACCCGGCGCAGCAGGCGGTTGGCGATGCGCGGCGTACCGCGCGAGCGGCGCGCGATCTCCTGCGCGCCGTCCAGCACGCAGGCGATGCCGAGGATCTTCGCCGCGCGGCGCACGATCGCGGTGAGCTCGTCGACCGTGTAGAACTCCAGCCGCTGCACGATGCCGAAGCGGTCGCGCAGCGGCGCGGTGAGCATGCCCGCGCGCGTGGTGGCGCCGATCAGGGTGAACGGCGGCAGGTCCAGCTTGATCGAGCGCGCGGCCGGGCCCTCGCCGATCATGATGTCGATCTGGAAATCCTCCATCGCCGGGTAGAGCACTTCCTCCACCGCGGGCGACAACCGATGGATCTCGTCCACGAACAGCACGTCGTTCGGCTGCAGATTGGTGAGCAGCGCGGCCAGATCCCCCGCGCGCTCCAGCACCGGGCCGGAGGTGCTGCGCAGGCTCACGCCCAGCTCGTTCGCGATCACGTGGCTGAGCGTGGTCTTGCCCAGGCCCGGCGGGCCGAACACCAGCACGTGGTCCAGCGCGCCGCCACGCTTGCGCGCCGCCTCGATGTAGATCTCCAGCTGCTCGCGCACCGCCTGCTGGCCGAGGTACTCGGCGAAACGGCGCGGACGGATCGTCGCCTCCAGCGCCTCGTCGTCGAGCTGGGAGACGGGGGTGATGAGGCGGGAGTCGGTCATGGCGCCATTATGGCAGGCTCGCCCGCGCATGTAGGCGCACCCTGTGCGCGAATGCTCTGGCGCTGATCCGGAGCAAAAGCCTTGCGCACAGAGCCTGCCCCGGACTTGATCCGGGGGTGCGCTCCTACGACAGGCATCTTCGTTGCCGCCCCACGGCCTGCACGGCATCATGCGCGCATGAACGCGCCCAAACCCGCTGCACCGAACGACGCCGATTCCTCTGCGATGGTGGTCAACTGCGTCGCCTACCGCAACGACGGCCGGCGCATCGGCGACGTGGGCCTCGACGCGATCAGCGAGGTGCTGAAGGAGCCGGACACCTTCGTGTGGGTGGGCCTGCACGAGCCGGACGAAGCCCTGCTGGCGAAGCTGCAGGAGGAGTTCGACCTGCACGATCTCGCCATCGAGGACGCGCGCAGCGCGCACCAGCGCACCAAGATCGAGGCCTATGGCGACTCGCTGTTCATCGTGGTGCAGAC
>OFTX01000169.1_pt1 | contig 42078 bp, 32 predicted proteins | sample 1775051 | NCBI WGS metagenome assembly OFTX01 (sample SAMN08195772, study PRJEB24354) | sludge metagenome | isolation source: sludge from phenol fed wastewater aerobic bioreactor A | place: India: Nagpur | collected 2016-09-15 | reverse complement strand
TCGCCAGCTCGTGGCGCCGCTGCCTCGACGCGCATGCGCTCGACCCGGGCGCGCGCATGGCACCGCGCGTGCTCGCGTCGTCGGAGCTGCGCGAGCGACGCAGCGCGATGGAGCAGTTGCGTTGCGTGTCGATGCCGGTGCTCGAACGCTTGCAACGACAGTTGATGAATCCGCACCAGGCCGTGTTGCTGACCGCGCCCGACGGCGTCATCGTCGATTCGCGGCTCCACGACGGCACGCGCGACGACTTCCATCGCGCCGGCCTGTGGCCCGGCGCGGACTGGAGCGAATCGTGCGAAGGCACGAACGGCATCGGCACGTGCGCGGTCGAGCGCACCCCCGTCATCATCTGCCAGCAGGATCATTTCCGGGCGTTGCATACGCCGCTTACCTGCACGGCAAGTCCCGTCTTCGCGCCACACGGCGATCTGCTCGCGGTGATCGATGTGTCTTCGACGCGCGCCGACCTCACGCGCCAGAGCCAGTTTCACACGCTCGCCCTCGTCAACCTGTCCGCCAAGGTCGTGGAGAGCGAGTATTTCTTCCAGCACTATCGCGACGAATGGCTCCTGCAACTCCAGGAGCAGGCCGATCATCTCGGCGGTTTCGCGCAGGCGCTGGTCGCGTTCGACGACGCCGGGCGGGTGCTCGCCGTCAACCAGAGCGCGCTGAACCGGCTCGGCACGACACGTGAGGGCATCGTCGGCACACGCGTGGACCGGTGGTTCGCGCAGCCGCTCGACGCGCTGTTCGCGCAGGCGCATCCGACGCCCGGCGCCTGCTGGCCCATTCGGACACATACCGGGGAAGCGCTGCTCGCGATGGTGCGCGCGCCGCTGCGCTCGGTGCGTGCGCCACGCGCGTCGCCCGGTACGGCGACGACGCTGCACGGCGAGCGCGTCAAGCCATTCGCCGATGCCACGCTCGCACAGGCGTTCTCGCGCGCCTGCCGCGTTTTCGCCCACGACGTCCCCGTGCTCATCCGTGGCGAGACCGGGAGCGGCAAGGAAGTGTTCGCGCGCGCGGTGCACGCCGCCAGTGCGCGGGCCAGCGGCCCGTTCGTGGCATTGAACTGCGCGGCCATCCCCGAATCGCTGATCGAGAGTGAGTTGTTCGGCTATGTCGGCGGCAGCTTCACCGGCGCGCGCAAGGAAGGGATGAACGGCAAGCTGTGGCAGGCCAACGGCGGTACGTTGTTTCTCGACGAGATCGGCGACATGCCGTTTGCGATGCAAACACGCCTGCTGCGTGTGCTGGAGGAGCGCATGGTGTCGCCGCTTGGGGGCGGCGAGCCCGTGGCGCTCGACATTCGCGTGCTCAGCGCGACGCATCGTGACCTGTCCGAGCGGATTGCCGCGCGGGAGTTTCGCGAGGACCTGTTCTATCGTCTGAGCGGTCTCGAGGTCAGCGTACCGCCGCTGCGAGAGCGCGAAGACAAGCGTGACCTGATCTTCCAGCTACTCTCGCAAACGGACGCGCACGGCCGCATCGCGCTCACGGACGAAGCGCAGGAGCGCCTGTGCGCCTATGCGTGGCCGGGCAACGTGCGTCAGATGCGCAGCGTCATTCGCACGCTCGTCGCGCTCAGCGAGCAGGATGTGATCACGGTGGATGACCTGCCGCAGGCGTTGCGCGAAGCGCGCGGCTCGATGCCGACCGGCGCCGAGCCGGAGGTGCCGACGGAGGCGCCGCTGGAAGCCGCGGAGCGTCAGGCGCTGCGCGCCACGCTCGACGCCTGCCAGGGTCAGGTCAGCGCCGCGGCGCGCAAGCTCGGCGTGAGCCGCAACACGCTGTACCGCAAGCTCCGGCGCTTCGGCCTGTTGCGGGGGTAAACGCTCCGGATCGTCGCGACGGGTGACGATCCGGTGCAGACTTACTTCGACGGGATCGGTGTTGCGCGATCCACCGGCACGGCGGTCACGCTGTTCTGCGGCGAGCCGTCGATGAGCTTGTCGGAGTAGGTGAGGTAGACCAGCGTATTGCGCGCCCTGTCGACCATGCGCACGATGCGCAGTCGCTTGAACAGCGGCGACATGCCCTCGGAGAAGACCTCCTCTTCCTTCGGCAATGGGCCGGTGAACGAGATCGGCCCCACCGGGCGGCAGGCAATCGACGCTTCCGCCCTGTCCTCCGCGAGGCCGACCATGCCTTTCAGGCCGCCCGTCTTCGCGCGCGAGACGTAGCAGGTGACGCCTCGGACCTTCGGATCGTCGTAGGCGTCCACGACGATCTTGTGATCCGGTCCCAGGAACTTGAATGCGGTGCTGACGTCGCCGATGCGCTCGGCATGCGCCCAACCCGCGGTGATCATCAATGTCAGTGCGACGGCTGTCTTCTTGAGCATGTCCTGTCTCCGGCAGCGGGAGCAGGCGTGTGTCGCCTGCCAAATCCGTGCCCGTGCGTGCCGGATTCTACTCGCGTCCCATGTTCGACGTGCGAAGCCATTGTGCGAAGGGTATCGGGTCCATATCCGAGGTGATGTACAACTGGCGCCGTGCCGCGTCGTACATGGCGCCGAGTCTGGCGAGTTCGTCTTTCGCGCCATAGGTGTCGCCGCTCAGGTAGCGCCGCGTCGGCCGGGCGTCGGGCGGCATCGCCATGTTACGCAGGAGCGCGTCGTCCGCACGCGGTGTGGTGCGCGCCAGATCGAGCAACCCGATGAAGCCGCTCTGCCGGGTGCTGTCCGCGGGCGTGATGAGCGATATCGATTCTCTGGCGCGGGTGAGCGCGACGTAGAACAGGTTCTTCTCGCTCTCCAGCGGCGCGAACGGGTTCGGGAACTCGTTGCGTTCGAGATAGGGCATGACGACGTGATCGAATTCCCGGCCCTTGACGTTGGCGACGGTGTCGATGCTGATGCGCGCCTGAGTGCGGCCCTGACGCGCGCCGGCCAGGCGCGCCATCATCGCCTCGAAATAGGCGGCGAGCGGGGTGTCGTCCTGGGGCAGCGTCGACGCGAAGGCGCGCAGCGAACGCTCGACGAGGTCGACGTCGTAGGGCCGGGCGTACAGGCGTGTGGCGACCGACTGGAAGTCGACGCGTTGACGGATGCGTCGGAACGCGTCGCGGGCGGTGAGGGTGGCGGCGTCGGCGCGCAGCTCGCGAATCAGGCGTCCGATGTTGGCCGCCGGCGTCTGCTGCGGTGCGCCCAGCAGATACGACGTATAGATCTGTTCGAGCAGTTCGGGGTGTTTTGCCGTCAACTGGTACTGATCGCGCGTGAGACGGATGTTCGCGAAGATGCCGAGCACCGCGGCGACCGACATGCGCTCGCGTTCGTCGATGGTCTCGTGCGCGCGCAGCGTCAGCGCGAATACCGCGCGAACGAAGCGGATCTCCTCGCGGAACTGGAATCCTTCCTTGTTCGGCGATTCGAACGGCATGTCCGCTTGCCACAAGGCCTGCTCGATGGCCGCGCCCTGATGCCAGTCTCGCAACAGCACGGCGCACGTGGCGCGCCGGTCGCTGTCACCCAGCCATTCGCGAAGGTCGGCAAGCACCGCCCGGGCGGTCGCGTCTGCGTCGCTGCCGGTCGTGATGACCGCGACGGGCGTGTGGCGTCGCACGAACGATTCGACGGCCTTGCGTTTGAAGGCGCCCACCGGGTAGGCGATGTGCGGTCCGTGACGGAACGTGCGCGTGAGCGGGTAGGTCGCGGTGCCGGAGAAGTCCGCGTGAAAGCGCTCGCCCATATAGGCGTCGCTCGCCCCCATGGCGCCGTGAATCACCTGATCGCGATCGCCCACGCCGACGAAGCGGCAGTTCAGGGTGCGCAGCAAATGGCGCAGCACACGATACGAGGCTTCGTTGAAATCATGCTGCTCGTCGCACACGATCAGTCGGCATGCGGCGAAGTAATGCGGCGCCACGCTGTCGCTGTCGATCAGTCGGGCCAGATCGTATGTGGCGTCGAAACGGTCGCGGAAAAGCGGTTCGTCGCGAGAGCCTAGACGCTCGCGCTCATAGGCTTGCGTGACGGCGTATTGCGCTCGTGTGACGTCGAGCTGGAAAAGACGCTCGTCGAGCAACTCCTCGTCCACGTCGTCGAACAGTGCGCCGCCGGCCTTGAGCTTGCGCATGGCCTCGAGGCACAGCGCCACGTTGATGTGGTTGTCGTCGAAGGCGCCGGCCGGATGGCGGTGCCCCAGTTCGTCGCGCAGCGTCTGCATCGCGTCGGCGAGGTAGCCGGTGAGGAAGCTGTCGCGTTGCACCCGGCGGGCGCGGTCGTTGGCGCAGGGCAGGGCGTCGAGCACGTCGTGGCTGTAATCGTCGAACGTCGACACGCGCACGCGCTTGCACAACTCCGGGTGGATGCCGCTGCGCTGCAACCGCGCGCGCAGCACGTCGGCCGCCGTGGTCGTGAAGGTGAGCGCGAGGATCTGCTCGGGCGGCGTGCCACCGGCGATGGCCTCGCCGATGCGTGCGACGAGCGTGGTCGTCTTGCCCGTGCCCGCATTGGCCATGGCGATGCAGATCCGCTCGCCGGCCAGCGCGATGGCGATCTGCTCGTCGGTCAGCGCCGGGCCGTTGGGCACGAATCGCGGCACGCGAGCGGGAGATGTCGTGTCGCTCATGACGTCAACCTTTGTTTGCTGAGGGCGGAGCGGCGGACACCGTGTTGCGCGTCTGCCGGATGTGGCACGGATTTTACCTGCGTTGCCTGGCGCGCCGCCGGTACCGTCGCGACAATGGAGGCGGAACGAGGACTGGCGAGAGGGGAAGTCGCCAGGGCGACGCCCGGAGGGCGCTTCGCGTGTGCGTCGGTCGCCGTCCCCGCGCGCCAGTTGCCGACCGACGTCAAATACGATATAGTCACGCCTCTTCGCGCGGGGGGTATAGCTCAGCTGGGAGAGCGCTTGCATGGCATGCAAGAGGTCAGCGGTTCGATCCCGCTTACCTCCACCAAACGAATGACGGTTTTCCGTCCCCTTCGTCTAGAGGCCTAGGACATCACCCTTTCACGGTGAGTACAGGGGTTCGAATCCCCTAGGGGACGCCATCTATCGGCAGCGGTGTGACTTTGGCACATCGATGCCGGCCGGCGTCGGATTCGGCAAAACGAAAAAGCCGGATGTCTTCACGACATCCGGCTTTTTTGCGTTCGGCGCCTTCGGAAGCGCGGCTTACCGATAGCCGTCCGGGTTCTGCATCTGCCAGCGCCAATGGTCGGCGCACATGCGATCGATGCCGTACTCGGCTTCCCATCCCAGCAGGGTACGGGCCAGATCGGTCGCCGCATAGCAACTCTCGATGTCGCCCGGGCGGCGCTCGGTCACCTTGAACGGCACCGGGCGTCCGCTGGCCGCTTCGAATGCCTTGATCACCTCCAGCACGGAATAGCCGCGCCCGGTGCCGAGGTTGACCGTGAAGCCCCGGTTGAGCCGCTGGAGCGATGCCAGCGCGGCCAGGTGACCGCGGGCGAGATCGACCACGTGGATGTAGTCGCGGATGCCCGTGCCGTCCGGTGTGTTCCAGTTGCCGCCGAACACGTTCACCGCGGGGCGCTTGCCGATCGCCACCTGCGCGACGAACGGCATCAGGTTGCTCGGCACGCCCACGGGGTCTTCGCCGATGCGCCCGCTCTCATGCGCCCCCACCGGATTGAAATAACGCAGCAACGCGATACGCCAGGCCGGGTCGGCCGCCGCGACGTCGTTGAGGATGGTCTCCGCCATGAGCTTCGTCTGCCCGTACGGGTTCGTTGCCGATAGCGGGAACGACTCGTCGATCGGAACGGACGCGGGGTTGCCGTAGACCGTGGCCGACGAGCTGAAGACGAGATCCTTGACGTTGAAGTCCCGCATCGTCTCGACCAGCGCCAGCAGGCTGTCGAGGTTGTTGCGGTAGTACTCGACGGGCTTTTCCACCGATTCGCCCACGGCTTTGAGGGCCGCGAAGTGAATCGCGCCGGTGAAGCGGAAGCGCGCGAACAGGTCGGCAAGCAACGGCTTCGAGCAGGCGTCTCCCTCGATGAAAACAGGCGCGCGTCCGGCGAGTTCGCCGACGCGGACCACCGACTCGCGGTGGCTGTTGACCAGATTGTCGACGATGACGACGTCATAGCCGTGCGAGAGCAGTTCGACGCACGTATGCGAGCCGATGTAGCCTGCGCCGCCCGTGACGAGAATGGTTCCGGAATTGTTCATGTGTTGCGTTCCAGGCACGATGTGCGTTGCCTATTCGACGGTGACGGATTTTGCCAGATTGCGCGGTTTGTCCACATCCGTGCCCCTCGCGCACGCGGTGTGATAGGCCAGCAGTTGCAGCGGCACCACGTGAAGCACCGGCGAGAGTTTGCCATAGTGCTCCGGCATGCGAATGACACGAATGCCCTGCGCGCTGCTCATTTTCATGTCGTCGTCGGCCAGCACGAAAAGTTCGCCACCGCGCGCGCGCACTTCCTGCATGTTGGATTTCAGCTTCTCGACGAGCACGTCGTTCGGCGCGACGGTAACGACCGGCATCTGCTCGCTCACAAGGGCAAGGGGGCCGTGCTTGAGCTCTCCCGCAGGATACGCCTCTGCGTGGATATACGAAATTTCCTTGAGCTTGAGCGCGCCCTCGAGGGCAATCGGATAATGCAGTCCGCGCCCCAGGAACAGGGCGCTCGGCACGCTGGCGAACTTCAGCGACCAGTCGATCAGTTGCGGCTCCAGCGCGAGCACGCTCGCGACCGCCGCCGGCAAGTGGCGCAGCTGCGTGAGGTAGTCCGCCGCGCCGTCGGCGTCGATACGACCGCGTTCCACGCCGAGCGTGACCGCCAGCGTGAATAGCGCGACGAGCTGGGTGGTGAAGGCCTTGGTCGATGCCACGCCGATCTCCGCCCCCGCGCGGGTGATGAACGACATCGCCGTCTGACGCACGAGCGCGCTGGTGGCGACATTGCAAATCGCCAGCGTGTGTTCGTGACCGAGATGCTGGGCGTGCCTGAGCGCGGCCAGCGTGTCGGCGGTCTCGCCCGATTGCGAGATGGTCACCACGAGCGCTTGCGGATTGGGTACGGATTCGCGATAGCGGTATTCGCTGGCGATCTCGACCTGCGTGGGAATGCCGGCAAGCGACTCCAGCCAGTACTTCGCCGTCAGCCCGGCGTAGTAGCTGGTGCCGCACGCGAGGATCAGGACGCTGTCCGCGCGACCGAGCGCCTCCGCGGCAGCCTCGCCGAACAGGGCCGGCGAGAACGCGGCGATGCCGGAGATCGTGTCGGCGATCGCGCGAGGTTGCTCGAAGATCTCCTTTTGCATGTAGTGCTGGTAAGGCCCGAGCTCGACTTCCGCCTGATAGGCGGCCATGGTGCGCACCGGGCGCGTCGCCTCGACGCCACGACTGTCGAGGATCGTCACCGTGTCGGGGGTAAGCAACGCCACGTCGCCCTCCTCGAGATAGGTGAAGCGATCGCAGCGCCCGGCAAGCGCAAGCGCATCGGACGCCAGGAAATGGCCGTCCGGCGCGAAGCCGATCACGAGCGGCGATCCCTGCCGGGCGCACACCAGGCGTCCGGGTGCGTCGTCGCTGACGACGGCAATCGCAAACGCGCCATGAAGTTGCGCAATGGCCGCTCGCACCGCCTGCACGAGATCACCGCGCCCGCCGCCATGCAGATGGGCATCGACCAGATGCGCGATGACTTCGGTATCGGTCTGGCTGGCAAACTCGTAACCCTTGGCGCGCAGCGCGTCGCGCAGGACTTCATGGTTCTCGATGATGCCGTTGTGCACCAGCCCGACGCGGTCGCGCGAGAAGATCGGGTGCGCGTTTTCGGTGGCCGGCGCGCCATGGGTCGCCCAACGGGTATGCGCGATGCCGAGCGGCGCGGCCAGGGCCGCCTCGGCCGCCTGCGCCCGCAGTTCGGCAACGCGCGCCACGCTGCGCACGCGGGTGAGTTTCTGTTGCGCATCCAGCACGGCGACTCCGCACGAGTCGTAACCGCGGTATTCGAGACGCCGCAGTCCTTCCACCAGCACCGGCACCACGTCGCTGCGCGCAACGCCGCCTACGATTCCACACATGACTTTCCCCTAAAGGCAATTGACGGGTGGCACCCCATGCGCCGTTTCGGCGAACGATGGCGCGTGCCTGCCCTGATTGATATTCCGCTCATGGATGTCCGGCATTTCGGTCGCGGTGAGCCGGTGTCGCTTACCTGCCTGTCCTGTTGCCTCGCGACCTGTTGGCGCCTCGCTGGTGGCCCGGCCGGGTCTCAATCCAGCGCGGACGCCGGATTGACCTGCATCAGATGGCCGTCGCCGACGTACGGCACGAGTCCGTCGGCACGGATGCGGTTGACGGTCTGTCGGGCACATGCGACGTCGTCCGGCGGACAATAGTCGATCGCGATGACGGGAAGCCCGTAGTTCTCGCGAATCTCGCGGGCGCGGGCGAGCAGCCATTCGCGATCCTTGTCGGACACGGCCACGTAGCGGCGCTGCGCCTCGTCCCAACCGCGATAAAGCGACTCGAAGGCCACCGCCGAGACGTCGTCATGCACTTCGGGCATCAACTCGAATCCCCGGTTCATGATGACCTCGGCGCGCGGAAAGCGACGATGAATGCGTTTGATGACGGCGACCAGACCGGCTCGCTGCCGCGCGCGCTCGGCGTCGGTCCTGCTCACGAGCTGGTACGAGTCGAGCGTGTCGAGGAAAAAACCGCGGTAGCCGTTGGCCCATAGCGGCGCGATAACCTTGTCGACGAAGAACTGCGGCCATCCCGGCGCGGACTGGTCGATGACTTCGGACTTCCATTCGCCGTTGCGGCCGATGCGCCAGGCTTTGGGCATGGCCTTGTAGTAGTCGCGCGAGGGCAGCACTTCGCCCACGCTGACATACGCGATCCAGCGCATGCCCTTCGGTTCCGCGCCGGAAGCTTCCGCGACCTTCGGGACGAAGCCGTTGTCCGGCTCCACCACCGCCTGATCATATCCGGCGAATGCGCTGGGATCGATCGTCTCGCCGTAATAGAACGCGATGCGCCCGGGCGAGGGCGCCTGTGCCGACGCCGCATTGAGAAAACAGCCGGCGAACAGGCCCGCCATGCCGCGGGCGAGTCGCATCAGTGCTCGGCTGCGCCGCGCGGGCGGCCGCTGTATCGTCTTGTCGGACATATCGACGTCAGGCCAAATCGTCAGTGCTGGTTCTGCAGCATGTAGGTTTCGTATTCCAGCGCGTCGAGGCGCCGGTCGAGCAGTTGCATCGCGACGATGACGACCACCGCCAGCGCGAGCGCAAATCCGTATCCGTAGGTGTTTGGGCCCAGCATCAGCGTACCCCATGTGAACACGCCGTTGGCGACGACCATCGCGAACGTGAGCGCCAACACCGTCAGGCGCCGGTCGAGATAGAAGAAGATGTTCAGAATGCCCAGGAAGAGCACCTGCAAGCTCGCGGAAATCACGTCGATGTGCAGCAACGGCAGGTACAGCACGGAAATGCCGATCAGCCGCAGCAGATGGTCGCCGAACGCGAAGATCAGCAGCGTCACCACGGCCTGGATCTTCAGGATTTCATATAGACCGGTGCGCACGGAGCGCACCATCATGTCGCGCGACTCTTCGATGTACTTGAGCGTGCCGCCGGTGCGCACCGCGTTGTAGAACTGGTCGTAATACTCCACGAAGTCGGTCTCGATGCGCAGCAGGAACACCGCCATGCCGGGAATCACGCAGAGGTACGAGATGAACACCGGGAGATCGTAAATCACCGACGCGCGCAGCGGTCCGATCACGTCCTGCCCGGTCACCGGGTAGAACCAGAACATGAACTTGTCGAGCCAGATGCCCAGGTTGAAGAGCAACCCGACGAACATCAGCGACGGATAGGAGAAACGGCGATCGAACACCTGCCAGAGCAGGTACTCGTCGGTGCGGTAGTTGCGGTGAATCAGGCACCCCATGCCGAGCAGCAGGATCAGGTGGCCGATGACGAAGCCGCCGAGCAGGCCTTCGAGTCCATGACGATTGAGCAGCACGGCGCTCACCACCGTGACGCCGTATCCGACGAAGAAGATCGCCAGAATGGCGCGGTACTGCTTCACGCTGGTGAGAAACAGTACGCCGATCCAGATGTTGCTCACGATCACGAAGCCCGCGAGCATCAACAGGCGATAGCCCGTCGACTGGTCGCGGAACGCGGTGAGCGCGAGGATCAGACCGATGAGCCCGGTGCCGACGGTCGTGACGAGCGAGACCGCGTTGTAGTTCGGGAGCACCAGATCGGGACGCCGCTCGAACAGGCGGTCGCTCAGGAATCGCGTGAAGGAGAGTTGCAGCACACCGGTGACGACCAGGCTGAACGCGATCAGGTAAGTGACCGACACCTGGAACTGCACGATCAGACCGGGCGGCTGAACGACCGCCAGGCTCATCATGCCGATGAGCAGGATGCCGAGAATCGACAGAATCAGCGGGCCGGCGCTGATGACGCCGGCGTAGCCATAAGCCGCAAGCGTGCTCGTCAGCGTGTCGCGCCGCAGGATCTTGCGCAGTTCGAAGCCAATGCCGGCCATCAGACCCCTCCCGCTGCCGTGGCGCGTTCCGAGCGCGCGAGCAGCATCTCGTACAGATGACGATAGGCGTCCTGCATCTGTCCCAGTGTGTAATAACGTTCCACGCGCGCGATCGCGGCGCGTTGCGCGGCGTGCCAGGTCCGCGGTTCGAGCAGGTCCACCACGGCCTGGGCGAAGTGTTCGGGGTTCGCGATCTGCACGACCTTGCCGGCCGCGCCGAGCGCCCGGTCCTCGTCGCCCAGCCCCTCGACCAGTTGGCGGCACGATCCGACGTCGGTCGTGACGACCGGCACACCGGCCGCGTAGGCTTCGAGCACCACCAGCGGCAGCGCTTCGGAAATGGACGACAACGCGACGACGCCCACCTGCGGCAGGATGTCGGCGACGTTCTGGAAGCCCAGGAACCGCAGGTTGTCTTCCATGCCGAGGCTCGCGGCGATGTCGCGACATTCCTGCGCGTAGGCCGGATCTTCCTCCTCCGGACCGACGATCCAGCCTTGCAGGCCGGGCATCTGGCGGCTGGCGATGAAGATCGCGCGAATGAAGGTCTTGATGTCCTTGATGGGGACGACGCGACCGATCAGCGCCACGACGGGCGGGATTTCGGCGGGGCGTCGTGCGCGCAGCGGCGCGAACTTTTCCACCGGAATGCCGTTCGGGGTATTGCGTGTCTTGTGCTCGGGAGCGCCGTCGGCGATCTGGCGCAGACGATTGCCCTCGAACAGCGCGGTGATCTCGTCGGCGGCTTCGTAACAGACGCGCCCCAGTGCCTCGAAGAAGCGCACCCACAAATCCTGGAAATAGCCAACGCGCGAAATGTCGCGCTCGAAAAGACCGCGGTTGTCGCGAATCCATTGCCCCTGGAGCAGGTCGATCTTGCGCTCCTTGGTGTAGATGCCGTGCTCGGAGACGAGCAGGGGGCGCTGGTGCTTGAAGCGCAGCAGCGCGCCGAGAAAGCCCGCATAGCCCGTGGACACGGTGTGATATACCCGGGCAGGAACCAGCTGGTCGCAAATGCGTGCGAGCTGCCAGAGCGGCTTGTGCATGATCCGCACGGTCCAGAAGTAGTCGGTAAACGAGGGGTCCAGACAGTACTTCTTGTAGCGCTCGGAAATGACGTCCCAGGATCGGCGGCTGTGCAGGAAGTTGGCCTCGCTGATCTGGCCGTCGTCGCCCATCATGGGGATCACGTCGTGAATCAGCTTGCCGATGCCCTGCAGGTCGTTGCGCTGGCGCAGCATGTCGTGCATCTTCTCCATCTGCGCGAACGCCTGCGCATCGCCTTCGACGGCACGCACCGGGGGCGGCGCATCGAACTCGTAGAGATAGTGCTCTTCGAAGTGCACGATGTTGTCATGCAGCTTGTAGACCTTGTCGCCGTAGTCTTCCCGGCGGCTGCCGATGAACACGACGGCAAACGTCAGGTCGGGGAACGCGCGGATCATCTGATCCACCCATGACGACACGCCTCCGCGAACATACGGGAAGGTGCCCTCCAGAAGCAACGCGATGTCTGCCGGCCGGGCGAGACGTTCGGATGTACGCATTAGCGGGTCCAGAAACGCATGACGGGATTGAGCGTCGGTGTGGACGTACCACTCCCGAGGCTGGCGAGCATGGGCCCGACCCGTCCGTATTGATGTTTGAGGAAGGCGACTTCGGCAAGCCAGGGCACGAGCCGGTCGGCGGGGAAGTGATGCGCTTCCGCGCGCTCCAGGCATGCCTGAGCCTCGTCCGGATCGCGGCGAAGCAGCGCGCAGCGGCCCAGGAGATACCACATGGCGGCGTCGCTCTCGCGATGCGCGAGCGCTTCGCGGGCATACTTCTCGACCTGCCCCAACGTGAATCGGTAGACCTCGCCGCGCACGAGATTCTGATAGATCAGCTCCCAGTACAGCTCGGCCAGGCGGTGACTTCCCTCCGCGCGCTCGTCGTCGTTGGCGGCGCGCTCCCGCTGCGAGCGCGCATCGAAAATGCGCTGCATGATCTGCTTTTCCACGCCGTCGACGATGCCGTAGGCGAGCAGGCGGATTTCCTCCACCGGGTCGGACAACAGATCGCGCATGATCTCGCCGGTCGCCCGCGACGGCAGCGCCTGCACCGACACCAATGCCGCCACGCGATCCTCGTTCGTGCCGCGCACGTTGCGCAGACGGGCGCGCAGGCGCGCCCCGGCGCCGTGCGTGACCTGCGAGACGAGGTACGTCACGAACTCTGGCCGGTCCACGGCGCCCGAGCGGGCCAGCTCTCGCGGCGGGGGGAACACGAAGCCGATCGTCATGATGCCCAGGAACAGCACCAGACCACCCACGGGAATGAACAGACAGACGGCGAAGCTGTGCCAGAACGCGCCGTTTCGCCCGTGATAATGCTCGGGCAGCGCCGCACGCACGAACGTTGCGGTCAGCCCGGCGCTGAGCGTCTGCCACGCGAAGAAGAGCAGCAGCGGATCGATCGCGCCGACCGGCGCGAACAGGGTGCGGATCGCCAGCGCCTGTGCGAGCAGGGCCACGATCCCGATCACAGCCACCAGCAGTTTCTTAAGCATGATCTTGGCAGCGCTCCAGCAGCTTTTTCAGTCCTTCGCCCGGCGCGCGTTCGTCGACGCTCGCCGTATGCACCGCGATGTGCCCCGTCTGGAAATCGAGCCCGTACTGCTGGCGCAGCCCGTTCTCGATGCGCAACAGGTAGCCGTCGATGCCGCTGTCGTCGGTAATCGGCATGAGCGAGATGGCAATCTGATGGCGCGGCGTCGACTGGATCCATTGCGCGTCGAGCGCGCGACGTGAGCGCACCGTCTGCTCGAACAGCGAGTCGCCGCTGGCGCCGCGGGGGAACACCAGCGCGACGAGCGACGATTGAATACCGCTCTCGCGCTTGGCGCGTGCCAGGCGCCCGAGCTCCAACGCGAAGTCGTAGGGCGCGGCCGGGACTTCGTCGCGCACACTGGCCACCGGGGCCTGCTGGGCCACGCCGTCGGCGTAGTACGACAGCAGAACGAGCAGCAATTGCAGATTGTCGTGATTGAGCGCGAGGAACGACATGCTGCGCACGATCAACATGCCATTGATCTCGCCGTTGCCGTCGGTCAACGGCGCACACACCACGTAGGCGCTGTCTTCGCCCACGGTCGTGTCTTCGCGCACGTGCGCGAGGCGACCTTCGCGCAGGCAGGTCTGCACGAGCGGATCGCTCTCGTCGGGCGCGAAGGCTTCGCCCACGCTGGCCACGGCCGCCGTGTCGAGACGGTTGCGGTGCACGGGGAAGAGCGACGCCGTTTCGATCTGGCAGGTGAGCGCCGCGAACTCGAGCATCGGCTGCGCATTGGGCAGCGGTGTGTCCTTGCCCGGCGCGTCCTCGGTGAGCGTGAGCTCGCGCAGTCGGGTGATGGCGTCGCGCATGGTGCTCGGCTTGGTGAGCAAGTCACGTTCGAGCCGTTCATGCGACACGCGCAGCAGGTAGTGATTGCTGGTCAGCGCGAGGAGACGATCGTTCAGGTACGTGTTGATGCCGCGCGCGCGCGTTGCCCGATTGCCCCAGATGTCGCAGAAGTGTCCGCCAACGACGATCATCGTGAAGCCGCCGGTGAAGAACATCGTCGGGAAGGGCTGGCCGTGCTGCCCATACAGGCCGTACCAGGCGGCCGCGAGCACGAGGCCCGCCACCACGCCGAGCAGTGCGCCGTATCGCAGCGCCATGACGAGGGCGACGAGCCACATCCACGGAAAGCCCAGCTCGATGAGCAGCGGATCCTGGGGATGCAGCAGCCAGGCGATGGCCACGGCCAGCGCCATGCCCGTGATGACCTCGAACACCATCACGGGGCGTGTCGCCGCCGGCGCGAGCAGGCGGCCATAGGTGCTCACATTCCCGAACGGCTCCGAGCGCCGCACCTGCCCGGCAACCCTGGGCTTCGCGTCGACGGAAGCGTCCTGTTGATTGGCGGTATTCACGATGATTCCGTTACTGTTGCGCCAGCGGTGCCAGCAGATTGCGAATCAATGTCTGGCCCACGCCGGCGAGGCTCGAACGGCTCCAGCCGCTGCGGCTGCCCGTGGCGCTCCAGACCGTGTTGCCGTTGGACACGTCGATGACATCGAACGTCACGCCCGCGACCGGCTCGCCGTCGACGCCGACCTTGTAGCGCCATTCCGTTACCGCGCCCGAGAGCGCGTACTTGGCGCCGATCTTGCGCGCCCATGCGAGTGCGCGCACGCGGGTCTGGGCGTTGTTGCCGCCGATCAGCGAGTCGCCGCCGTCGGGGTCGCCCACATAGCGGTGCAGGTCGGTAAAGCCGTTCTGCACCAGGATGCTCTGGGCGATGCTCTCCGCGCGCTGCCCGGCATCAGGCGTTTCGGTCGTGTTGGCGATGGGCAGAATCACCCAGCTCGCCGTCTTCGGCAGCTTCGGTGCGTCGCCGACGTTCATCGTCGAACAACCGGCCATCAACACGGCGAGGACGGCGACGCCGAAAAAGCGCTGCCACTTCTTGAATGCGTTGGTCTTCATGGTACGGCTCTCCCTTGCGGATGCGAAATATCAGTAGAACAGTCGGTAGGCGACACCGACCTGCGTGGTGGCAACACCAGTGCCGTTGGTGATGTCGTGCGAGTAGTAAATGCGTGCGTGGTCGTTGCCGATGACCGACCCGGCGATGCCCAGGTTGACCTGGGGCCCCCAGCCCTGCTGGCTGTCGTGAATGTAGCCGGCGTCCAGATACGGCCGCCAGGCGCGACGGTAGGTGTTCTGGTAGTCCTGGCCGAATCCGGCCATCACGCCGTATTGCGTGGTCGTGATCGGCATGAACTCGGACGCCAGGGGTACCGTGCCGGTCGGCAGCAGGACGGCGAGCGAATTGACGGTGTTGTTGCTCGGCGTATAGATGCCGCGCTCGGCCACGAGGCGGATGTTCAGGTCGGGGTAATCGATGCGCAGCTTGTATCCCAGTTCACCGCCGAAGCGCCAGCCGCGGCCGAGGTAGGTGCGGTCCTGAGCGTGAAAGCGATCGTATTCCGCGTTGGCCTGACCATACCACCGCCCGTCGCCCGCCCACAGCATCTGCATGCTGCCGAAATCGCGGGTGGCCGCGACCTGTGTGTTGGGCGCAATGTCGGTGAACTGGTTGTAGCCGACCTGGAACGTGGTCGTGAGCGGCGAGTTGCGGTTGAACGCGGCCGACACGAGCCCCGTGAAGAAGCTGTTGAGTTCGGTGCGATGGCCGAGCGTGAACGCCAGATCCCGATCGACCGTGCGATCGCGCACGGTGAAGTTGAATATCCGGTCGTGCGCGGGCACCCAGGCCAGCTGCGAGGTATCGACGGTTCGCTGGTTGCGCTGAATGGCCTCGAGCGTCACGCCGATCCGGCTCGTGAGGTTGAGGCTGCCGATCAGCGAACTCTCGAGGTAGCTCAGCGGCGCCTGACGGGAATAGAAGAGATCGAAGCCGGCGTTGGAACGGTCGCGCAGGATCGTGTCGGTAAACGTCGTGTGAACGGCGTCGTTGTTCGGGGCGCCGTCGGCGGCGCGCCAGGCGAGCGTTTGCGCCTGCGGTGCGCGGCCGAGCCGCTCGTTGGCCTCGATTTCGTTCTCGATGGGCATGCGGCCCTGACGGCGATCGAGCAATTGCGCCATCTTGTCGCGATCGTTGTTCTCCAGCGCGAGCGCGATCTCGGCATCGGCCGGGCGCAGGAGCCGGTTCGTATACTCGCGCGCCAGCCATGCGCGCGCGAGATCGAAATCCTCGCCGGAGAGTGCCCAGGCGAGCCCGACGTCGCGCGTGGTCGCGCTGATGACGGCCTGACGCGACATCAACGACGGATCGCGCTGCCCGGGGTTGTCGGTCGCGGGCTTGAGCGGGGCCAGCTCGGCCGAGTCGCCGAGCAGCGAGTCGGCGACCTTGGCGCTGTCGGCGGAGCGTCGATCCTCGCGCAGGAGGTTGACGAGCAACTGACGCGACGTGTCCGCGTTCGAGAACACCTGCGCCAGCGTGACGCGTGCGGCCTGGGCTTCGAGCACGCCGTCGTTGTCGGACGTGAGCGCGGCCAGACGTTGCACCACGGCGCCCTGGCGGCGGCGCGACGCGAAACGCAACTGCCCCGATTCCGCACGGGCCTGAAGATCCTTCCAGGCGCCCTGGCGAATCTTCCAGGCCGTGCCGGCGTCGCCGGCGGCCTCTTCCGCGTCGGCGAGCGACAGCATCCAGAGCGGATCGTCGTCGGAGAGCGCGGCCTGCTGGCGCAGATAGGTCAGCGCCTCGCGAGGATTGCCCAGGCGCAGCAACCCCGCACCGTAGGCGCCCCAGTAGCTGGCGTTGTCGGCGACCATGGGACGGTAGTCGTGCAGGACCGTGCGAAGCTCGTCGTCGCTGCCGTAGTCGACCAGCGCCCACAGGTAGGCCACGCGGACTTCGTCGCCGGCGTTGTCCAGTTTCGAGGCGACGCGCAGATCGTCCAGCGCGGCGTCCCAGCGCTGGATCTGCTGGAAATAGACGGCGCGCGTGGCGAGCAGGTCGCCGGATTTTGCGAACTTGTCGCGCTGTTGCGCATCGAGGCCGTCGAGCAATGCCTGCACGCGGTCGTAGGCCCGCGCCTGCGTATAGAAGTAAATCGCCGCCTGCAGCGCGAGGTCCGAATCGTTCTGCCTGAACTCCGCTTCCGCCGTGCGGCCGGCATCGAGCGGATAGCCCTGGTAGAAGTACGTCATCGCGTTGAAGTCGAGCGCCTCGGCCTTGCCGGTGCGCAACAGCTGTCGATACGCGAAGTTGGCGTCCTCGTCGCTTTGCGTCAGACGCGCGACCTCGGCGTAGGTGCGCCAGTAACCGGCGTCGGCGGGCAAGGTGCCCGCGACGTCGCGCACGCTGCGCAGCTCGGCCAGTGCCTGCGCGAGATGCCCCTTCTGATACAGCAGGCTGGAAATGCGCAGCGCGTACTGGGACGACGGGCCGAACTCCTTTTGCAACGTCTGGAACGTGGCCAGGGCTTCGGCATCCTGGCCGATGCGCTGCGCAACGTCACCTTCGCGCTCGAGCAGGGCGCGACGCTGGCTGCCCGTGGCATGGCGCTTGAGATAGGCGAGCCCTTCCTCCGGACGCCCGAGCCGTTCGTACGTGTTGACGATATCGTCCTTGAGCTTGAGGTTGTCCGGCTGGCGGTCCGCCTCGAAAATCTGGGCCGCCAGATAGGCGTGGTCGTCGTTGAGTTGGGGGGCGAGCTGGTAGACGTTTTCCCACGCCTGCGCGTTGCCCGTGGATTCCGCGTACTTGAGCCAGTAGGCCAGTGCCAGCGGCGCGTGCCCGTTCCACTGCGCGACCTGAGCGAGACGGCGCGTCCAGACGAGCGGGTCGAGCTTGCGTTGCAAGGCCTGCTGCGCGAGTTTCTCGGCGTCGTCGAGCTGACGCGCTTCGACGAACGCCTTGAACGCCAGATCGTAATCGCTGGCGTTCACGCCGTTGGCGTCGGTGCCCCCGGCGGCGGGTCGCGAGGGCGAGTCCCAGTCGGGACTGGCCGGGATGGCGAGCCTGGCTTTCGGGTCGGCCTGCGCCGGTTGCGAGGACGGCGCGGCATCGGCGGCACTCGCGCCTCGGGCCAGACCCACGTCAGCCACCCGGATGATGCGTGGGCCGTTCGACCGGTGCAGTGCACGCACGCCCGCCGGTCCATCGAGGTAGCGAAAACGTGCGGGCGCGGCGCCGTCGAGACCGCGGCCATCCGCGCCCACGCCGGGCAGCCAGCCCGCAAGGCGGAGGGTTGCGCCATGCGACGTCGGCGTGAGGCTCGAGAGCTTGGTGAGTGCGCGGGCGTACGTCGTCATCAGGTCGGTTCGGCCCGCCTGACGGGCCACGTCGAGCAGATAGCGCAGCGTAACAGGATCGTTGGACAGATCGCCGATGCGCTTTTCCCCTTCGGCGCAGGCGCGCGCCACCTGATTCGCGGAGACGAGCACCCGCATGCCGGCGAGGAACAGCCGCCGACGGTCGTCGCGGGTGCGGGCCACGGCCTGCGCGGCGAAATAGGCGTTCGCGGCGTCATCGTAGGCGGACTGGGACAGCGCGGCGTTGGCGAGCTTTTCCTGCCATTGCGCGGCATTGGCGGCGTCGGCTGCCGCCAGCAGGCGGTAGTCGCGCAACATCAATTCGGTCGCGCCCGCCAGACGGGCCTTCTCGGCGAGCATGCGCAGCGTCGGCACGTCCCATTGATATTGCGACGTGGCGTCGAGCAGTTCCACGTACTGCGCCATGCGCTCGGCGCGGGCCGGATCGTCGGCCGGTACGTCGTAGGCGCGTTGCTCGGCGGCGGCCAGGGAGAGCAGGATGCCGCGACGGCGATTCTGTTCGTCGGGCATGGCGCGCAGCTTGTCCGCCACGCGCGTGGCATCGTCCCAGCGGCCGAGGCCGAGATACTGCTGGCCGAGCAGGTCGAGATAGCGCGGTGCGTCGGGCTCGATGCGCAGCCAGGCTTCGAGATAGGCGACGGAGAGCTCGCTCGGCGGTTGCGAAGCCACCGAACGCGTTTGCTCCTCGTCGCTCGGATGCGCCGCGCCGAGCGCGAGCACGACGCCGGCGCCGATGGCTGCCGTCAGCCACGGCGGGCTCAGGCGCTCTCGCTTCTCGACCGGCCGGGAAGCGGCGGCGCTGTCAGGCGCACGGTCGTTGGGTCGCGTTGCGTCAGTCACATTCCACCCCGATGACATGCATGGTGACGGGCTTCTCGGCAACGCCCGAGACATCGACGCGCAGGCGGCCGGCGCCATCGGCACGACCCTTCGTCACGCCGTCGACGCTCAGGCGGCACCCCGTGGCATTGGCGACGCTCACGAACGGCTTGTAGTACCCGCCGAACCGGAACGACAGGTTGCGGCCCGTGCGCTTGAAGTCGCGCACGAATCCGGCAGCCTCGCTGATGTAGGGCGTACGGTCGCCGCCCTTCGCGCCGATCGAGAATTCGGCCGTGTCGCCGCCCATGTGGATGTAGAGGCCGCCTGGACCCGGCAGATAGCCTGCGATGTCCTCGGACGTGCCCATGACGGGCACGCCTTCGCCCGGCCAGCGCATTTCGCGCAGATCCGCGCCGCTGCGAACGCGCCAGCGCACAGGGGCACCGTCTGCCGTCACTTCGCGAGCGACCGCGACGCGACGCCAATCCAGCACGCGCCGAATGTATTCAGTGGTGAAGATCGGGAAGACCGGTTGCCGGAGCACGGCGTTGTAGACGTCCTTCAATGCGTTGAGCGAGGCGACCTTCGTGCCCGAGTACATGTGGTAGTAGAGGTTGACGGCCTTGAAACGGATCGGCTTGTCGGTCATCTCGAAGGTCTCGAGCACGCGCGTGTAGCCGTAATACGGGCCGAGCCAGTCGTTCGTGTAGACGTTCTCGTCCATCACCGCCGCGTACACCTGGAATTCCGTGGGCAGCAGGCCCTTCGCCACGCCGTACGGCGCGATGTTGGTCCAGCTGTTGTTCGTCTTCGTGATGATCGTATCGCCGCCATTGATCGACAGCACGCCCGCCTTCCACGCCTTGCGAATGGCGATGGCCGGCGCCTGGGCGTCGCCGGGCCACTGGAGCACCACCACCTTCTTTCCGGGAGGCGCCAGTCGCTGGTTGATGTAATCGATCGATCCCTGGATCTCGCGATCGAGGTTGAACCGGTAGTTGGGAATGTCGAGCGAGAAGGCGTCGTCGCCGCCCCATTCCTTGTTGGCCTTGCCGTAGATGCGCTCGCCAGTCTTCTGATTGATCTGTTCGAGGTTGAACGGGTGGGAATAGGTATGCGTGCCGATCTCGACGTTGGGCAGCGCGAACATCTTGCGCGCGATCTCTTCCAGGCGCGGCGAGATCTTCGGGTACAGGCCCGTGGGTCCGACTTCCCCCTCGATCACCGACAGCGTGGTGGGGACGAGGTATTTCGAGAAGATCTGCTCGTACAGCGCCATCGAACCGTAATCGACGCCGGGGAACTCCGCGCGCGACGCGAAGCCGTCGCCGTCGACGTGCACGAACATTAGACGGCGCCCGTTTTCGGTCGTCACGTCGGGCACGGGCATCTGCGGCAGCGCGAGTGCCTGGCGCAGGAAGTCGATGGGCTGGATCGCCCAGCGTTCCTGTTCGATGCCCGCGAGCGACGTCACACCGTACGGGTTGAGGGAGTAACCGCCCCACGGCAGCATGCCGGCCATGTCGTAGGTGTAGTCGCCGGCCTTGAGGCGAAGCAGCGGCTCGCCCTTCGGGCCGACACGAACGCCAAGGGCGTCGCGTACGTCCGGCGTCGGCATGATCTCGAAGCCGATCATCGGCGACTTGCTTACCACCCGGGGCTCGACGGCGCCCGGCACGGTGCCCGCCACGCGTTCCAGTCCGAGCACCTGCGCCGTCTGCTGGTCGATGGGGAAGCCGAACTGGCCGATCACCGCCACACGCATGCCTTCGCGGATGCGGGCGAGCAACCAGCGGCGCCAGGCACCGGCGTTGTTCACGTTGCGGTCGATCGACACGACGATGCCCGCATACCGGTCGGTGCGCACGTTCGCCGGCATCTGGCCGCTGTTGGCATTGACGTACTGGACGTCGTAGCCGAGGTAGTTCAGCGGCATCGAAATGTCGCGCGCACCGGTGGTCAGGTCGATCGGCTCGCCGTCGCCCGGCGTCTGCACCATGAGGATCTTGCGCGGCATCACTTCGATACGGCCAACGCCGACGGTTTGCACGTCGGGATCCGTGACGAAGGCACGCACGCCTTTCTGATCGAGCGAGCGCGCCGTGGTGCGACGGCAGGCGAGGTCGGCGCTCTCGCAATAGTCCATGGCGAACGTCGGCAGATGCGCCTGGTTGCGCAACGCGTCGAGCTGCGCGAACGCCGCCGCCTGCACGTTGGCGGGGGTGTCGACGAAGATCATCGCCGCCGCGTCGTAACGGCGATACAGCCCGTCGGCCAGCACGCCGGCCAGCGCGGGGGCGAGCGAGGCCGCCGTGTTCAGGTGATTCCTCAGCACGAGCCGGGCATCGGGGTAGCGTGCATGAATGGCTTGTACGCGCGCGACGATGCGTGCATCGCTCTCGGCGTCGCCGGTGAGCGGTGCGCCGTCGTCGATCAGGAAGTTGCGAAAGCCTTTTTGCCACAGCGGCGCGATACGCGCGTCGACGAAGGCGTCGGGCGTTTGCGTCGTGTCGCGCGCGTCGGCGCGCGCGAACCATTGGGTGCGGGGAGCGATCGAGGCGTCGGGCAACGATGCCTGTGCCGGATCGATCACGACCCAGTCGAATGCCTGAAGCGCGTCGACAGGAATATCGTCGCCGTAGTACAACGCGATGTCCGGGATGGCCGACTGCGGCGAAGCCAGGGACAACGATGTCGTCGACTGGGCCTGCGCGGCTGTCGGGGCCGCCGCGACCCCGACCGTGCCGATCGCCACCGCGGCGGCGAGCAGCAGGTGAGCCATCGCTCGTGCAGGCCGTGCGATCACCGGTGCGGTCCCCCCGAGGTCCATGACCGTTTGACCATGGTGCGTTGTCGATGCGTCGTGTTGTCCAGTCGAAACCATTGGCATGAGTGCAATTTGCGTTCCACGATCCACCGCTCGTCATGGGGACAGCAGGTCGATCGATCGTCGGATTAGCGCTGGCGTGCGGCCAGTACGATCGGATGCCGCGCTCGCGCGATAGATGACCACGAGTGCGGGTGATGCACATGCTGTGCCGAAGACGGGTGCGTGAATGACGTGCAACGGGCAATCGTGGCGATTGCGCGTTCCCCGGCACGACGCGTCCGTGTTCCCGGCGTTGTCGCGATTGCGCGCTGTCGACGCGGCTCGGTCAGGATTCCAAATCACAGGATTCCGAAGCGGTCGAGAACGCAAAACGCCGGATCCGATGCGGGATACAGCGTGAAATTGCGCGGCAAGTTCTTGTCGACTTGCTTAGGCGACGAACTCTAAAGTACGGCCGTCCCAATAACGTCCCCCAAAAACGTGCATGGTCGTGCGGTAAATCCAGGCCCGTCGGGCCGCGGTGAGGGAAGCGACCGGCATTGCATGTTTCGCAGCATGGAAGTTGCAAAAGACGCGGGCATTTCCGGTGCGATGGCGCGTTTGCGCGCGAGGTGAAATGGGCGATGACGGCGGTGTCGTCTGGCGCAACGTAATGGACGCGAAGCGTAGCATAAGTGCGTGACACCATAAAGCGCCCTTGTGGTGCTTGGCACATCCATGTGTCGCGGCTATTTCGTCTGGTCAAATAGTCGGGGTCGAGCCATCCCGACAGGCACCGACAAGCAGGGGAGGCGTGCGGTGAGGCGACCCGGAAAACAAAACGCCCGCCGGAGGGCAACCGGCGGGCGTTTCGATTCGTTTCGCCGTGCGTCGACGGCGCGATGCTCAGTACGGGTACACCGTGTCGTTCGCCACGGCACAGCGCTGACCCTGCTGCACGCGCAGCGGCGGCGCCTGCGTGACCGTGGCGACGCGGCCGTCGTCCAGACGCACCGTGATGCGATAGAGCACGTTCGGCTCACCCATGCTGTTCTCGATGCGGTTGCCCGCGATGCCGCCGATGACCGCGCCGGCAATGGTGGTGGCGGTGCGTCCGCGTCCGCCGCCCATCGTGTTGCCGAGCAGCCCGCCCGCGGCACCGCCGAGGACCGTACCGAGAATGTTCGGGCTGTTATTGGCGCCGTTCAGTTGTTCGATCGACTGGACCGTTCCGTAGAGCGCTCCCTGCTGCTGGGGCTGCTGGTATCCCTGCTGATAGCCTTGCTGGTAACCCGGCTGATAGCCCTGCTGGTAGCCCGGTTGCTGGTATCCCTGTTGGTATCCCGGCTGCTGGTAGCCGCCATATTGCTGGCCCGGAGCCACGCAACCGGCGAGCATGACGGCGGCCAGGGCCGCGCTGATTCCCGTAAGTGCTTTGATGTTCATTTTGGATCGTCCTCGTGAGCGTGAGGTAAATGCGGCGTCACCGCAGATCGAGCGTGACGTTGCGCACAATGTGGCACATCTGTTGCGACCACGACGCGGAATGTAGGGTTCCGCCGATCTTTATGCTGTAAGAAAAGGTAAGCGTTTGTAATGACGCGGCGTGGCGCACGCCGCCGGCGCCGAGGTCAGGCTCGGCATCGCGTCGACAGGCGTTGGTGCGCGCGAGGCTGCCACGGTTCCCTTCCAAAGGGCTCCCCGATGATATTCCCATCAGGCAAGACGTGGGGGCATGCTCTGTAAATGCTTAATCCCAAAGTGGAATCCTCTCGAATTTTCACGAAATATCGAGTGTTTGAGAAGTAATATCCCGGATATTGACCGTCTCGCGCGGGAATCATCTAAGCATATAACCAGAAATCACTTGGATGAGGCGGTACCAAGCGGTAACATCGCGACCTTTGGCGACGGCTGCCCCCTGGGCCTTGTCGCTCCCACTCACGCATTTTTCCATTCCGTTTCATGTCCGTTGACGTTTCCCTGTCTTCCGCCGCGTCTGTGCACGCTGGCTCCGCGGCGTCGGCCGCGTCCGCTGGCTCCGCCGGCTCTGCCGTCATCCGCTCGGCGGCCGACGTTGCCCGACTCGTCAACGAGGGCGGCGCCCGCGTGTCGAACGCCCGATGGATCGTGGCCATCGCACTGGGCGGTGTGTTCCTCGATGCCTACGACCTCGGCGCACTCGCCTTCGGCCTGAAGGACGTGACACGCGAGTTCAATCTCACCCCGGCGGGCACTGGCATGGTGGCGTCCGCGATCACTTTCGGTGCCATTGTCGGGGCGTTCCTTGGCGGGTTCCTGACCGACCGTATCGGCCGCTATCGGGTGTTCATGGCCGACATGCTGTGCTTCGTGATCGCAGCCATCGCCTGTGCGCTCGCCCCCAACGAGTATGTACTCGCCGGCGCGCGTTTCGTGATGGGGTTGGGCGTCGGCATCGATTTGCCGGTGGCCATGGCGTTCCTCGCCGAGTTTTCCAAGCTCAAGGGGCGGGGAAACAAGGCCGCGAGGGTCGCGATGTGGTGCCCGACGTGGTACGCGGCGATCTGCGCGTCGTACCTGCTGGTGCTGCTGTGCTACTCGGTGCTGCCGTCGTCGCACAGTGCGCTGCTGTGGCGCATCATCCTGGGCTTCGGGGCAATTCCCGCACTGGCGATCATCGCCGTGCGCAGCCGTTATATGAGCGAGTCGCCGGTGTGGGCGGCTAACCAGGGCGATCTCGACGGCGCGGCGAAGATTCTGAAGCGCTCGTACGGGATCGACGCCGTGGTGGCGACGGATGCCGAGCGCACCGCGCCGAAGCGTCCCGCGTCGTGGAGCAACTACGGTGCCCTGCTCAAGGGGGTGTACCTGCGTCGTACCACGCTCGCGACGATCATCGCCGTGGCGTCGTCGTTCGCCTATAACGCGGTGGCGTTCGGGCTGCCCGTGATCATCGCCAGCTTCCTTGCCCAATCGATGCTCACGACGATCCTGATGTCGCTCGCGCTCAATCTGCTGTTCGCATTCACCGGCGGCCTGCTGGGCGTGCGCCTGGTGCCGAAGGTGGGGGCCTGGAAACTCACGGTGGTCGGCTACGCGTTTCAACTGACGGCGCTCGTCGGCCTGGCGCTCGTGGGCAAGCCCGCGGGGGGTGTCCAGGTGGCCTGGGCGCTAGGCTTCCTTGCGCTGTTCCTGCTGGGGCAGGGCTTCGGTCCGGGCGCGCATTCGATGACGTTCGCGTCGCTGAGCTATCCGACGTCGTTGCGTGGCGTAGGCGTCGGCTTCAACCAGATGCTCATGCGTGCCAGCTCGACGGTTTCGCTGTTCCTGTTTCCGGTGCTGGCCGCCGCGCTCTCGACGAAAGTGTTCTGGGTGATCGCCGCCGCGCCCGCGATCGGCCTGCTGGCCTTGCTGGCGATCCGGTGGGAGCCGTCGAATTACGACGTCGATGCGGAGGACTTCTGACGCTCACTGAGAGGGCGACGTGCAGAATGACACGGCCGCCTTCATGGCGGCCGTTTTTCGTTGTGGGCCGGGCAGCGGCCCGCCCGTCGACGATTTGCGCGCTCGCTCCGGAAAAAACGGCGCTTCGTGTGAAGCGCCGTGCCCCCTGATTGCGCCGCCGATCGGTTCGCGAGCCGATCGGCTCGGACCGGCCCGGGCTTTCCGGGCTTTCCGGGCTTTCCGGCGTCAGCTCGGCCGCGAGGGCGACCCGCCCGCCAGGGCGGCGCCGCCGCCCATGATGTAGTTCTCCAGTTGGTCGATGACGAACTGCTGCTCCGACATGATGTCCTTGACCAGGTCGCCGATGGACAACAGGCCGACCAGCTCGCCGTCCTTCATGACAGGCAGGTGACGAATGCGGTGCTCCGTCATCAGCGACATGCAGTCCTCGTTCGATTGCTCGGGCGTGACGTAGCGCACGGCCGAGGTCATGACGTCGCGCACCGGCGTGTTGACCGAGGTCCGGCCCATGAGCGCGACCTTGCGGGCGTAATCGCGCTCGGTGAAGATGCCGACGACCGAGCGGTCGTCCTCACTCACCAGCACCGCGCCGATGCGTGCTTCGGCCATCAGGGTCAACGCATCGAGTACCGAGTCGGTCGGGCGCACTTTGTACACCGTGTCGACCGATTTCGACTTCAGGATCTGAGCGACTGTTTTCATGGTCATCCTCCTGCGGGCTACGGGTACTTACAGCATAGATGAGGGCTCGCCGCGCGTCATGCCCGCGTTGTCCCCAAGCGCCTCGAGGCGACGTCCCGCGTCGCCGGGCGGACGGAGGGGAAACCACTGCGCGGGGCCCATTGTGGCGCTCGCAACGCGTGAATTGGTGCATTGCGCCACATCCGGGCGGCAAAAGCCGTCAAAATGACTCGGCGAGCCATTTTTTTTCCACGGGCGGCACAGAAAGGCGTATCCTAGCGGGATCGGCGAAAATTCGCCGATCATCGCCTGACGATCGCGAAATGCTTTATCGGCGCCGCTGACAGCCATGTCCTGCGAGCCGAATCACTCGCTGTGCCGATGACGCAGACCCCAAGGTCTTCGCCCTCCCGACACGCACTGCTCGTCATTGCGGCACTGCCGCAATGTGCCTTGCTCCTTCGAACCATCGCCGCGTTTCGGCGCACCGCCATCCCGTCATGGCCGGTCCGCCGGGTAGGCTCCTTTTGGCGTTCGATGTACACCCCGGCGTTTTTGTGGGTGCGGCGAAGGTATTGGCGAACGAACCTTCAGTAACACCGGTGCTGCGCCATCGCGAGCGGCACCCTCAAGAGGATACGATATTGGCCAAGGAAGAACTGATCGAATTCAGCGGACACGTCTCGGACGTACTGCCGGACAATCGCTTTCGCGTCACGCTCGAGAACGGCGTGGAAGTGATGGCATATGCGAGCGGCCGCATGCAGAAGAACCGCATCCGCGTCCGGGCGTGTGACCGCGTGACGCTGGACATGTCGCCCGACGATCTGGGCAAGGGCCGCATCAACTACCGTCACAAGAATTAAGTCGGAGAAGTCTGGCTTTTGCGCGCAAGCCGTTGCCCGTCGCGGGCATCGCCGTGCCGCGCATTGAAGCGATGTGCGGCGACCCGGTGGTCGCTGCTCGTCACTTCGAATTTCACACATCCACGTTCGTGGAACCATGCTTGAGCGGCCGCCATCAGCGCGCGCCCGACGCCCGACGCCCGAGCCCCCGAGCCCCCCCATATCCTCAGAGTTGTTCGAACCGGTCGAAACGGCGCTTGGTGTACTCGATCTCGCTCTCGAAGTCTGTCACACGCGCGCCGGGCGGCCCGTGCCGCATCCATTCGAGCATCTTGTCGACCTGATCGGGCGTGCCTTGCACCACGGCCAGGATGTCGCCCTCGGGCAGGGCCTGAACCCAGCCGCGTACCCCGATCAGATGCCCTTCGCGCACCGCTGCCTGACGGTAACCGACGCCCGTGATCTTGCCGCGCAAACGCACGGCAACGGTTTCGAGCGGGGAACTGGACGAAAGTGACTTCATGGCAACAGGGCAACAGGGCAACGTAGACGGAATGGCACAGGGCGGCGCCGGCCGGGCGGCAGGGAACGGCGATTGTAGCGCCATCGCCCGGCACTTGCCGTAGCGGGCCCGCGTCGGGCGACGACGTCGCGACGTCGGTCCGTACGCCGGGGCCCGGTTCAACCGACTTTCGGCACGAGCCTCAGGCGCGTGATCTCCGACGGCGCGCCAAAGCGCTTGGGCGGCCCCCAATAGCCTGTCCCGCGGCTCACGTAGATTGCCAGACGGCCGAGCCGGTGAAGGCCGTGCACATACGGCTGCTGCAACGGAACGAAATACATCCACGGCCAGAATTGTCCGCCGTGCGTGTGACCCGAGAGTTGCAGGTCGAAGCCGGCCTCGTGCGCGGCCGGTGCGCTGCGCGGCTGATGGGCGAGGAGCACGCGCGGGGCGTCTTCCGGCGCGCCGGCAACGGCGGCCAGTGGATCGCTGCGCTTTTCCGGATCGAAATGATGGGCGGTGAAGTCGGTCACGCCGGCCACGGTCAGCCACGCCCCTTCGTGATCGAGCACGACATGTTCATTCTCCAGCACCGTGAGACCGATGCGGCGCAGCTCCTCGACCCAGGCAGGCGCGCCGGAGTAGTACTCGTGATTCCCGGTACAGACGTACGTCCCGTGGCGCGACGTCAGCCGAGCGAGCGGCGCGATGTGCTCGCGCAGGGCTGGCACGCCGCCATCGACCAGGTCGCCCGTGATGGCCACGAGATCGGGATCGAGCGCGTTCGACGCGTCGACGATGGCGTCGATGTAACCGCGGCGGATCGTCGAGCTGACGTGAATGTCGCTCAGTTGCACGATGGTGAAGCCCTTGAGCTCGGGAGGCAGATCGGCGATCGGCACGTCGACGTGGACCACGCGCGCGAGGCGCCGGGCATTGTAGAAGCCCAGAATCGTCGCCACGGCGGTCAGCGCCAGCACGATTACCGCCGAGCGCACCACGAGTTGAGGATCGTGCGTGGAGAACAGCATGGCCGCGCCGAGCACGACATCGCGCAGCAGTGTGAGCACGAATAGCGTCGAGAAGACGCCAATGGCCGTCATGCCGGTCCAGGTCAGGAGCGTGGCGAGTGGCTCCTTCTGAATCGCCCGGCTCATCAGGCCGAGGGGAATCAACACGGTCGAGGCTACGAGCCACAGCCCGCCAAGGACCTTCCATACGGCGGCGACGGGCAGCGGCGGGAGCAGGCGCCAGCCGATGTAGGCGTGCAACAGTGCGATGATCGCCAGCATCAGCCAGCGCGGGCGCGCGGGGAGCGTGCGTTTCGTTGGCTTGCCGTGCAGATGCGCCGCGTCGGATGACGCCGGCGATGCCTGCGAAGCTTGGGACGATTGCGACATGGCGTTGTCTGGTCGAATTCCGGAAGACGAGGGAGTTATGCGGGCACTTTGCCCGATGGCAAGTGCCGTCGGCGGATCACGCCCGGGGCGCGGGATATTTTCGTGCGTTCATGACGAGCTTTTCGGCGATCGCGCGATTCAGGTCCACACCGAGCACCGACGACAGCCGCACGAGGTACATGGCGATATCCGCCAGCTCCTGCTCGACGTGGCGGGCCTCGCCGGACTGCATGACGGCGCTGGCTTCGGACTCGGTCTGCCATTGAAATATCTCGACGAGCTCTGCCACTTCGACGGACAACGCCATCGCAAGGTTCTTGGGCGTGTGATACCGATGCCAGTCGCGCGCGTCGGCGAACGCGTGCAGCGCGGCGTCGAGCCCGGCGGTGTCGATCAGGCGCTCCGGTGCATTGCTTGATGGGGCGGAGCCTGGCGCGGTGGATTTCGGGGTAGCGGACATGGGGTGCAATATTCGGAGGTCGTCCGTGGCCGGTGCGGTCACTCCCTGAACGGCGAACCAGGGCGCTGACGGGACCGTGGGCCGGGGCGGCGACGGATTCGGATGCGCAGGCGCGACAAAATGGCGCGGGAACGGGTTATGGTAGCGCGTTGGCGCAAGATGCGCCGTGCACCGAATCGATGCTTCCCAGCCGTCCCCGACCCTCCGCGAGCCGCATCCCGTGAACCGCACACCTTACCCTCCCGCCGACGTCGCGGCGACCGAATTGCCCGACGCGTCGGCATCGTACCCCGTGACGCTCGTGCCTTCGGGCTGGCAGTTCGACGCCCCGGCAGACACGCCGATCCTGCTCGCGGCGCTCACCGCGGGGATCAAGCTGCCGAGCCTGTGCCGCAATGGCACGTGCCGTGCCTGCCTGTGTCAGGCGCGCACGGGCGGTGCACCGGCGCCGGTGACGTACCGCATCGAGTGGCCGGGTCTGTCGCGCGAAGAAAAAGCGCAAGGCTGGTTGCTGCCATGTTGCGCCTACGCGCGGGGCGAGCTCGTCATTGACGCGTTCGATGCCGCACGTGTCGCGCTTTGATAAACTTGCCGCTATCCGAGGCTCGCGCCAGAGCGTCGTCACTGTTTCAGGATCAGGAAAGCCGAATGGCACAGTACGTATTCAGCATGAACCGCGTGGGCAAGATCGTGCCGCCCAAGCGTCACATCCTCAAGGACATCTCCCTGTCGTTTTTCCCGGGCGCCAAGATTGGCGTGCTGGGCCTGAACGGTTCGGGCAAATCGACGCTGCTGAAGATCATGGCCGGCGTCGACAAGGAAATCGAGGGCGAGGCGATCCCGATGGCGAACCTGAATATCGGTTACCTGCCGCAGGAGCCCCAGCTCGATCCGGAGCAGACGGTGCGCGAGGCCGTGGAAGGCGGCATGGGCGAAGTGATGCAGGCGCGCGCGGAGCTCGACGAAATCTATGCGGCCTACGCCGAGCCGGACGCCGACTTCGACGCCCTGGCCGCCGAACAGGCCAAGTATGAAGCGATCCTCGCCGCGAGCGACGGCAACAACATCGAACAAACGCTGGAAGTGGCCGCCGACGCGCTGCGCCTGCCGGCTTGGGACGCCAGGATCGGCGTGCTCTCGGGGGGCGAGAAGCGTCGTGTCGCGCTGGCGCGCTTGCTGCTCTCGAAGCCGGACATGCTGCTGCTCGACGAGCCGACCAACCACCTCGACGCCGAATCCGTCGACTGGCTCGAACAGTTCCTCACGCGCTTCCCGGGCACCGTGGTGGCCGTGACCCACGATCGTTACTTCCTCGACAACGCCGCCGAGTGGATTCTCGAACTCGACCGCGGTCATGGCATTCCCTGGAAGGGCAACTACAGCTCGTGGCTCGACCAGAAGGAACAGCGCCTGAAGCAGGAAGAGGCGAGCGAGTCGGCGCGTCAGAAGGCGCTCAAGAAGGAACTCGAGTGGGTGCGTCAGAACCCGAAGGGCCGCCAGGCGAAGTCGAAGGCGCGTCTTGCCCGCTTCGACGAGCTGAACAGCCAGGAATACCAGAAGCGCAACGAAACCCAGGAAATCTTCATTCCGGTGGGGGAGCGCCTGGGCAACGAAGTCATCGAATTCAAGAATGTGTCGAAGGCTTTCGGCGACCGTCTGCTGATCGACGACCTGAGCTTCACGGTGCCGCCGGGCGCCATCGTCGGCATCATCGGCCCGAACGGCGCCGGCAAGTCGACTTTCTTCAAGATGCTCACGGGCCGCGAACAGCCGGACAGCGGCGAGATCAAGGTCGGCCCGACCGTGAAGATGGCCTACGTCGACCAGAGCCGCGATGCGCTCGATGGCACCAAGACGGTGTTCGAAGAGATCTCGGGTGGTGCCGACGTGCTGACGGTAGGCAAGTACGAAACGCCTTCGCGCGCCTACATCGGCCGCTTCAACTTCAAGGGCTCGGACCAGCAGAAGCAGGTCGGCTCGCTATCGGGCGGCGAGCGCGGCCGTCTGCACATGGCCAAGACGCTGATCTCCGGCGGCAATGTGCTGCTGCTCGATGAACCGTCGAACGATCTGGACGTCGAAACCCTGCGTGCACTCGAGGATGCGCTGCTCGAGTTCGCCGGCTGCGTGATGGTCATCTCGCACGATCGCTGGTTCCTCGATCGTATCGCCACGCACATTCTGGCCTTCGAAGGCGACTCGCATGTCGAGTTCTTCCCGGGCAACTACCAGGAGTACGAGGCCGACAAGAAGAAGCGCCTCGGCGAGGAGGCGGCAAAGCCGAAGCGTATCCGCTACAAGCCGATCGCGCGGTAATGCAGGAAAAGGCGCCGCAAGGCGCCTTTTCTGTTTCAGCGGCGCCCGGTAACGTCCAGGCGGATGCAGGGGATACGCCGGCGCCGAAACCCGTGTTCGACGAGCCGTGCCGATGCAGGCCACAATCGCATCGCATGACCCGCCATCTTGACGAATCAGGAGTGTGCAAATGAGCCAGCCAGTGAATCAGTTGAATGGAAAGGTCGCCGTGGTCACCGGTGCCGCGAGCGGCATCGGCAAGGAAATCGCCCTCACGCTCGCGCGTGCCGGCGCGGCAGTGGCGATCGCCGATCTGAACCAGCAGGGCGCCGACGCCGTGGCCGAAGAGATCAAGGCCGCAGGCGGACGCGCGATGGGCGTGGCGATGGACGTGACGAACGAAGACGCCGTGAACAGTGGCATCGACAAGGTGGCGGACACCTTCGGTTCGGTCGACATCCTGATTTCGAACGCCGGCATCCAGATCGTCAACCCCATCGAGAACTATGCGTTCTCCGACTGGAAGAAAATGCAGGCCATCCACGTCGATGGTGCGTTTCTCACCACCAAGGCGGCGCTCAAGCACATGTACAAGGACGACCGGGGCGGCATCGTCATCTACATGGGTTCGGTGCACTCGCACGAGGCGTCGCCGCTGAAGTCCGCCTACGTGGCGGCCAAGCACGCCCTGCTCGGCCTGGCGCGCGTGCTGGCCAAGGAAGGCGCGAAGCACAATGTGCGCTCGCACGTCATCTGTCCGGGCTTCGTGCGCACCCCGCTCGTCGACAAGCAGATTCCCGAACAGGCAAAGGAGTTGGGCATCCCGGAAGACGAGGTCGTCAAGAAGGTCATGCTCGGCGGCACCGTCGACGGTGTGTTCACCACGGTGGACGACGTCGCGCAAACCGCGCTCTTCCTCAGCACGTTCCCGACGGCCGCGTTTACCGGTCAGTCGTTCGTGGTGAGCCACGGCTGGTTCATGCAGTAAGCACGTGGCGCGTCGGCCTCGCGCCGGCGCGCGCCCGGTATCCGGTCGGTCCTCGACCGGTACTTCGTCCGCACCGCCGGTTTCGTCAGGCAATTGCCGGGCAATGCCGGGCATCAGGAGAACGAACATGACGGCCAATCCGCCGAAAGTCCCCAACCGCGCCATCGATCTGCCGCCATATGAGACCGTCGCGCTCGTGCTGCAGGGCGGCGGCGCGCTCGGGGCGTATCAGGCGGGGGTGTACGCGGGGCTGTCCGAAGCGGGCATCGCGCCGAACTGGATCGCGGGCATTTCCATTGGCGCGCTCAATACGGCCGTCATTGCGGGCAATGCGCCCGAGCGGCGCGTGGCGCAGCTCGAAGCTTTCTGGCGAACGATTTGCGAGCCGGGGGTGTTCCCGCCGCTGCCCGCGCCGCTGGAGGCCGCCATCCTCAATGGCCCCGAGTCCGGGCGCATCGCCTACAGCGCCTGGCAGGCGTGGCGTGCGCTGATCGAAGGCCAGAAGGGATTCTTCACGCCGCGTTGGCCGCAGCCGCTGCCCACCGCCATGGGCGACCCGGCCCATGCGAGTTACTACGATACGTCCGCGCTACGCAGCACCCTGGAGCGTTTCGTCGACTTCGACCGGATCAATTCGCGAGAGATTCGCGTGTCGGTGGGCGCCGTCAACGTCCATACGGGCAACTTCGTCTATTTCGACAACACGCGGGAAGTGCTGCGGCCGGAGCACTTCATGGCGTCCGGCGCGCTGCCGCCCGGTTTTCCGGCGGTGGAGATCGACGGTCAGTATTTCTGGGACGGCGGTCTGGTCTCGAACACGCCGCTGTCCGAAGTGCTCGGCACGTCGCCGCGTCGCGATACGCTCGCGTTCCAGGTCGATTTGTGGAGCGCTCGCGGACCGCTCCCCGACAATCTGAACGATGTGGCGGATCGGCAAAAGGACATCCAGTTCTCGAGCAGGACGCGCCTGGTGACCGACAATCTGCAGCGTGCACAACATTTTCGACGCGTGCTGCGCGAGGTGCTCGAGCGCGTGCCGGCCGAGGTGCGTGCACGCGACCCATGGTGTCACGCGGCCGAGGAGATTGCGTGCAGCAAGCGATACAACGTGGTGCAGCTCATTTATCGCAACAAGGAGTACGAGGGACACTACAAGGACTATCAGTTCGGCCTGGCCACCATGCTCGATCACTGGGCGAGCGGGCTGGACGACGTGCGACGCACGCTCTCGCATCCCGAGTGGCTGGCCATGCCCGGCGAGTCCACCGGCTTCGTCACGCACGACATCCATCGCCACGAAGTGGTCTGACGCGGCCGCGTCACGTTTCGGCCGTCAGCCGCCGTCAGCCGCCCTCATCCGATTCCCCGACATACCACCCCTGCGGCGTGCCCCCCGACACGCCGCAGGGCCCTGCGACCGGCGCTCGCGAATCGCCGGCACTTCAATGAACCGTCTCCTCACTGCGCCAACGCCGCCTCCAGTCGCAGCTTCAGCGGTTGCAGGTCGAGGAGCATGGCCGTGCGCGCCGAGCCGTCGGCGGCGGGCAGCTCCACGGCTTCGCGCATGTCGTTGCGCATCTCGTTCGTCGCGCGCCCGAGCAGCAAGGCAGGGACGGGCAACTTGTCGGCTTCATCGAGTGTGACGATGTTCTCGATGGCGTCGACGAGCAGCCCGAACTTGTCGTGGCCATGTTCGATGACGAGGATCTTGCGCGTGTGCGCGTCGTCGTGCGGCGGCATGCCGTAGAGCGCGCGCAGGTCGACGATGGTGATGAGTTCGCGGCGCAGGTTGAGCATGCCGCGCACGAACGACGGCGCGCCGGGCGCGGGCATGACATCGGGCGAGTCGTGGATGATCTCGCGCAACTGGTCGAGTCGCACCGCGAGCATGTGCTGAAGTCGGAACGATACGTAGGCGTGCCGTGAACCGCGCGACGACTTCGCTGTCCGCCATGCCCCGTCGGCCGACCCGGCGCGCTGCGCGCCTGGCGCTTCACGGTACAGCTCCCGATGGCCGCGTGTGAGCTCGATCACCTGCGCATGCGTGAACAGTTCGTCGGCGTTGAGCAGCACGATGTCGTCGGCCGACTCGCGGGCGATGCAGCCCGAAAAGAGCTGGGCGTGCGAGGCGCTGAACGAGGGCATCGCGAGCAGTTCGTCGGCGTAGTATGTGACGATGCTGTCCACCGCATCCACGAGCAGGCCGAAATGCACGTCTTCCTGCTTGACGATCAGAATGCGACGCGGGTCGGACGGCGTGCCCACGGTCCCGGCGTCCGGGCGGTTGGCCTGCAAGCCGAGGAAATGGGCGAAGTCGACGACCGGAACCACGGTGCCGCGCAGGTTGAGCATGCCCACGCAGAACACACTCGCCAGCGCGGAGTTCTGGAGCGCCGGAATGCGGATGATCTCGCGAATGGCGCTCATCGGCAGCGCGAGGCGCGAGTGCTCGACCGTGAAGGACACGCATTGCAGCCGCTGACGTTGCAGCCGACGCTGAGGCGCCGAGAGCGCCTGGCGGGCGAGCAGCTGCGGCATGTTGCGGATGTGCACGAGCGCACCTGGCGAGAGAATCTGCAGGATGCGGTCGCCGCCGTCGAGCTTGATCGCGCCGGCGACGACCTGAGGTGCCGTGTGCGACGGCGCGTACTCGAAACCGGTGCGCTGCGAGGCGCGCACACGCAGGATCTCGCTCGTCGCGTCGAACAACAGGCCCACGCGCACGCCGTCGACGTCGACGATCGCGATCTTGCCGTGCACGGCCCGCATTGTGGGCAACGCCTGTAGCTCATGCGACCCTTGCGACGCATGCGCTGCGTGCGCCTGCGGTTCGGCGTCGGGCGCGCAAGGGACCATGTCCAGCAGGGGCTTGAGATCGACGATGGGAATCAGCGTGCCGCGCAAATTGAACAGCCCGAGCAGGAACGATGGCGAGAGCGGTACCGGGGTGACACGCTCGGGGTAGTTCACCACCTCCTGCAGGGCGGCGATCGGGAGCGCGAATTCCACATCGCCCAAATGGAACGAGCCGAAGACTTCGACGTCGTCGGACGTTGCCTTGCGCGATGCCGGCGTTTCGATGGCGGGCGCGGTGGGAGCGATGGAGGCGGCCGAGTCGATGCTCATGTGCGGCGCGGCGGGCGTCACCGGTGCCTCGGCGGCGATGCCTGCGCGAGGCGCACCGCGGTAAGCGCCATAGCCTTCGTAAAGCGAGACGGCGGGCGGCACGGTCGAGGGCAGGACTGAGGGGCCGGTCACGGCGTCGCGAGACAGAAACGGAAATCCCGGTGTGCGTGCGTTCATGATTCGCCTTCCACGAGTCGGAGCGCCGGGCGGCGAGGCACCGCCGCGCTGCCGTTCGAGCCGATCGCGCGCACGTGAAAGGCGTGATGCGCGCAATCGATCGTCAATTGCCGCCCCACTTCGCCGCCGACTTCGACATGAATGATGGGGATGCCCGTTGCGGCGATCAGCGCCTGCGCCATCCTGGCGTTAGCCACGCCGATCAGGCCATGCCTGGCGGGCGGCTGGTGCGGCATCATGTTGCCGCCCCCGGCGATCACGGCTTCGATCTCGCTGCGGCGCGCGCCGTCGGCTTTCATCAGCGCGAGCAGCGACGGGACGGCTTGCGTGACGTACTTGGCGCCGATCGCGAGCGTGGGCGTCGGCGCTTCCGGCAGGAGGCAGTGCGCCAGGCCATACAGGCCTCGCGCGCGCCATAGAAGACCGATACCGACGCACGAGCCGAGGATGGCGCGCAGCACATCTTCGCCGCGCCCGATACGCACCTCGCCCATCAACACCTGAATATCATGCGACGACCCCATTCGGCGCCCCCTGATTCCGGTAAATGAGCGGTTGTTCGAACTGATAGCCTGTCGACAACCGCGCGAGCGACTCCGACTCCCCGACGACCAGCACGCCGTCAGCGGCGATGGTTCGTCGCACGTTCTCGAGAACGCGCTCCTGATCGCCTGTCTCGAAATAGATCAGCACGTTGCGCAGCATGACGAAATCGAACGCTTCGCGATACGTCAGTCGTTGGTACAGATTGTGTTCGGCGAACGTGACGTGCGCGCGCAACTCCGGCGCGATCGCGAACCCGCCCTCGACCGGGCGGAAGTACTTCGCGAGCATCGCCGGGCGCTGTTGGCGCAGCGCGTCGATGCTGCGCCCGCCATAGGTACCCGCCATGGCCGCGGCCAGCACCTGACTGGAGATGTCGGTCGCATGGATCTGGTACTGAAAGCCGGGGTGACGCGCACGGAATTCCTCGCAGAGCATGGCCGCCGAATAAGCTTCTTCGCCGGACGACGCGGCGGCCGACCACATGCGCAACGTCCGTCCCGGGTGCGCCGCGTGCCAGCGCGGCAGGAAGTGCTGGGCGAAGTAGTCCCACACGCGTGGCGTGCGAAAGAACGTGGTCTCGTTGGTCGTGACCAGATTCACGAAGTTGCGGACTTCGTCGGGTGTGTTTTCCAGCAGCGCGAGATAGTCGCGATAGCAGCGCAGCGAGAGCGTGCGCAGGCGCGGGCGCAGGCGGCCTTGCAGCATCGTCCACTTCTTCTCGTTCATCGAGATGCCGGTGTGCCGGTGCACGGCGCGCAAGAGCGCCTGCTGCGTACCGGGATCGGCGTCGGCTTCGATTTCCATGGCGTGCCTCCGGGTGGACGTGAGATCCGGCGCGCTTCGCAATCACGCGCCAGGCAGATGCAGGCCGCGGCATGGCGTATGCCGGATGGCGGCCGAATGGCGCTTGACGCTTACACCTTGAACCGCGACACCGTCCGGTCGAGCTCCTGTGCTCCCTGATTGAGGCCAGTCGTCGCCTGAGCGATGGTCTCGCAGGCAGCGGCGGACTTCTCCGTTTCCTCGGCGACGTGCTGAATCGCGAGGCTGACTTCGCGCGCGGCCACGAGCTGTTCGTCGGCCGCGCAAGAAATCTCGGAGATCGCCTGCGTGGTGCGGGACACGCCACCCACGATCTTCTCGAAGGCTTCGCCCGCCTGGCGCGACACCTCGCTGCCCTGGGCCACCCGCTTGGTGGACTCGTTGATCAGCTTGGAAATCTCCTTGGTCGCCTGCGACGAGCGCTCGGCGAGCTTGCGGACTTCGTCGGCCACCACCGAAAAGCCCAGGCCGTGTTCACCTGCGCGCGCCGCCTCGATGGCCGCGTTGAACGCGAGCAGATTGGTCTGCCCGGCGATCTCGCCGATGACTTTCACGATCTCGCCGATGTCCTCCGAGGACTTGTTGATCAGTTCCATCGCCTCGACAGAGCGGGCGATGGCGCGCGCGCCGGTCTCGGCTTCCTGCTGCGTGGACTTGGCGAGCTGATCGGCGCCCTTGGTGTTGTCGGCGATCGAGTTGATCGACGCCGTCAGTTCCTCGATCGACGCATTCATCTCTTCGACCGTCGCGCCGAGTGCCTGAGCCCCGGTCGCCACTGTGTTGGCGCGCTCGGCAATGTCATGCGATGCGCCGGAGAATTCGCCGGCCGAATTGACGACCTTGCCGATCACGCCGCGCAGGTCGTCCATCATGTGCCGGATGCCGTCGGCCAACTGATCGATCGGGTCGGTGCCCGCAACGGCGATTTCGCCCGTCAGGTCGCCGGCGGCCGCTCGATTGACGGTGTCGAGCAGCTGCGCGACCTTGCGCTGATCGTCTTCCGCGCGCCGCTTCACGCTGGCTTCGAGTTCGACCTGCTGGGTAATGTCGGTGGCGAATTTCACTACCTTGTAAGGGCGGCCGTTCGCGTCGAGGATCGGGTTGTAAGTCGCCTGAATCCAGACTTCGCGAGCGCCGCGCCCGAGCCGCTTGTAGCGTCCCGCATCGAACTCCCCGCGATTGAGCTTGGCCCAGAAATCCTGGTATGCGGGCGAGGTGACGTAATCCGGTTCGCAGAACATGCGATGGTGCTGGCCGCGAATGTCGTCGAGCGAGTAGCCGAGCGTTTTCAGGAAGTTGTCGTTGGCCGTGATGACCGTGCCGTCGAGATTGAATTCGATCACCGCCTGCGCGAGGTCCATGGCCCTGACCTTGCTCTCGAATTCCGCCTGACGGCCGCGCTCTTCGGTAATGTCGGTCGCGAACTTGATGACCTTGTAGGGCGTGCCGTTGGCATCGAGCACCGGGTTGTATGAAGCGCGAATCCACACCTCGCGCCCACCTTTGCCGATGCGCTTGTATTCGCCACTGTCGAACTCGCCGTTGCCGAGCTTGGCCCAGAACGCCTGATAGGCAGGCGATGCCGCATAGGCCGGTTCGCAGAACATGCGGTGATGCTGCCCCTGGATCTCGTCGAGCCGATAGCCCACGGTCCGGAGAAAATTCTCGTTGGCATGCAGGATGCGGCCCTGCAGATCGAATTCGATAACGGCCTGCACCCGATTGAGCGCTGCGCTGACGGCCTGCAGTTCCTGTTGCTCCATCTGGAGTTCAGGCGTGGCGATTTCCATGACTTTCCCCCTTGATACGCTTGCCCCGGCGCGTGTCGTGCGACCGTCACGAAAGAAAACCTGCGCACACCGGCCCCCGAAACGCAGTCCTCTATAGACGCGATTACGACAGTGCGAAAGTCAACTTGAGATCAGTACGTACCCGAATGTGGTTTTTCACCCGAATTCGGGAAATACCGTGAAAGCCGCGCGTAACAAGGCTTTAAAGATAAATGAACCACGCGTGAAGTCGACGCTGTTATAGCGTCAATACATTTCAAACGCTCAAATGAAATGAAATCCGCACGCGAACGGTGCAGGAATCGGTCGCGACCCGATGTCGGAATTCATCTCGACATTGAATCGGAAGGAGGGAGAAAAAGACCTCCTCCCGCGTTGGCGACGGGAGGAGGCGTGTACGCAAAGTCGCACTCTTCGGGGCAATTGAAAGGGCGACGTCGTTGACGACGCAAGCCGCGTGCCAGATGCGCGGACGTTGCCAACCCGCGTCGTTGCTGGCCTCGCCGGTGATACATGCGCGCATGTTACGGCCACGGGCGATCGACGTTACGTAACAAAGTGCGACACATGCCTCGTTTGGCAACCTTCGCTTACACGGCTTACAGACGCGTGATGGGCTTCGCGCGGGGGCGGCGATATAAAGAAAGCGAACGAATTCACGTTCCCGATTCGCGTCCTCTCTCAGGAGTCAGATCATGAAATTGCTTGTCGCTGCCTTGCTCGCCGCCACGCTCGCCGGCTGCGTCGTCGTTCCCGCGCGTCCCTATTACGGTGGATATTACGGACATCCGTGCTGTTATCGCTATTGATTGGCAATGCGAGTGAGCAGTGAAATCGGCGGCGTCATCGAATCTTGAATGATGCGGTATGCGAGTTGCTGATGAATGGCGCGCAATTCATGAAAAAGCCCCGCGGGTTGGCTCCCTGCGGGGCTTTATTTTCGACTCGGGCTCGGTCCGGCTCGGTCCGGCTCGGTCGGGCTCAGCGGCGATGGTCCCAGCCGCGTCCGCGGCCGTAATCGCGACGATCCCAGCCGCCGTGGTGACGCCAGTGTCCCGGCGGTGGGCCGCGCCAATAACGCGGCGGCGGGCCATAGTAGACGGGCGGCGGCGGGGCCACCATCATCGGCGCCGGAGCCGCATAGACGGGCGGCGGCGCGTAGACCGGGCCCGGTGCGATGATGGCCGGGCCGGGGATGCCGATGTTGACCGAGACGTCGGTGCGCGCGAAGGCGCTGCCCGAGATGAGCGTCGCGGCCATTCCCGTGGCAGTTGCCGTCATGATCCAGAATTTGCCTTGCATCTGATCTCCTTGTCATCTGCGCTTCGCCGGGCATCGCCGCGATGCGATGCGCCGCGAAGCGCGATCCGTGAACGTGATTTTACGGATCGCGTGTGCGCACCGGTGCTACGGTCGCACTACAGATGTAACAAGGCGTAAGGAAGCGCTGGACCCACGTCACCAGGACGGCGGACGAGGCACGATGCGGCGGCAGGGCACCCCTGCGATTCGCCCGACGAATCGGTTGCCCCATGAGCCTGCGGGGCACCGCTGGCTGAGGGCCGCGCCCCGGCGTCAGCGCCGATCGTGGTCGCGCGGCGCGAGAAAGCTGGCGGGGCGTTGTCCCCGGCGCGCCGATGTCGCGAAGTACGAAGGACGGCGCAGGTCTTGCGTGTCGTGTGGCGTGCGCCAGTAAGGGGTGCGTGGTGCGCCGAGCAGATCGCCCGGCCGGTGTGGCGAGAGCGGAGGCACCGAGGCGGGCCATGCGACCTGACGCCAACGGGCGCCGGCGGGCACGACGAGGACCAGCATGACGAATACCAGCGTTACAACGGCGTAGACGGCGAGGGGCGAGAGGGCGGTCTCCATGACGAACTCCGGTCACCAACATGTCACACCACGGGGGAACGCGGCCTGGCGCGCAAAGTGTGGCGTTTCTACTATAGTCCATGCGCTCCGAGTCGCATGACGTGCCGTTCGCCGTGGAACGGTCGAACGGTCGAACGGCATGGCGATGGCGAGCACGTCTGTCTGCGCGATCCGAACGACATCACGCTTGGCGCCATGCGTGCAGACTCCCGAGTCGGCGGCCGGGCAAGGGCAGGGCGCACTCGATACGCTGCAACGCCGGGTCGGTGCGACTCAGGCTTCGGCGTCCTTGCCGAGGCCGTCCCAGCTGGTGGATACGGGCGGTGCGACGCCGAACAGGTCGATGATCCGATCGACGGTGTCGTCGACCATGGCGTCGATCGACTCGGGACGGTTGTAGAAGGCAGGCAGCGGTGGATAGACGATGCCGCCCATTTCCGTGACGGCCGTCATGTTGCGCAGATGCGCGAGATTGAACGGCGTTTCGCGCACCATCAACACGAGGCGGCGGCGCTCCTTGAGCGTGACGTCGGCCGCGCGCGCGATCAGGTTGTCCGACAGGCCGTGCGCCACGCTGGCGAGCGTCTTCATCGAACACGGCGCCACCACCATGCCCGCCGTGGCGAACGATCCGCTGGCGATGTTCGCCCCGATCTCGCGCACGCTGTGGTACTGATCGGCCAGCGCCTGCACGTCGGCGCGATCCATGCCGAGTTCGTGCCGCAGCGTGAGCCAGCCGGCGCCCGAGACCAGCAGATGTGTCTCGACTCCGCCCATGGCCCGCAGGCGCTGGAGCAGCCGCACACCGTAGATGGCCCCCGTCGCCCCAGTGATCGCCACGATCAGGCGCACGGGACGGCCGCCGTGCGCGGCGCGCGAGGCGCCTGTCGACACCGTCATCGAAGGTCGCTTACGCGAGTTCGGCGAGCACCTGCTTGAGTTCTCCGCTCTGGTACATCTCCATCATGATGTCCGAGCCGCCGATGAATTCGCCCTTCACGTAGAGCTGAGGGATCGTGGGCCAGTTGCTGTAGTCCTTGATGCCCTGGCGGATCTCGTCGTCCTCCAGCACGTTCACGGCGGCGATGTCCTTGGGATCGACGCCGCAGGCCTTGAGGATCTGGACGGCGCGGCCCGAGAAGCCGCACATGGGAAAGCTGGCGTTG
>OFTX01000168.1_pt1 | contig 42119 bp, 40 predicted proteins | sample 1775051 | NCBI WGS metagenome assembly OFTX01 (sample SAMN08195772, study PRJEB24354) | sludge metagenome | isolation source: sludge from phenol fed wastewater aerobic bioreactor A | place: India: Nagpur | collected 2016-09-15 | reverse complement strand
AGATCGACGCCGTGGGCCGCCAGCGCGGCGCCGGCCTGGGCGGCGGCAACGACGAGCGCGAGCAGACCCTGAACCAGATGCTGGTCGAGATGGACGGCTTCGAGACCAACCTGGGCGTGATCGTGGTGGCTGCCACCAACCGCCCCGACATTCTGGACTCGGCCCTGCTGCGCCCGGGCCGCTTCGACCGCCAGGTCTACGTCACGCTGCCCGACATCCGCGGGCGCGAGCAGATCCTGAACGTGCACATGCGCAAGATCCCGATCGGGCAGGACGTCAACCCCAGCATCATCGCCCGCGGCACGCCCGGCATGAGCGGGGCCGACCTGGCCAACCTGTGCAACGAGGCCGCGCTGATGGCCGCGCGCCGCAACGCGCGCGTGGTCGAGATGCAGGACTTCGAGAAGGCCAAGGACAAGATCTTCATGGGCCCCGAGCGCAAGAGCATGGTCATGCCCGAGGAAGAGCGCCGCAACACTGCCTACCACGAGAGCGGCCACGCGCTGATCGGCAAGCTGCTGCCCAAGTGCGACCCGGTCTACAAGGTCACCATCATCCCGCGCGGGCGCGCGCTGGGCGTGACCATGAGCCTGCCCGAGACCGACCGCTACGGCTACGACAAGGAGTACATGCTCAACCAGATCAGCATGCTGTTCGGCGGCCGCATTGCCGAGGAGGTGTTCATGGGCCACATGACCACCGGCGCCTCCAACGACTTCGAGCGCGCCACCAACCTGGCGCGCGACATGGTCATGAAGTACGGCATGAGCGAGGCCCTGGGCCCCATGGTCTACGCCGAGAACGAGGGCGAGGTGTTCCTGGGCCGCAGCGTCACCAAGACCACCAACATCTCCGAGGAGACCATGCAGAAGGTCGACAAGGAGGTGCGCCGCATCATCGACGAGCAGTACGCCCTGGCGCGCCGCCTGATCGAGGACAACCAGGACAAGATGCACGCCATGGCCAAGGCCCTGCTCGACTGGGAAACCATCGACGGCGAGCAGATCGACGACATCATGGCCGGCCGCGACCCGCGCCCGCCCAAGGACTTCACGCCGCGCACTCCGCCCACCGGCGGCCCCAGCGGCGGCAGCCCGGCCGAGGCCAAGCCCGCCGAGCCGGCGCCCACGGCGGCCTGAGCGAAATCCCCAAACAGCCGAACGCAGAGGACGCAAAGGTCTCGCAGAGGGCGCAGAAGATTCCGAGAGTGGTTTCTTTTGCGTCCTCTGCGCAGTTTTTGCGTCTTCTGCGTCCGGTTTTGTGCCTAGCGGGCCAAGGTACATGAATTGCTGGCAGACCACGCGTTTCGACATCGACCTGGCCGAGCCTCGGGTCATGGGCATCGTCAACGTCACGCCCGACTCGTTTTCGGACGGCGGCGGGCACGCCACGCCGGCCGCCGCGCTGCGCCACTGCGAGCAGCTGCTGAAGGACGGCGCCGACATCCTGGACATCGGCGGTGAATCGACGCGGCCCGGCAGCCCGCCGCTGCCGCTGGCCGACGAGCTGGCACGCGTGCTGCCGGTGCTGGCCGGCGCCGTCACGCTGGGCGTGCCGGTTTCGGTCGACACCTACAAGGCCGAAGTGATGCAGGCCGCGCTGGATGCGGGCGCCGACATCGTCAACGACGTGTGGGCGCTGCGCCAGCCGGGCGCGGCCCAGGTGGTGGCGCGCCACGGCCGCTGCGGTGTGTGCCTGATGCACATGCACCGCGACCCGCAGACCATGCAGGCCGCGCCCATGGCGGGCGACGCCGTGCCCGGGGTGCTGCAATTTTTGCAGCATGCCGCGCATGACCTGCGAGGGCTGGGGGTCGAAATGGCTCGCATCGTGCTCGACCCCGGCATCGGCTTCGGCAAGACCGTGGCGCAAAATTTCGCGCTGCTGGCGCGCCAGGGCGAGCTGTTGGCCCTGGGTTATCCGCTGCTGGCCGGCTGGTCGCGCAAGTCGGCCCTGGGCGCCGCGCTGCAGGGCGATGCGGACACGCCCCCGCCGCCGGCCGAGCGCGTGGCCGCCAGCGTGGCCGCCGCCCTGCTGGCGGTCGAGCGCGGCGCGCGCATCGTGCGCGTGCACGACGTGCGCGAGACGGCGCAGGCGCTGGCCGTGTGGCGCCGGGTGCGGGCCGCATCGCCCGCGCCGTAGGCGGGCGCCTACGCGCCGAAGTCGCGCAGCGGCGCCAGCGGCTCGAACACCGCCGGGCGCTTGTCCTTGACGGCATTCACGGCCTCCTGCACGCGCGCGTTGCTCCAGATCGCGCCCTGCAGCAGGCCGACTTGGCGCAGGCCGTCGTCCACGCTGTGGTCGCGCGCGTAGTTCAGCACCTGCTTGCTGCCCCAGACGACCACCGGCGGCTTGGCCGCGATCTCGCGCGCGCACTGCATCGCGCCCGCCAGGCAGGCGGCGGGCGTGTCGAACACTTCGTTGACCAGGCCGACCTCGCGCGCGCGCCGCCGGCATGCGCCGGCCGGTGTAGGCCAGCTCTTTCACCACGCCCAGCGGCACCAGCTTGGGCAGGCGCTGCATCGTGCCCACATCGGCCACCAGGCCGATGTTGATCTCCTGGATGCAGAAGAAGGCGTCGGCGCTGGCGTAGCGGATGCAGGCGGCCGTCACCAGGTCCACCGCGCCGCCGATGCAGCCGCCCTGGATGGCGACGATGACCGGAATGCGCAGCGTCTCCAGCCGCGTGAAGGTGGCCTGCAGCGCCGTCAGCCAGTCGCCGAAGGCCGCGCGCCCCTCGGCGCTCTGGTCGTCCACCTGGATGCTGCTGCCGAATACGTCCAGCGCCATGCCGGCCGAAAAATGCTTGCCGGTGCTGGAGACGACCAGCGCGCGCGCCTCGTTGCCGCGCTGCAGCGCGTCGAGCACGCCGTCCAGCTCGCGCCAGAACACCGGGCCCATGGTGTTCAGCTCTTGCGGGCGGCTCAGCACCAGGTGGGCGATGTGGTCCTGGATGTCGAGCGTGAAGCAGTGCAGGGCGGGTGGTGTCATGGCGGGGTCTGGGGCGAGTGTGTGAATGGACATTGTCCGCGCTGGCCGCGGCCTGGCGCCGCGCATGGGCGACAAGGTCGGGGCGGGGCGATGTTCTACCATGCCCGCCTGAACCGGCTTTCACCAAGGAGACAACATGACCGTTCAGGGTTTCGATCCCGCCCGCCTGGCCCGCATCGGGGCGCACTTTGCCGCCTACGTCGACGACGGGCGCCTGCCCGGCTGGCAGGTGCAGGTCAGCCGCTGCGGCGAGGTGGTGTACCGCGCCCAGCACGGCTGGCGCGACATCGAGGCCCGGCAGCCGGTCGAGGACGACACGGTGTTTCGCATCTACTCCATGACCAAGCCCATCACCTCGGTGGCGGCCATGATGCTGTACGAGGAGGGGCACTTCGAACTGACCGACCCCATCGCCAGGTTCATTCCCGCCTTTGCCGACATGCAGGTGCTGGAGGGCGGCACCGCCCTCAAGCCCGCCACGCGGCCGGCGGCGGGGCCGATCCGCGTGCAGCACCTGCTGAACCACACCTCGGGCCTGACCTACGGCTTTCATCACATCCACGTGCAGGACGAGATGTACCGCAACGCCGGCTACGAATGGGGCGTGCCCAAGGGCAAGACGCTGGCGCAGGCGGTGGACGACTGGGCGCGGCTGCCGCTGCGCTTCGACCCCGGCACGCGCTGGAACTACTCGGTGGCCACCGACGTGCTGGGGCGCCTGGTCGAGGTGGTGTCGGGCCAGAGCCTGGACCGGTTCTTTCAGCAGCGCATCTTCGATCCGCTGGGCATGAAGGACACTTCGTTCACCGTGCGCGGCGACCTCGGCCAGCGCCTGGGCGCGCTGTACCTGCCCGACAAGGACGGCAAGGCCACGCGCAACGACGACTTCAGCAACGCCGCGCGCGGCGAGATCACGTTTCTGTCGGGCGGTGGCGGCCTGCTGTCCACCACCGCCGACTACCACCGCTTCACGCAGATGCTGCTGCGCGGCGGCGAGCTGGACGGCGCGCGCCTGCTGGGCAGCCGCACCCTGCGCGCCATGACCCGCAACACGCTGCCCGGCGGGCAGGATCTGGTGCAGTTCGGCATTCCGCTGTTTGCCGAGGTCAAGTACGACGGCCAGGGCTTCGGCCTGGGCTTTTCGGTGGTGCAAGACCCGGTGGCCGCCGGCACGCTCGGCAGCGTGGGTGAATACACTTGGGGCGGCGCGGCCAGCACCGCCTTCTGGGTCGACCCGGCCGAGCAGATCACCACCATCTTCATGACCCAGCTGCTGCCGTCGAGCACCTGGCCGTTGCGCACGCAGCTGCGGCAAATGGTTTATTCGGCGCTGGTCGACTGAGCTTCAAACAGCGACAGACTTTCGCCATCCGGCGCCTCGGGCTGCTCGTGCAGTGGCTCGCCAGCGTGCCGCAGCGAGCCCACGCGCACGCCCAGCAGGCGCAGGCGGCGTGACAGGTCCACGCGTTTGAGGCACTGGCCCGCCACCTGGCGGATGCGGCGCGCGTCGCTGGTGTATTCAGGAACGGTCTGGTCGCGCGTGGCGATCTTGAAATCGTCGAAGCGCAGCTTGATGCCGATGGTCTTGCCCACATAGCCCTTGCGCTGCAAATCGGCCGCCACCTGCTCGGCCAGCTCGGTGAAGATGGCGCCCAGCTCGGCGCGGTCGCGCACGGCGTGCAGGTCGCGCTCGAAGGTGGTTTCGCGGCTCATGCTGACGGGTTCGCTCTCGGTCACCACGGGGCGCTCGTCGCGGCCCCAGGCAGCCTGGTGCAACCAGGCGCCGTGGCTGGGGCCGAAGTGCTCGATCAGCCACGGCGCCTCGCGCGCCGCCAGCTCGCCGATGGAGTGGATGCCGTGCTCTTGCAGGCGCGCGTCGGTCTTGGGGCCGATGCCGTTGATCTTGCGGCAGGGCAGGGGCCAGATCAGCGTCTGTACGTCGCCCTCGTGCACGATGCTGATGCCGTTCGGCTTGTTGAACTCGCTGGCCATCTTGGCCAGCAGCTTGTTGGGCGCCACGCCCACCGAGCAGGTCAGGCCCGTGGCATCCAGAATGCTTTTTTGCAGCAGCCGCGCCAGCACGCGCCCGCCCTCGCGCTGGCCGCCCGGCACGTGGGTGAAGTCGATGTACACCTCGTCGATGCCGCGGTCTTCCATCACCGGCGCGATGTCCAGGATGACCTGCTTGAAGGCGCGTGAGTATTTGCGGTACTCGGCAAAGTCCACCGGCAGCAAAATGGCCTGCGGGCACAGGCGCGCGGCCTTCATCAGCCCCATGGCCGAGCCGACGCCGAAGGCACGCGCCGCATAGCTGGCGGTGGTGATGACGCCGCGGCCCACGTAGTTCTGCAGCCGCGGAAAAAAATCGACCGGAATGTCGGCCAGGTCGGCCGGCGTCCACGTGCGCTCGGGGCGCTCGGCGTTCAGGCGCTCGATCAGTTCGTCCTCGCGCCGGCGTGCCCCGCCGATCACCACCGGCAGGCCCTTGAGCTGCGGGTAGCGCAGCCACTCGACCGACGCGTAGAACGCGTCCATGTCGAGGTGGGCGATGCGGCGGAGGGCGGCGGAAGGCACGCGGCAAGTGTAGGGCGACGGACGCGAAAACGCCCCGCAGAGGGGGCGTTGGGCGGTGGCGCGCCAAGGGGCATGGGTGGGCATCTCCGCTCCTGTCCCCCGCTGTCCGTCTGCGACGGCCATCTCCGCCTTGACCTCGCTGCGCTGCCCACCCAAGCCCCTTGGCGGGATGCGGCGGTCGCACACCAGGCGGTCTGCACGGCCAGCAACGCCACGGATCAGGCCGTCGGGGCGCCCGGCGCAGTGAAGTCAAGGCGGAGCCGGCCGCAGGCCGGCGGGGGACATGAACGGAGCCGGGCGCCCCGACGGCGGGATCCCGCCCCGCGGTCGGTAGTTTTATCTTTTCGAATGCGAAACCGTTTCAGCCGGCCTTGGCGGGCAGCACCGTCCCCACGCATTCGCCGAAGCCGATGCGCGCCGCGCCCGGCTTTTCGCACCAGCCGCGCAGGATGATGGCGTCGCCGTCTTCCACCCAGCTACGCACTTCGCCGTTGGGCAGGTGGACCGGGTTCTTGCCGCCGGTGGTCAGCTCGATCAGCGCGCAGGCGGCGTCCAGCGTCGGGCCCGACAGCGTGCCGGTGCCCAGCAAGTCGCCCGGCTGCAGGTTGCAGCCGTTCACCGTGTGGTGGGTCAGCATCTGCGCCGCGCTCCAGTAGGCGTGGCGGTAATTGGTCAGCGCCAGCCGCACCGGGGCGTTCTGGCCCTGGCGCATCTGGCGCGTCTCGATCAGCGCCTCCAGCTGGATGTCGAAGCCGCCCGCCGCGCTGTGTTCGGGGCTGGCCAGGTAGGGCAGGGGCTGCGGGTCGGCGGCCGGTCGGGTGAAGGGCACGCGGTAGGGCGCCAGCGCCTCCATCGTCACCACCCAGGGCGAGACGGTGGAGGCGAAGTTCTTGGCCAGGAAGGGCCCCAGCGGCTGGTATTCCCAGGGCTGGATGTCGCGTGCCGACCAGTCGTTGAAGAGGGCCAGGCCGAAGATGTGATCCTCGGCGGCGTCGATGGTCACCGCGTCGCCCAGATCGTTGCCCTGGCCGACGAACACCGCCAGCTCCAGCTCGATGTCCAGCCGCGCGCTGGCCTTGAGCTGCGGCGCCGGCGCGTCCGGCGCCTTGACCTGCCCGTGCGGACGGTGAAAGTCCTGGCCCGAGACGATGACCGACGAGGCGCGCCCGTGATAGCCGATCGGAATCCACTTGAAGTTGGGCATCAGGGGGTTGTCGGGGCGAAACTGCCGCCCGATGTTGGTGGCGTGATAGACCGAGGTGTAGAAGTCGGTGTAGTCGCCGATGCGTGCCGGCACGCTGTATTCGGCCGCGTCCTGCGCCACCAGGCAGGGCTTGAGCGCGGCCTCGTGCGGCGATCCGGTTTGCAATGCTTGTGATAGCGCGGCGCGCAGCACGGACAAGGGCTTGGGGCCCATGGCCATCAGACGGTTGAGCGTCGGCTCGGCGGCGGCCTGCGCCACGGCCAGCACCTCACCCTGGAAGATGCCGGCGGCCACGGCGGCCGCCAGGTCGACGATGCTGTCGCCGATGGCCACGCCGCCGCGCCAGTTTTCGCCCGTGCCCCGGCGGCGGAAGATGCCGTGCGGCAGGTTCTGGATCGGAAAGTCGGTGTTGCCGTCGTTGGCCGATGGCACCCAGCTGGTGCGCTGCGGGTCGTGCGTGGCGTTGAGGTGGGACATGGCGGGCCTCGTGGGTCGTGGGGTTCGAAAAAGCTGGGGCGAGCATAGCGGCAAGCGCCTTGCCCGTGCCGCGGGGTGGATTGTCCGTGCGCCGCGGCCGCATTGTGCGCGTGCGGGCCCGAACGCGGGGGCGGCCGGCCAACCTGCGGGTTAACCCGTGACAAAACGGCGCGAAGCTGCGATAATTAAAGGCTTGCTCGAAAACGCATGCTTTTTGCGCAAGTTTGTAGAGACCGCATCTTCCTTCTCGCCCCTGGCCGCATTTGATTCGTTGCGCGGCCTGCTCGAACCGAGCCCCATGCCTTGTGCGCATCGGGTGGTTCCTTCAGGGTATCGATCACCCCGCGGGTGATCGCAGCCCTCGCTGTCGGATGGTGGGTGTCGATTCATGAACCCCGGCGCGCCAACGCAGTCACGGCTGCGTGCGCCATCCACCGACAGGCACGGGCTGCGCCGTGCCGTTCGAGAAAGTCATCATCATGACCTCATTCGAGGATAGCAGCGCCATGGCGCTGGACATCGTTGCGCCCGAGGCCGTCCAGGCCGAGGCCGCCCCCAACCCCTTTGCTGAGCTGGGCCTGGCGCCCGAGCTGCTGGCCGCCATTGCCGACCTGGGCTACAGCCAGCCCACGCCGGTGCAGCAGCGCGCCATTCCCTTGGCGATGGCGCAGGGTGCCGACAACATCAACGACCTGATGGTCAGCAGCCAGACTGGCAGCGGCAAGACCGCCGCCTTCCTGCTGCCGGTGCTGCACACGCTGCTGACCATGCAGCGTGAAGCCGCCGCGCGCGAGAAGGCCGCCTGGGACGCCAAAGTGGCCGAGGCCCTGGCCAAGGGCGAGGCCGCGCCCAAGAAGCCGCGCCGCCACAACCCGACCGACCCGCGCCGCTTCAAGCCCGCCGTGCCCGGCGCGCTGGTGCTGGCGCCCACGCGCGAGCTGGCCCAGCAGGTGGCGCGCGACGCCATCGACCTGGTGCGCCACTGCCGCAACCTGCGCATCGCCACCGTGGTGGGCGGCATGCCCTACCGCGAGCAGATCGCCCAGCTGCAAAACGCCTCGCTGGTGGTGGCCACGCCCGGCCGCCTGCTCGACTTGGCCGGCAGCGGCCAGATCGTGCTGGACCAGGTGCGCTTTCTGGTGGTCGACGAGGCCGACCGCATGCTGGACCTGGGCTTTGCCGACGCGCTGGCCGAAATCCACCAGCTGACCGCGCAGCGCCAGCAGACCATGATGTTCAGCGCCACCTTTGCCGCGCCCATCCAGCAACTGGCCCTGCGCGTGATGCACGAGGGCGGCGCGCGCGTGCAGCGGCTGCAGATCGACACGCCGCAGCAAAGCCACGCCAACATCCGCCAGGAGCTGTACTGGGCCGACAGCCCCGAGCACAAGCGGCGCCTGCTGGACTACTGGCTGCGCGACCCCAGCATCGATCAGGCCATCGTGTTTGCCTGCACGCAGATCGAGTGCGACGAGCTGGCGGCCGAGCTGCAGCAGACCGGCTTTGCCGCCGTGGCGCTGCATGGCGCGCTCAGCCAGGGCCTGCGCAACCGCCGCCTGCGCGCGCTGCGCGAGGGCAAGGTGCAAATCCTGGTGGCCACCGACGTGGCCGCGCGCGGCATCGACGTGCCCAGCATCACCCACGTCATCAACCACGGCCTGCCGATGAAGGCCGAGGACTACACGCACCGCATCGGCCGCACCGGCCGCGCCGGGCGCGACGGCCTGGCGGTGACGCTGGCCGAGTTCCGCGACCGCCGCCGCCTGGCCGACATCGAGGCGCATACGCGCCAGCCCTTCAACGCGCTGACGATCGACGGCCTGGAGCCCACGCGCTTCTTCCCGCCCATCACCCAGGCCGCGCCCCCGCGCAAGGGCGGCGCGCCGCGCCGCAGCAGCGGCGGCAAACCGGGTTTCAAGGCCAAACAGGGCTTTGGCGCCCGCCACGCAAGCGCGGACAGCTATAAAAACAGAAGCAACCCGGCCCCGCGCTCGCACGCCGGCCGCCCGGCCGCGCCGCGCGCCAAGGCCTACAGCCCGGCGCGCTGAGCCCAGGCAGCCAAAACAGCCGAACGCAAAGGGCGCAAAGAGCTCGCAAAGGGCGCAGAAGACTTCCTGGTTTTCTTTTGCGTCCTCTGCGTTCGGCTGTTCTTGTTTTTCAGACCAGCACGCGCCCCGGGTTCATGATGCCCTGCGGATCGAGCGCGCCCTTGATGGCGCGCATCAGCTCCAGCGCCACCTTCGACTTGTAGCGCGGCAGCTTGGCGGCCTTCAGGCTGCCCACGCCGTGCTCGGCGCTGATCGAACCCGCGTGGCGCGCCACGCTGTCGAACACCAGGGTGTTGATGCGCTCCTCTTCATCGCGCAGGAAGGCCTTGGCGTCGCCGCCCTCGGGCGCTTGCACGTTGTAGTGCAGGTTGCCGTCGCCCAGGTGGCCGAAGTTGACCAGGCGCACGCCGGCGATCTCGCGCGCCAGCAGGGCGTCGGTTTCTTCGACAAAGGCCGGGATGCGCGCGATCGGGACGCTGATGTCGTGCTTGATGTTCAGGCCCTCTTCGGCCTGCGCCAGCGGAATGCTCTCGCGGATGTGCCACAGCGCCTTGGCCTGCGCCAGGCTCTCGGCCACCACGGCGTCGCTCACGCAGCCGGCCTCCAGCGCGGCCTCCAGCAGGCGCTCGAACAGCGCGCGGGCGTGCGCTTCGCTTTCGTGGTCGGAGTTTTCCAGCAGCACGCAATACGGTGACTCGCGCCACAGCGGCACGCGCAGCTGCGGGTAGTGCTTGTCCACCAGGCCGAGGGCGAATTGCCCCATCACCTCGAAGCCCGTCAGCCCCGCGCCCAGGTGCTGGTGCGCCAGGCCCAGCAAGTCCACCGCGGCCTGCATCGAGGGCACGGCGGCCCAGGCCGTCAGGCGCGCGGCGGGGCGCGGGTAGAGCTTCATCGTGGCGGCGGTGATCACGCCCAGCGTGCCTTCGCTGCCGATGAACAAATCGCGCAGGTCGTAGCCCGTGTTGTCCTTGCGCAGGCCGCTCAAGCCGTCCCACACCTCGCCCTGCGGCGTGACCACTTCGAGGCCCAGGCACAGCTCGCGCGTGTTCCCGTAGCGCACCACGGCCGTGCCGCCGGCGTTGGTGCCCAGGTTGCCGCCGATGGTGCAACTGCCTTCGGCCGCCAGGCTGAGCGGAAACAGGTGGCCCGCGCCCTCGGCGGCGGCCTGCAGGTTCTGCAGGATGCAGCCGGCTTCCACCGTCATCGTCAGGTTGGCGCCATCGATGGCGCGCACCGCGTCCATGCGGCGCAGGCTGAGCACCACCTGGCGGCCGCTGACGTCGGGGACCGAGCCGACCGACAGGCCGGTGTTGCCGCCCTGCGGCACGATGGCCACGCCCTGCGCCGCGCAGGCGCGCACCACGGCGGCCACCTCGGCCGTGCTGGCGGGGCGCACCACGGCCAGCGCCCGGCCGCGCTCGCGCCGGCGCCAGTCCTGCTCGTAGGCGGCCAGGTCGCCCTCGGTCAGCACATGGGCGGCGCCCACGGCCTGGCGCAGGGTGTCGAGAAGAGAAGAGGAGGCAGTCATGACGATTACTATCAAAAAAATAGCTTCTCGCGCTTGTCCATCAAGCGCCAGAGGCCAAAATCATTGCGAATCGCTGGCGGCGTCGGCCTGCCGCCGAGCCTGCCTTTGGCGCAGCCGCACGTGCGCGGCGCAGGCGGCAAACAGCAGCAGCACCAGCGCCACCTCCAGCCCGGCCAGCCACGACGACGGCGGGCGGTCGCCAAAGGCGCGCACCACGCCTTCGATGAAGTACAGCCACACCAGCAGCGCCAGCCAGCGGTAGGTGTGCATGCGATAGCGCGCCAGGCCGGGCAGGGCGGCGGCCAGCGGCAGCACCTTCAGCGCCCACCACGAGCCGCCGGGGCGCAGCGGGGCCAGCCAAAGCTCCCAGGCCAGGCCCAGGGCGATCAGCGCCACGGTGGCGCACAGGGCCAAGGCGCGGGTGCGGCGGGCGGCGGGCGAGGGGGGGGCGGCGGGGGCCGCGAGCGAGGCGGTGGCGGAAGCGGACATCGGCAATGGCATCATACCCAGCATGCCGGGATCGAGACAGGGATTGGGGTTGGGCGCGCGCCTGCAGCGCGTGGCGGCGCAGGTGGCGGATTTTCCGCTCTACCCCACGCTGCTCACGCTGTGGCAGCGCCTGCTGCAAGACCGCCTGGGGCTGACGGCCAGTTCGCTCACCTTCACCACCGTGCTGGCGCTGGTGCCGCTGTTTGCCGTGGTGCTGTCGGTGTTCACCGCCTTTCCGGCCTTTGCCCATCTGCAGGGCGCGCTGCAGCAGTGGCTGGCGGGCAACCTGATCCCGCCCGGCATCGCCGCCAATGTCACGGACTATCTGGTGCAGTTTGCCGGCAAGGCCAGCCAGCTGGGGGCGGCGGGCTTTGCCGGCCTGGTGGTCACCGCGGTGTCGCTGCTGCTGACCATCGACAAGACCTTCAACCAGATCTGGCGCGCCAGCAGCCGGCGCCCGCTGGGCCAGCGCGTGCTGGTGTACTGGGCCGCGCTCACGCTGGGGCCGCTGGTGCTGGCCGCCAGCCTGGCCATCACGTCCTACCTGGCCACCGCCTCGCGCGGCTGGCTGCCGCACGGGTCCGGCGGGGTGAACACGGCGCTGGCGCTGCTGCAGTTTCTGCTGTCCACCGGCGCGCTGATGGCGCTGTACCGCTACGTGCCCAACACGCCGGTGCGCTGGCGGCACGCGGCCGTGGGCGCGCTGTTCGTCACCGTGTGCCTGGGCCTGGCGCGGCAGGCGCTGGGCTGGTATTTGACGCGCGTGCCGACCTACTCGGTCATCTACGGCACCTTCGCCACCGTGCCCATCCTGCTGCTGTGGATCTACCTGGGCTGGCTGATCGTGCTGTGGGGCGCGGTGATCGCCGCCTACCTGCCCAGCCTGCTGGGCGGCCCGGTGCGGCGCGCCAGCGGGCCGGGCTGGGAGTTTCAGCTGGCCTGCGAGGCGTTGCGGGCGCTGGCGCAGGCGCGCGACGCGGCCCCGCACGGCCTGGCCCTGCCCGAGCTGGCGCGCCGCCTGCGCGTCGACCCGCTGGTGCTGCACCCGGTGCTCGACACGCTGAGGGCGCTGGGCTGGACCGGCCTGCTGGCCCCCGCCGACGACAGCACGCCGCCGCGCCACGTGCTGCTGGCCGATGCGGCCAGCACGCCGCTGGCGCCGCTGATGGACCGGCTGCTGCTGGCGCCCGATGCGCAGGCCGGCTGGCGCCAGGGCGACAAGCCGTGGCGCGCGCTGACGCTGGCCGACGTGGTGGGGGAGTGAACCTTCGGCCGGCGCAGGTTCTCAGCGCGGCGCCGACAGGAACTTGCGCAGCGCATCCAGCACCGCCCCCGGCGCCTCGGTCATCAGGGCGTGGCCGGCGTCGACCTCGACCAGGCTGGGCTGCCGCGCCAGCTTGGCCAGCGCACGCGCCGACTTGGGCGGCGTCATCTGGTCGTGCGCGCCGATGACGAACAGGGTGGGGCATTGCACGGCTGCCATCGCCTGCTCGCCGCCCGCATAGTCGTCGCAGGCCTTGAAGCCGGTGTGAAACACGTTGACGCTGCGGTTGCTGGCCAGCATGCGGCGCATCAGCGCGCGGCTGGCGCCGTACAGCCAGGTGCCGGGGCCCAGGGCCGAGGGGGGCGGGCTGAGCGTGCTGTGCGAAAACACGTTGACCATGTGGATGGCCTTTTCGGGCGCGTTGACCGAGGCGTCCAGCAGCGCGGGCGACACCTTCATCGGAAAGGCGGTGCCGCACAGCACCAGCTGGCTCACGCGCTCGGGTGCGCGCGCGGCCGCCTCCAGCGCGATCAGCGAGCCGAAGCTGTGGCCCACCAGCGCGGCGCGGGGCGCGCCCACGGCGTCCAGCAGGGCCAGCACGGTTTGCGCCGCCTCTTCGACGCTGGCGGGCGGCGTACCGTGGCTGCGGCCCTGGCCGGGCAGGTCGATGGCCAGCACGTTCCAGCCGTGGTAGGCGAAGTGGCGGCTTTGCAAGATCCACACGCTGTGGTCGTTCAGCACGCCGGGGATGAACACCACCGTGGGCTGCGCCGCATCGAAGGGCTTGCCGCCGGTGTAGGCGTACAGCGGGTGGCCGTTGACGGGGATGTCCATGTTCAGGCTCCTGCTTTCTCGGCCGCTTTCAGCGCGCGCTTGAGGTCGTCGATCAGGTCGTCGGGGTCTTCCAGCCCGATCGACAGGCGGATGGTGCCGGGCCCGATGCCGGCGGCGGCCAGTGCCTCGTCGGTCATGCGGAAATGCGTGGTGCTGGCCGGGTGGATCACCAGGCTGCGGCTGTCGCCCACGTTGGCCAGGTGGCTGAAGATCTTCAGGCTGTCGATGAACACCTTGCCCTGCGCGCGCGTGCCCTTCATGTCGAAGCTGAACACGCTGCCCGCGCCCTTGGCGCCGTGCTTGAGCAGGCGGCCGGCCAGCGCGTGGCTGGGATGCGAGTCGAGCAGCGGATGGCCCACGCGCGCCACGAAGGGGTGCCCGGCCAGGAAGTGCACGAGCTTTTCGGTGTTGGCCAGGTGCCGCTCCATGCGCAGCGGCAGGGTCTCGATGCCCTGCAGCACCAGCCAGGCGGTGTGCGGGCTCATGCAGGCGCCGAAGTCGCGCAGGCCTTCGCGCCGCGCGCGCAGCAAAAACGCGCCCACGGTGCTCTCGTCGCTGAACACCATGTCGTGAAAGCCGGCGTAGGGTTCGGTCAGCTCGGGGAAGTTGCCCGAGGCCGCCCAGTCGAAGCTGCCGCCATCGACCAGCGCGCCGGCGATCACCGTGCCGTGACCGCCCAGAAACTTGGTGGCGGCGTGGTAGACGATGTCGGCGCCGTGCTCGAAGGGCTTGAGCAGATAGGGCGTGGTGAAGGTGTTGTCCACCCCCAGCGGCAGGCCGGCGGCGTGCGCGATGTCAGCCACGGCGGCGATGTCCAGCACGTCCAGGCCGGGGTTGCCCACGCTTTCGCCGAACAGCAGTCGCGTGTTGGGGCGGATGGCGGCGCGCCAGGCGTCCAGGTCGCCCGGCGGCACGAAGCTGGTGGTGATGCCGAAGCGCGGCAGCGTGTAGTTCAGCAGGTTCTGGCTGCCGCCGTAAATGGCGCTGCTGGCGACGATGTGACCGCCCGCGCCCATCAGCGTGGCGATCATCAGGTGCAGCGCCGCTTCGCCGCTGGCGGTGGCGACGGCGCCGATGCCGCCTTCCAGCGCCGCCACGCGCTGCTCCAGCACCGCGGTGGTGGGGTTGCTGATGCGGCTGTAGACGTGGCCGGCGCGTTCCATGTTGAACAGCTGCGCCGCCTGGTCGCTGGACTCGAACACGAAGGAGGTGGACAGGTGGATCGGCACCGCGCGCGCGCCGGTGGCCGGGTCGGGCTGGGCGCCGGCGTGCAGGGCCAGGGTGTCGAAGCCGGGGTCGGAATAGCCGGGCATGGGGTCTCCAGGTGGGGGAAGGCAGCCGCCGATTGTGGGCTATATTATTTTGATCATGAAAGTCCGCGACATCTTGCGCCTGAAGGGCCAGGCCCTGTACACCATCACGCCCGAGCACAGCCTGTCTCATGCGGCGCGCGTGATGGCGGACAACGACATCGGCTCGCTGGTGGTGATGGCGCACGGGCGCGTGGTGGGCATCCTGACCTTTCGCGAGGTGATCCGCGCGACGGTGAAAAACGGCGGCTCGTTCGAGGGCCTGTCGGTGTACCGCAACATGGACCCGGGCCCGCTGATCTGCACGCTGGAGACCGAGCTGGACGAGGTGCGCCGCATGATGCTGGACCGCCACGCGCGCTACCTGCCTGTCATCGACAAGCAGCAGCTGATGGGCGTCATCAGCTTCTACGACGTCGCCAAGACCGTGGTGGACAGCCAGAACTTCGAGAACCAGATGCTCAAGGCCTACATCCGCGATTGGCCCGAGGAGGGGGCGGGCGAGCAAGCCGGCGCCTGAGCGCGCGCCTTGCGTGGGTGCGGGCTGGCCCGCGCTGACGGGCCCACGCGCACAATCCGCGCCGCCCTCACGAATTCAGGAGCCCTTCATGCGCGCTGTCCGATGTGCCCGGTTCGCTGCCGTCGCCTTGCTGCTGGCGGCCAGCGGCGCCTGGGCCCAGTTCGATCCCGCCCGGGTGCACCCCGAGCCGCCGCCCGTGCACGCGCGCTTCGCGGCGCCGGCGATGCAGTTTCAAACCCCCGCCTTCGACCCCTGGCAGATCGATTTCACCAGCCACGCGCAGATGATGGCGCGGCTGCAGGCACTGGTGGGGCGCCCGTCGGTGCACCTGGAGATCGTGGGTGAAAGCGGCCAGGGCCGGGCGCTGCCGCTGGTGCTGCTGGCGCGTGGCGGGCGCTGGCAGGCGGACAAGCCCACGCTGATGCTGGTGGCGCACCAGCACGGCAACGAGCCGGCGCCGGGCGAGGCCATCCTGGTGCTGCTCGAGCGCTGGAGCGCGCCCGCCTACGCCGACCTGCTGCGGCGCGTCAACGTGGTGGTGCTGCCGCGTGCCAACCCCGACGGCGCGGCGCTGTTCAAGCGCGCCACCGCCGTCGGCGACATCGACATGAACCGCGACCACCTGCTGCTGCGCACGCCCGAGGCGCGCGCCGTGGCGCGGGTGGCGGCGCGCTATCGCCCGCAGGTGGTGCTGGACATGCACGAGTTCACCGCCGGCGAGCGCTGGGTGACGCGCTTTGGCGCCTGGACCAAGTACGACGTGCTGCTGCAGGCGGCCACCACGGGCAACCTCGATGCGGGCGTTTACCAGGCCGGCATGGATGATTTCTTGCCCGCCATTCGCCGCGCCGTGCAGGCCGAGGGCCTGAGCGATTTCTGGTATCACACCACCACCGCCAGGCCCGACGCGCCGGTGGCCATGGGTGGTGTGCAGCCCGACACCTGGCGCAACATCGGCGGGCTGCGCAACGCCGTCAGCATCCTGCACGAGACGCGTGGCTATGGCATCGGCAAGCAGAACCTGGCGCGACGCGTGCAGTCGCACGTGGTGGCCGCGCAGGCCCTGCTGGAGCAGGTCGCCCAGGAGGGCCCGGCGCTGCTCGAACAGGCCCGACGCGCCGACCGTGCCGTGGCCGGGCAGGCCTGCAAAGGCCAGGTGGTGGTGGCCGCGCAGCAAACGCCCGAAAAGCGCGAACTGACCCTGATCGACGCCCAGACGGGAGAAGACCGCGCCGTGCCGGTGGACTGGCGTTCGGCGCTGAAGTTGCAGGTGACCCGGCAGCGCCCACGGCCCTGCGGCTACTGGCTGGCCGCCAGCGAAGGCGCCGCCGTGCGCACGCTGCGCCTGCTGGGCGTGCAAGTCAGACCGGTTGCCAGCGCCCGGTCCATCCGCGTGGAACGCTACGATTTCAAGAGTATCGAGGCGGGCCAGCGGCAAGACGGCCGCGGCGCCATCCAGGACCAGGGTGGCATTGTCAAGACGCAGGTCGACGTGCAGCCGCTGCGCCGGCACCTGCCGGCGGGTGGCTGGTACGTCAGCCTGGCGCAACCCTTGGCCGGCCTGGTCACCGCCGCGCTGGAGCCCGACTCGCAAAGCAGCTATGTGGCGGCGCGCCTGATCGCCGTGCCGCGCCCGGGTGAGCCCGATCGGCTGTTGCGGGTGATGGAGCCGATGGGGCGCTGAGGCGCCGATTCGCATTGGCGCAGGAATACGTGCTACACTGATCCCGTGTTGGCCCAAAGGAATCGAGATGGCGAACTTGACTTTGAGTTTGGACGACGATCTTTTGCAAGCGGCGCGTGAAGTGGCTTTGCGCGAGCGCACCTCGGTCAACGCGGTGGTGCGCGAATTCCTGACGCGCTATGCCGATAACCGCGCGCGACGGCTTCAGGCGCTCGATACGCTGGATGCACTGGCTGCGCGCCATCCGGCCAAAAGCGACAGAGCGTGGTCGCGCGCGTCCCTGCATCAACGCTGACGTCGCAAGGGTTCATGCGCGTTTTCGTGGATACCAACCTGTGGGTGTATCGGCTGGATCAGCGAGAGCCCGAAAAATCACGTTTCATCGCGCAGTGGCTGCGTGCATTGGCGCGCGAGCACGAGATCGTGATCAGCACACAGGTGTTGATCGAATTGCGGGCGGTGTTGATGGGCAAGCTCAAGCCAGCGTTTTCAGAGGACGACACGCGAGATGCGCTGGACGCGTTGGACGCGTTTGAAGTCGTCGCCACCCATGCGGCGCTGGTGCTTGACGCGCATGAGCTGGCGGCACAAGAGCAGTTGTCCTGGTTTGATGCCCTCATCGCCGAGGCAGCGCTGCGCAGCCAGTGCAGTGTTCTGTTCAGTGAGGATTTCAGCCACGGGCGTCGTTTGACTGCAAGCCTCTTGGTGCAAAACCCGTTTCGGTCGATGTGACCGTCATCATCCAGGCGCAGATCAACGCCCCGGCTGCGCCAGCAGCACCAGCAGCGCGCCCGCGCCGCCCTCCAGCGGCTTGGCCTGCACGAAGGCCAGCACCTCCTTTTTCTGGATCAGCCAGCCGTGCACTTTGGCCTTGAGCACTGGCGCGCGGCCCGGCGAGCCCAGGCCCTTGCCGTGCACCACGCGCACGCAGCGCAGGCCGGTGCGCATGGCGTCGCGCACGAAGGCGCTCAGGGCCTCGCGCGCCTCATGAACACGCAGGCCGTGCAGGTCGATCTGGCCCTGCACGGCCCAGTGGCCGCGGCGCAGCTTGGCCGTCACGTCGGCGCCGATGCCGGGGCGGCGAAAGCTCAGGTGCTCGTCCACGTGCAGCAGGGTGCTGCTGTCGAACTCGTCGGACAGCGACTCGCGCAGCACGGCCTGCTCGTCCAGCGCGCGCTGGCGCGGCTCGGGCGGCGTGGGCGCCGGTGCGTGCACCACGCGGCCGTGCGCGCGCAGCGGTTGCGTGGGGCCGATGGCGCGGGCGAACAGGTCCTGGTCGGCGCGCGCCTGCCGCGCGGCCCGCTCGCGCTCGGCGGCGGCCTGCGCGGCACGCTGCTCGGCCTCGGCCAGTTGCGCGCGCATCGCCTTCAAGTCTTGAAAGGACTTGGCTTTCACATCAGCCCTTTCTCGGCCATCGACAGCGCCTGCCCCGGCGCGACGATGATGTGGTCGAGCACGCGCACGTCGACCAGCGCCAGCGCGGCCTTCAGGGTCTGCGTCAGCGCCTCGTCGGCGCGGCTGGGCGTGGTGCTGCCGCTGGGGTGGTTGTGCGCCAGCACCACCGCGCTGGCCTGGTGGTGCAGGGCGCGCAGCGCCACCTCGCGCGGGTAGACGCTGGTTTGCGTCAGCGTGCCGCGAAACAGCTCCTCCAGCGCGATCAGCCGGTGCTGGCTGTCCAGAAACAGCGCGGCAAAGACCTCGTGCGCGCGCGCCGCCAGCTGCAGCTGCAGGTAGTGCTGGACGGCCTGGGGCGTGTCCAGCGCCGCGCGCTCGCGCAGCTGCTCGGCCAGCGCGCGGCGCGCCAGCTCCAGCACCGCCACCAGCTCGGCGCGCTTGGCGCTGCCGCCCAGGCCCTTGATGCGTTTCAGGTCGTCGGCGCTGGCGTGCAGCAGGCCGGCGATGCCCTTGAACTCATCCAGCAGCTCCTGTGCCAGCTGCAGCACGCTCTTGCCCGCCAGGCCGGTGCGCAGCAGCAAGGCCAGCAACTCCGTGTCGCCGAGGGCGCCGGGGCCGCGCGCCAGCAGTTTCTCGCGCGGACGGGCGTCGGGGGGCAGGTCTTTCAGGGGCATGGGGGCAGCATAGCAAGGGCGGGGTGGGGGCGGCCGAATAGCCGAACAGCCGAACGCAGAGGGCGCAAAGGAGTCGCAGAGAACGCGAAAGAATACAAATGACAAAAATCAATGGTTGCTGTTGACCATCAAGCGCAGCATGCTATGACTACTGTAGTCATTGGTTCAGATTTCTCTGCGCCCTTTGCGAATCCTTCGCGTCCTCTGCGTTCGGCTGTTTTCGAGGCGCTCCACGACACCAGTACCCTCAAACCCTGCCCGACTCACGGTGTTTCTTAAAATCAATGGTTTTCCACGTCCCTGCCATGACCCGCGTCGAACCTGCTTCCTTTCTGACCCTGCACTACCGCCTGGCCGGGCCGCAGGGCGATGTCATCAACACCTTCACCGGCCGGCCGGCCACGCTGTCGCTGGGCACGGGCGAGCTGGCGCCGGCGGTCGAGCAGCGCCTGCTGGGGCTGGAGGAGGGCACGCGCACGGTGTTCGAGATTCCGGCCGGCGAGGCCTATGGCGAGCGCAACCCCGACTTTTTGCAGTGGCTGGCGCGCCAGGACCTGAACGAGCTGGGCGACCCGGACGAGCACTACGCCGTGGGCGACATCATCCAGCTGCCCACGCCGGGCGGCGAAGGCCAGATCGGCGCCGTGGTGCGCGCGGTGCGCGAGGACGGCGCGCTGCGGCTGGACTTCAACCACCCGCTGGCGGGGCAGCCGGTGACCTTTGAGGTGCATGTGATCGGCGTTCTATGAACCGGCAGGACGCATCCAACCCAAGTCCTCCGCCGCCGGGCCGCCCCAAGGCGGAGGAGGCCCCCTCGGGGGGCAACGCAGACACGTCAGTGCGGAGCGTGGGGGCCCATGTTCTCCTCGCTGAACCGCGCGGCTTCTGCGCCGGCGTCGACCGAGCCATCGAGATCGTCGAGCGGGCGCTGGCCAAGTTCGGCGCGCCGATCTACGTGCGCCACGAGATCGTGCACAACACCTACGTGGTGAGCGACCTGAAGGCCAAGGGCGCGATCTTCATCGAGGACCTGGCCGAGGTGCCGGCCGGCGCCACGCTGGTGTTCAGCGCGCACGGCGTGCCCAAGTCGGTCGAGCAGGAGGCCCAGCGGCGCGGCTTCACGGTGTTCAACGCCACCTGCCCGCTGGTGACCAAGGTGCACGTGGAGGTGGCCAAGCTGCACCGCGAAGGCTACGAGTTCATCATGATCGGCCACGCCGGCCACCCCGAGGTCGAGGGCACCATGGGCCAGCTCGACGCCGGCATCCACTTGGTGCAGGACGTGGCCGACGTGGCGCGCATCGAGCCCGCGCAGCACGACAAGCTGGCGGTGGTGACGCAGACCACGCTGAGCGTGGACGACACCGCCGACATCATGGCCGCCATCAAGGCGCGCTTTCCGAAAATCCGCGAGCCCAAGCAGCAGGACATCTGCTATGCCACGCAAAACCGCCAGGACGCCGTCAAGCTGCTGACGCGCCAGGTGGACGTGGTGATCGTGGTGGGCAGCCCCACCAGCAGCAACACCAACCGCCTGCGCGAGGTGGCGCAAAAGCTGGGCACCACCACCTACATGATCGACTCGGCCGCCGAGCTGCGCCCCGAGTGGTTTGCCGGCCAGCCGCGCATCGGCGTGACGGCCGGTGCCTCGGCGCCCGAAATTTTGGTGCGCCAGGTGCTGGAGCGGCTGGACCAGCTGGGCATCGGCTCGGTGCGCAAGCTGGGCGGCATCCAGGAGACCATGAAGTTTCCGCTGCCCAAGGGGCTCAAGCTGATCGGCGACGCCGAGCGCAAGCTGGAGCACCTGCGCTGAGTCGGCACTCAAGTCGGTCAAAAACTATCATTTGTATAGCTGCTCGCGCTTGTTGTATGGGTGCTGGAGCCACTTTTCTCTTGAAATCCGGTGACGGGTTACGCAAACCGCCCGCCCCTACAATCGCCCCATGCTCGATCCCGTTTTGCTCCGCAAGGACCTGGGCGCCGTGCTGGCGCTTCTCAACACCCGCAAGAATCCGCAGCCGTTTCTGGACGAAGCGGCCTTTACCGCGCTGGAGGCCGAGCGCAAGACCATCCAGACCCGCACCGAAGCCCTGCAGGCCGAGCGCAACGCCGCCAGCAAGCAGATCGGCCAGCGCAAGGCCAAGGGCGAATCGGCCGACGACTTGATGGCCCGCGTGGCCGGCATCAAAGACGAGCTGGACGCCTCGGCCACGCGCCTGGACGCCATCCAGGCCGAGCTGAACGCGCTGCTGCTGGCGGTGCCCAACCTGCCGCACGCCAGCGTGCCGGTGGGCGCCGACGAAACGGCCAACGTCGAGGTGCGCTGCTGGAGCCCCGATGGCGAAGGGCCGCGCGCCTTCGACTTCGCCGTGCGCGACCACGTCGAGCTGGGCGAGGCCCTGGGCCTGGACTTCGAGACCGCGGCCAAGCTGTCGGGCGCGCGCTTTGCCTTCATGCGCGGGCCGGTGGCGCGGCTGCACCGGGCGCTGGCCCAGTTCATGCTGGACGTGCACACGCGCCAGCACGGCTACACCGAGTGCTACACGCCCTACATCGTCAACGCCGAGACGCTGCGCGGCACCGGCCAGCTGCCCAAGTTCGAGGCCGACCTGTTCGCCGCCAAGAAGGGCGGGCAAGAAGGCGAGGGCGAGGCGCTGTACCTGATCCCGACCTCGGAGGTCTCGCTCACCAACAGCGTGCGCGGCGAAATCCTGGCCGAGTCCGAGCTGCCCATCCGGCTGACCGCGCACACGCCCTGCTTTCGCTCCGAGGCCGGCAGCGCCGGGCGCGACACGCGCGGGCTGATCCGCCAGCACCAGTTCGACAAGGTCGAGATGGTGCAGATCACCCACCCCGAGCACAGTGATGCCGCGCTGGAGCAGATGGTGGGCCACGCCGAGGCCATCCTGCAGCGGCTGGAGCTGCCCTACCGCGTGGTGCTGCTGTGCACCGGCGACATGGGCTTTGGCGCTGCCAAGACCTTCGACCTGGAGGTGTGGGTGCCGGCGCAGGGCACCTACCGCGAAATCTCGTCGGTCAGCAACTGCGAGGCCTTTCAGGCGCGGCGGCTGCAGGCGCGCTTCAAGAATGCGCAGGGCAAGAACGAGCTGGTGCACACGCTGAACGGCTCGGGCGTGGCCGTGGGCCGTGCGCTGGTCGCGGTGCTGGAGAACCACCAGCAGGCCGACGGCTCGATCCGCGTGCCAAAGGCGCTGCGGCCCTATCTGGACGGTCTCGAGGTCTTGACGGCCTGATCCAGCTTCAGCGCCTCCTGCTGCAGATAGTGCAGCAGCGCGCGCACCAGGGGGTTGTCGGGTTCGCGGCGCCACATGGCCAGCATCTCGGACGCCGGGTGCGCGCCGCGCAGCGGCTTGAAGGCCAGGTGCGGCAGGCCCACGCGCTGCAGCGCCGCCGGCACCAGCGCCACGCCCAGGCCCAGCGACACCATCGACAGCACCGACAGCCAGTGGCGCACCTCGTGCCGCACCTCGGGCGCGAAGCCGTGCGCCAGGCACATCTCGTAGATGCGCTGGTGGTAGGTGGGTGATACCAGGCTGGAAAACAGGATCAGGCGGTCGCGCTTCAGGTCGGCCAGGTCCACGTCGGCGGCACGCCGCAGGCGGTGGCCCTGCGGCAGGCAGGCGACGAAGGGCTCGTCCACGATCAGCTGGCTGGCGATGCCCTCGGGCGGCAGGGTGGAATGCACCAGCGCCACGTCCAGCCGCAGCTGCTGCAGGCCCAGCACCTGCTCGGCGCTGTTGGCCTCCAGCAGGTCGACGCGCACCTGGGGGTGGCTTTGCTGCAGCAGCGCCAGCGCCTGCGGCAGGCCGCGGTACAGGCTGGAGCCGACAAAGCCCAGCCGCAGGTGGCCGCGCGTGCCCTGGGCCACGTCCTGCGTCTCCTGCGCCGCCTGGCGGCTGAGCGCCAGCAGCTGGCGCGCGCGCTCCAGCAGGTGCTCGCCGGCGGCCGTCAGGCGCACGCCCTTGCTGCTGCGCTCGAACAGCTGCGCCTGCAGCTCGTCCTCCAGCTGTTTGATGGCCACCGACAGCGGCGGCTGCGAGATGAACAGGCGCTGCGCCGCGCGGCCGAAGTGCAGCTCCTCGGCCAGGGTCACGAAGTAGTGCAGCAGGCGCAGTTCCATGGTGGCTATTCGCAAATCCTATGGAGAAAGATTTTATTGATATTGGACACGAATGATCGAGCGGAATCCAATGGCATCGACACCCCAGATCAGGAGACCCGCATGTCCGCCAACGACCGCTCCCAGATGTCCGCCCTGGCCCAGGCCAGCGCCGCCGCCCACCCGGTGCCCGACCGCGGCCACGTCAACAACTACCGGGAGGACAAAGAGCTGCAACAGCTGCTGGCCTTGTACCTGCCGGCCGACCTGTACGCCCACCTGCAGCCGCATTTCGAGCGCATGGGCGAGCTGGCCGGCGGCGTGGTGGACGACTGGGCGCTGGAGGCCGACCACAACCCGCCCACCCTGCAGATGCGCAGCCGCAGCGGCCGGGAAGAGCAGCGCATCGTCAAGCATCCGGCCTACATCGAGATGGAAAAAATCGCCTTCCAGCAGTTCGGCCTGGCGGCGATTTCGCACCGCGAGGACATGCTGGGCTGGAAGGGCAAGCTGCCGGCCATCGTCAAGTACGCGCTGACCTACCTGTTCGTGCAGTCCGAGTTCGGCCTGTGCTGCCCGCTGTCGATGTCCGATTCGCTGACGCGCACGCTGAAGAAATACGGCGACGAAAAGCTGGTTGCCAAGTACCTGCCCAAGCTGCTGTCCATGGATTTCGACTCCAGCGTCCAGGGCTCCATGTTCATGACCGAGCAGGCGGCGGGCTCGGACATCGCGGGCACCCTGACCATGGCCTACCCGCAGGACGATGGCAGCTGGCGCCTGGTGGGCGAGAAGTGGTTCTGCTCCAACCCCGACGCGGGCTTTGGCATGGTGCTGGCGCGCGTCGACGGCGGGCCGCCCGGCATGAAGGGCATCTCGCTGTTCCTGCTGCCGCGCCAGCTCGACGACGGCAGCACCAACCACTACCACATCGTGCGCCTGAAGGACAAGATGGGCACGCGCTCCATGGCCAGCGGCGAGATCCGCATGGAAGGCGCCGTGGCGTATCTGGTGGGCGAGCAGGGCCGGGGCTTCGTGCAGATTGCCGACATGGTGAACAACTCGCGCCTGTCCAACGGCATGCGCGCCGCCGGCATGATGCGCCGCGCCGTGGCCGAGGCCGAGTTCATCGCCCGCGAGCGCTGGGCCTTCAAGCACCGTCTGCAGGACCTGCCGCTGATGCAGGTGCAGCTGGACAAGCTGCGCGTGCCGGCTGAGCAGGCGCGCACCATGGTGTTTCAGACTGCCGCCACGCTGACGCGCTCGGACGCTGGCGACGCGACGGCTTATGCGCTGCTGCGCATCCTCACGCCGCTGATCAAGTTCCGCGCCTGCCGCGACGCGCGCAAGGTGACTGGCGACGCCATGGAGGTGCGCGGCGGCTGCGGCTACATCGAGGAATGGGCCGATCCGCGCCTGGTGCGCGACGCCCACCTGGGCTCGATCTGGGAAGGCACCAGCAACATCGTGGCGCTGGACGTCAAGCGCGCCATCAAGCGCGAGGGCTCGCTGCCGGTGCTGCAAAGCCATCTGCTGGGCCTGCTGGCCGACACCCAGGGCATCACCCCCGCCTATCGCCAGGCGCTCACCGACACGCTGGCGCGTGCCGCCCAACTGGCCGAGCGCGCCGTGCAGGATGACGGCGAAAAGGCGGTGCGCCAGGCCGCCACCGCGCTCTACAACTGCACCACGGCGATTGCCATGGCCTGGGAGGCGGGCAAGACCGGATCAAACGAGCGCCTGCGCCTGTCGCAGCTGGTCATTGCCCACCGCGTGCTGCCGCGCGATCCGCTGCAGGCCGTGGAGCTGCCTGCCGACTGGTCTTGAGTTTACTGTTCAAAAACACCCGCAGCGCTTGTCCAGCAAGCGCGACCAGCTATCAACTTCATAGGAGACAAGACATGCCCATCAACAAGCGCCAACTGCTCACCCTGGCCGCCGTTGCCGCCACCGCGACCGCGCTGCCGGTTCTGCCGGCCGCCGCGCAGGAGAAATTTCCCGAGCGCATCATCAACTTCGTGGTGCCGTTCTCGCCCGGCGGGCCGACCGACGCCATGGCGCGCCTGCTGGCCGCCGAGCTCACCAGGGAGCTGGGCCAGAGCGTGGTGGTCGACAACCGCGCCGGCGCCGGCGGCAACATCGGCGCCGAGGCGGTGGCGCGCGCCAAGCCCGACGGCTACAACATCCTGTTCGGCACCTCGGGGCCGCTGGCCATCAACCACAGCCTGTACAAGGAAATCCGCTACGACCCGCGCACCAGCTTCGATCCGATCATCTACGTCGGCTATCTGCCCAACGTGCTGGTGGTGCGCCCCGACCTGGGCGTCAGCACGGTGCAGCAGCTGATCGCCAAGGAAAAGGCGGCGCCGGGCAAGCTCAACTATGCGTCCTCGGGCAACGGCGCCTCGTCGCACCTGGCCGGCGTGCTGTTCAACGACATGGCGGGCACCAAGCTGGTCCACGTGCCCTTCAAGGGCACGGGGCCGGCGCTGAACGCGCTGCTGGCCGGCCAGGTGGACATGACCTTCACCGACATCCTCACGGCCATGCCCTACATCAAGTCGGGCAAGTTCAAGGCCCTGGGCATGACCACCACGCAGCGCTCCAAGGCCATGCCCGACATTCCCACCGTGGCCGAGCAGGGCCTCAAGGGCTTCGACGTCAGCGTGTTCTTCGGCGTGGTGGCCCCCAAGGGCACGCCGCCCGATCGCATCAAGGTGCTGAACGAAGCCTTCGTGCGCGCGCTGGCCGCGCCCAAGGTCAAGGACACCTTTGCCGCGCAGGGGCTGGAGTCGGCGCCCGACCATTCGCCCGCCTACCTCGGCCAGCTGATCAACAAGGAAACCGACACCTGGGCCAAGGTGGTCCAGTCCTCGGGCGTGCGGCTGGACTGAACATCATGCAAAACAAGACGGGCGCGCTGGCGGGCATCAAGGTGCTCGACCTCTCGCGCATCCTCGGCGGGCCGCTGTGCGGCCAGATCCTGGGCGACCACGGCGCCGACGTGCTCAAGGTCGAGCCGCCGCAGGGCGACGACACGCGCGCCTGGGGGCCGCCGTTCAGGGACGGCGTGGCGTCCTACTACTTCGGCCTGAACCGCAACAAGCGCATCCAGTTTCTCGACCTGTCGGCCCCCGAAGGCCAGCAGCGCGTGCGTGAGCTGATGGCCGAGGCCGATGTGGTGCTGGAGAACTTCAAGGTCTGCACCATGGAGAAGTGGGGCATCGGCTACGAGCAGATGCGCGGCGACTTGCCGCGGCTCATCTGGTGCCGCGTGACGGGCTTTGGCGCCGACGGCCCGCTGGGCGCCTTGCCCGGCTACGACGCCGCCATCCAGGCCACGGCCGGCCTGATGAGCATCAACGGCGAGGCCGGCGGCGACCCGCTGCGCGTGGGCCTGCCGGTGGTCGACATGGTGACGGGGCTGAACGCGGTCATCGGCGTGCTGCTGGCGCTGCACGAGCGCGCCGCCAGCGGCCAGGGCCAGCTGGTCGACGCGGCGCTGTACGACTCGGGCCTGTCGCTGCTGCACCCGCACGCGGCCAACTGGTTCATGAGCGGCCAGCTGCCGCAGCGCACCGGCAACGCGCACCCCAACATCTACCCCTACGACGTCGTCCGCACGGGCGGCACGCCGGTGTTCCTGGCGGTGGGCAACGACCGCCAGTTCGCGCTGCTGTGCCGCCACATCGGCCAGCCCGAGCTGGCGCAGGACGCGCGCTTCGCCAGCGCCGGCCAGCGCTCGGTCAACCGGGTCGAGCTGAAGGCGCTGCTCGAAGCCGCCCTGACCCAGGCCGACGGCACCCGCCTGGCCGACGAACTGATGGCCATCGGCGTGCCCGCCGCCGCCGTGCTGAACGTCGAGCAGGCGCTGACCCACCCGCACACCCTGCATCGCCAGATGGCGGTCAAGATGGGCGCCTACACCGGCCTGGGCGCGCCGGTCAAGCTCAGCCGCACGCCCGCCACCTATCGCCACGCGCCCTTGAGCGAGGGCAGCGGCTTCTTGCCCAATGAAGATTCGGATGTAGGCGCCACTTGACCTGCTAGAATCTCCGGTTCGACACGATCACAGGAGAGGTGGCAGAGTGGTCGAATGCGCCGGACTCGAAATCCGGTATACGGTTTACCGTATCGAGGGTTCGAATCCCTCCTTCTCCGCCAAAACAAAGAAAACCGCGCTACGCAAAACGTAGCGCGGTTTCTCTTTTTCTACCCTTGTTCCCGCCATGCAGAAATCGATTGTGCGTTCGATTCAGTTGCGCATGGTTCCCGGCAGCCAGAGCGCCAGTTCGGGCAGCACCATCACCAGTCCCAGGACGAGAATCATGAGGACGACATAGGGCGCCGAACCCCGCACGATGGTCCCGATGGGGGCGCTGGTGATGGCCTTGATGGTGAACAGGTTCATGCCGACGGGCGGCGTGATCTGCGCGAGCTCAAGATTGATGACCAGCAGCACGCCGTACCACACCGGGTTGATACCGAGGTGGTGCATGACCGGCAGGATCACCGGCGTGGTGATGAGGATGATGGCGATCGATTCGAGAAACATGCCCAGGATGAAGATCACGATCATCATGACCAGCAAAAAGCCAACGACCCCAAGACCGGCGCCCATCACCATTTCGACGATCTGTTGCGGGATTCGCAGTTTGGTCAGCACGTGGCCGAATACCGAGGCACCGGCCAGGATCATGAACAGCATGGCCGAGATGCGGCTCGCATCGACGGCGGCGTCCCAGATCGCCCGCAGGTTCAGCGTTCGATAGATGAAGAACCCGATGAACAGGGCAAGCCACGCGCCGGCGGCGGCGGCTTCGGTTGCGGTGAAGACTCCTGCGTACATGCCGCCCAGAACGAATACCGGCAGCAGCAGGGCCCAGAACGCCTTGCGAACGGCATCGAGCACCTCTTTCCAACTGGCGCGTGGCTCGCGCTGAATGTGGCGGTGCTTGCGCGCCGTGCTCACCATGTGCCACGCGACAAAGACGCCCGCCATCACGATGCCGGGTATGACACCGGCCATGAACAGCGCGCCGATCGAGGTGTCGCTGATCACGCCATAGAGGATCATCGGCCCCGATGGGGGAATCAAGATGCCCAGCGTGCCGCCGGCGGCGACCAGGCCGTACGCCACCTTCGGTTCGTAGCCGTAGCGGACCATCTGCGGGATGGCCACCGCACCGATCGTCAGCGCCGTGGCGACGCTGGAGCCTGAAATCGCCGCGAAGATGGTGCACGCCGCGATGGTGGCGATCCCCAGGCCGCCCGGCAAGTGACGCGTGAGGGTGTAGGCGGTCTGATACAGGTCGTCGACGATCTTGCTGCGGATCATGATGTAGGCCATGAAGGCAAACAAGGGAATCGCCACCAGCAGGTACTGATCGATGTCGCCGAACATCACCTCCGCGACGGCACCGAGCCCGCCCTGAGTGATCAGGAGCAGCGCGCCGCCAAAAGCGGCCAAACCCGCGAAAATGGGCAAGCCCGTAAAGAGCAGCAGAAGCAACGCCAGGAACAGCAGGGCAATGGTCACGGCGCATCTCCGGCCGCGACTTCTGAGTTCGGCGAGCCGAACTCCAGCGTCTGATGGGTGCACACCCGCCATGCAGTCTCGATGGCCGCCAGCAACAGCAAGGCCCCACCCAGCGGCATCAGGATCATCAACCACCACACCGGCCATTCCAGGTGGCCCTCGGTCACCAGACCCAGGGTATGTGCCAGTACGGTCGATGTCCAACCGCTGTAGACCAGCACGACGGCGACCAGCCCCGTGACCAGCGCGGCCCACAGCATTGCCAGGCGTTTGCCGCGCGCCGTCAGGCGTTCCACCAGGATGTCGACCGCGATCTGTTCGCCGCGCCGGAAGGTTTGCGCGACGGCCAGCATCACGATGGCCACCAGCAGGTGTCCGACCAACTCATCCACCCAGACCGGCGCGGCATTGAAGAAGTAGCGCATCACCACCGACCAGCCGATGAGGATCAGGCAAACCAGCGTGGCCGCGGCCGACAGAGCCATGGCTCCTCCGGTGAGATAGGTGACGGCTTGGCTCAGGATGCGCAGTGCGCGGCTTTCGGCTCCTTTGGCATCAGAGCCGTGCTTGTCCGAGGCGCGCATGATGCAGCGGCCCGTTCAAAGTCCGTCGACGATGTCGAGCAGTTTCTTGCCATCGGCTCCGCTGTCGGCAAGAAACGCTTTGCGAACCGTCGGTTGCATGGCATCCGCCATCACCTTTTCCTGTGCCTTGGTCAGCGCGACGGCATTCATGCCGTGCTCGTTCAAGACCTTCAGGTCATCGGCAGGGATCCCGTCTTCTTGGGGGATCGATCGCTGCACCGCTGCGTCGGCGGCCGTCTGAATGGCCTGCTGGATGTCTGCGGGCAAGCTGGCCCACCAGGCCGGGTTGACCACCAGGTTGTCGAACGCCAGGATGATGTTGGACGCCACGCCGTACTTCTGCACCTCGTAGTACTTGCGGCTGTAGGCGGCCTTGACGCCGGTAAAGCCCGCGTCAAGCACCCCGGTCTGCAACGCCTGGTAGACCTCGGAGCCTGCCATGGCCGAGGGGCGCGCACCCATGGCCGACAGGCCCGTGTCCCACATCTTGTTCAGCCCGCGGATCTTCAGGCCATTGAAATCCGCTGGCGCAAGCAGCGGCTTGGCCTGCGATGTGAAGATGCCGTTGTTGGCATCCACGATCCACGCGATGTCCTTGACCCCGCGCTCGGCCATTTTTTCATCGAGCAGACGCGTCGCATCGGATTTCAGGAATGCCTTTTGCTTGGCGACGGTATTCAGCAGATACGGAATGATGGACACGCTCATTCCGGGTATGGTCGCGCCCCACTGGAAGCTCAGGATCGCCGCGGCCTCGATCTTGCCGCTCGCCACGGCGGGATGGTTCTGATTGGGCTTGAAAAGCTGGGAGGCGCCGAAGAGTTGCACGTCCACGCGGTGGTTCGTCGCGGCTTCCACGTCCTTCTCGAACTGCGCCAGATTGACAGCCGTCTGATGCGTGGGCGGGAACTGATGGCTGATCCGCATCACGTAATCGGCCGCGAACGCGTGACCGCCTGCACCCAGTGCGATCGTCACGGCGATCAGGGCGTGCCTGTAGGAAAGGTAAGTGCGCTTCATGGACTGTCTCCTTGGGAACGGTTCTTCAAAAATTCACGCAACGGCGTGCGCGCCGCGCAAGGCCTGCACCTCGGAGGGTGCATAGCCCAGTGCCTTCAGCAAGTCATCGGTGTCCTGGCCCACCCGCGGCGGATTGCTGCGCACGCCCAGGCGCTCGCCCGCGAGCGAGATCGGGAACAGTGGCGCCCTGGCCGTTTCGCCGGCACGCGGGCCGTCGGGAATCTCGACCTCGGCCAAGCCGCCGGTCGCCTGCAGGTGCTCGTCCTCATAAAGGTCTTCCGGCCGCCGGATCGGCGCAAACGGCAAGCCCGCCTGCTCCATCAGGCGGGAGAGGTCTTCGGCGCTGCGTCCGGCAAGGCGATCCCGCAAGATCGCGAGCAGACGCGGACGCGCGCGCACACGGTCGTTGTTGGTGGCCAGTGCCGGGTCTTCGGCCAGATCCGGCAACTCCAGCACGCGACAGAAGGCAGCCCACTGGGCATCGCTCACCGCGGCCAGAAAAATCTGTTCGCCATCCTTGACCGTGAAGACGTCGTACACCGCCCACGGGTTGTCACGTGCCGGCAGCGGCGCGGCCGGTTTGCCCGTCAGCGCGTACTGCAGCATGTGCTGGCCGACCAGAAACACGTTGTTCTCGTACAAGGCGCTTTGCACCTCCATGCCGCGGCCGGTGATGCCGCGCTGGATCAGCGCACCCAGCACGCCAATCGCGCCAAAGAGACCACCCATGATGTCGTTGACACTGGTGCCGGCGCGCAGCGGGTCGCCGGGGCGGCCGGTCATGTAGGCGAGCCCACCCATCATTTGCACCACTTCGTCCAGCGCCGTGCGGTGCTCGTACGGACCCGGCAAAAAGCCCTTGAGCGCCACGCAAATGACGCGCGGGTTCACCCGTGACAGGGTGGCATGGTCGAGCCCGTACTTGGCCATGGTGCCGGGCTTGAAATTCTCGATCACCACGTCCGCGCTCTCCGCCATGCGGCGCGCCACCGCCGCTCCTTCCGGTGTGTGGAGGTCGATGGCGATGCTCTTCTTGTTGCGATTGAACATGGGGAAAAACCCCGCGCCCGCCCCCAGCAGGCGGCGCGTGCGGTCACCGCCGATGGGCTCGATCTTGACCACCTCGGCGCCCAAGTCGGCCAGCAACATGCCGCACGTCGGGCCCATCACCATGTGCGTGAATTCGATGACGCGCACGCCCGCCAGCGGCTGAGGCGGATGCTGCGCTGCCGGGGCGGTCATGACCTCACCGCCCGCGCGCGTTGCATGGTCTTGGGCAGACCGGCCCGCCACAAGGTTCCATGCAGGGGCTCGCCCTGAAGCCAGGCGGCCACGCGGCTGCGCAAGGTCAACAGGCGATCGATATCGATGCCGGTGTCCACGCCCATGCTGGCGAACAGGTAGGCGAGATCCTCGCTGGCCACGTTGCCGCTGGCGCCGGGCGCGTGCGGGCAGCCGCCGATGCCGGCCAGGCTCGCATCGAAACGCGTGATACCCAGGTCGAAGGCGGCCATCACGTTGGCCATGCCCAAACCGCGCGTGTCGTGGAAGTGTCCGCAGTCGAGCCGATCACCGGCAATGACCAGCGCCCGCTCGAACAGATGCTTCACTGCCCGTGGATCGGCGTAGCCGACGGTATCGGCAAGGCCCACGCGATCGACCCCCGCGTCCAAAGCGGCTTGCAGCAGGCGCAGCACTTCGGACGGCTCCACGCGGCCTTGAATGGTGCAGCCAAACGCCGTGCTGATCCCCACTTCGAGCAAGCAGTTCGATCCAGCCGCGTCGCGCGCTGCGCGGATGCGAGCAATCTCGGCAAGCACCTCGTCGGGCGTCTTGCGCAGGTTGGCGAGACTGTGCGCGTGGCTGGCAGACAGCGGCAGCAGCATCAGGTCGGCGCCCGATTCCATCGCGTGCTCGGCCCCTTTCAGGTTGGGCACGAGCACGGACACCACCAAGCCCGGCAAGGTCTTCGCGAACGCCACCAGCTCTGCCGTGTCGGCCAACTGAGGCAACAGGCGCGCAGGCACGAAGGAACCCACTTCAATTTCGCGCTGCCCGGCGTCCCACGCGCCGCGTATCCATTCCTTCTTTTGCTCGGTGGGCAGGATGCGGGCGATGCTTTGCAGGCCGTCGCGCAGGCCCACCTCGCGAATGATGACGCAATCCGAACTCTGGCTCACGCTGTCTCCTGATCGTCGGCGACAAATGAAATGCCGCTTGCTTTTTTCAGTCTATGTTTGACGATCGGGAAGTAAAGCGTTATTTTGGAAGCCTTAACGTTCCAAATGGGAACTTCTTGGATGTATCTGTCCCATGCTCGATCTGGACTTGACTTCGCTGCGCTTCTTCGTCGCCGTTTGCAACGCCGGCAATATCGCGCGCGCGGCCGAACAGTCACATGTGGTCAGCAGCGCCGTCAGCAAGCGCCTGGTCCAGCTCGAAACGCGCCTGGGTACGCGGCTGTTTTTCCGCCGGCGTCATGGCGTGGAACTCACGAGTGCCGGCGAGACCCTGCTTGAGCACGCGCGCGCCATGTTGTCGCGCGCGCAGCGCATCGAACGCGACATGGCCGCCTATGCCGCCGGTGTGCGTGGCCAGGTGCGCGTGCTGGCGACCGTGTCGGTGATGTCGGAATCGCTGGCGGACGACGTGGCCAAGTTTCTCGACAAACCCGAGCACGCCGGCATCCGGGTCGATATCGAGGAACGCGTGAGCACGACCGTAGTGCAGGGCGTGCGCGAAGGCGTCGCGTCGGTGGGCATCTGCTGGGACGCGGCCGATTTGCAAGGCCTGCAATCCCGAGCCTACCGGCATGACCAACTGGCCGTTGTTGTACCGCCAGAACACCCGCTCGCGCAACGCACCGGCGTTTCATTTGTCGAGTCACTGAATTGGGAGCACGTGGGCCTGCCTTTGAACAGTGCCGTCGTCGCCTTGATGATGCGCACCGCGGCCGAGCACGGGCGCAACCTGAACTTTCGCATGATCGTGACCAATTTCGAAGCGGCCATACGCGTCGTGCGCGCCCGTCTCGCGATCAGTGTCGTCCCGTTGGAAGCCGTCATCACCAACGTCCATGCGTATGACCTGCGGCTGATTCCACTCACCGATCCATGGGCCAAGCGCCGCTTCGCCATATGTTTCCGCAATCTCAACACGCTCACCGCTGCTTCACGCACATTGGTCGACTACCTCGGTTCGGATCCGGCGTCCTGAATCAGCTCGATGCCATGAAGGCACGGTTATGCCGCTCGGCACGAAGGCCACGCGGTCCGGGTGCAGACGGTAGACTGCGACACCGTGGACGCGCCGGCCGCCAACCGTTACCGGGGTGACTTTGTCGCCTGGACAGGCGTGTGCGGCTTCATTGGCGAGGGCGGCGGCGCGCCCATTTCACCGCACGCGCACTACGCGATTCAGCTGACCATGGGCGTGCCCTCGGGGCTGCGCGTGCAGTTCGGCCGCCGCGCAGAGTGGCAGTCGTGCGCGGCGGCGCTCGTGCCCTCCCGAGCGACGCACACCATCGACGTGAACGACTGCGACATGAGCGTCGTTCTCTTCATCGAACCCGAAACGCCGACGGGGAAGGCGCTGGCCGCGCGGATGAAGGGCAGACTTGAGCTGCTCGATGCCGATGTCGTCGGGCTTGCGGCGGCGGATTTGGAGCGGGCCTGGCGCAGGGACAAGAGCTACGACGCGGTCAAGGCGGTTTGCATGCGGTTGATTCAAGAGCTTTCCGACACCGCGCTTCGCGAGCCCTCCGACCCGCGCGTGCTGGCAGTCGTCGAGTACCTGCGCCAGCGGGTTGACCAGGTGGTGACGCTTGCCGAGGTCGCGAAGGTCGTCCATCTGTCGCCGGGTCGGTTTCGGCATCTCTTCGTGGAAGAGACCGGCATGCCTCTGAGAACCTACGTCTTGTGGCGTCGGCTGCTGCACGTCTGGACGTTGCTCATGCAAGGGGCGGCGCTGTCCACGGCGGCCCACGCGGCAGGCTTTGCGGACTCGGCGCACCTGTCCCGGACGGCGCGGAACATGTTTGGCCTCCCGCCGTCCGTCCTTCAAATGACCGGACCGCTCGGCGCGCAAATGCGCTGCCATGGACGTCACTCGGGCTGAACGACGGGGCCCGTGAGAGCGCCGAGGAAGGCCGCCAGGTCCTGGATGTCGGCGGCCGACAGCCGGATGGTCTGGCGCCCCGCATGCGGGTCCTCAGGCCGCGCCAGTTCGCTGTGACCCAGCGCCGCTCTGGGCGATGTGGCGTAGTGCTGCAACACCTGCCCGAGGGTCGCGAACTGGCCGGCGTGCATGTACGGCGCCCTGGCTGCCGCGTTGCGCAGGCTGGGCGTGCGGAAGGCGCCGAGCTGACCGGCGTCACCGGTGGACAGGAACTGAAGCTCTCCGCACTGCTCCGGCTTGGCGTCGCTGTAGGGGCCGAGACAGTTGAATTCATCCTTCAGCAGCTTCTGCAAGCCATCGATGCGCCCGCGGTCGGGGCTCCTGGGGTTCGTCGGCGGCACGCCCGTGTTGTGGAAGGCGTGGTCCGTCAGCAGCGGCCCGTTGTGACAGGTCACGCACTGGCCCTGGTTGAGAAATGCGCGCAGCCCGCGTACCTCTTGAAGCGTGAGACGTTCCTGGCCTTGCGCATCGCCACGCACCGTGGCCTCAGCGTATTGGTCGAAGCGCGATGGCCCATAGGAAATGTTGCGCTCGTAGGCGGCGATGGCCTTGCCCATGTTCGCGAACACCCGGTTGATTGCGTCTCGCGTGGCCGGCGGCAGGGCTGCCCACGCGGTGCGCTCGGCATCGCTGCCATGGGGTGACGCATGGTCCGGGAGCGGCCCCAACTCGGGCGCCGGGCCGAACACCGCCTGGTACTGGGCCTTGTATTGGCTCAGCACCTGCTTGGCCAACGCCAGCCGATTGCCGCCGTGCTCGGCGGCATCTTCCAGTGGGCCGAGCGCCTGGGACCAGGCGCTGTCCTTGCGGCCATCCCAAAAGAGGAACGGCGAGTGCGCCGCACCCATCACCGGCATGGTCCGGCGCTTGCCGGCTCCGAGGCCCCGGCCGAACGGTCGTCCATCCTCGAACTGGCCCGTCGTCGAGTGGCAGCTGGCACAGGAGACCTGGCCGTTCTTGCTGAGCCGCGCATCATTGAACAACGCACGCCCCAGCGCAGCGGCCTCGGCGCGTTGCTCGTAGGCGTTGGACGCATCGAGCGGGCGCTGGCCAGCCTCCGCGAGGCGCATGGATGCGAGGGTGGCGACTTCCTGGGCCGATCACGTGTCGCGCAGCGGCGGCTTCAGGTCCGGTGCGGCGAAGACCGAAACGGCGAGTGCGGCCGCCGTGGCCGCGACCCCGATGACGCGCTGCTTCATCTCGATCCTCAGCGCGCGGCCGGGTTGTTCACCACGGTGTTGAAGGTGACCCGGTCCGCTCCCTGAGGCCCGTCGATGGCCAGCTTCAACTCCCACCAGCCGGTCATGCTGAACTTCATGCCATCCAGCGCATAGGTGCCGGGCGCCAGTTCCCGGGTGACGCGCGGTTGCGTGGGAAGGCCATGGCCGTGCTGGGGCATGCCGCCATCGACACGGAACGTGGCGCCCCGCACGGGCGTGCCATCGGCCGTGGCCAGCTTCACCTGCCAGCTGTGCATCTGGTTGATGGCTGGCGCTTGTGCGGGTGGCAGCAGGGCGACTTGGTAGGCGCCACCTTCCGATCTCCGGGCGAGGGACAAGTCCAGATTCCTGGGTGGCGCCATGCAGCCCGCAACCATGAGTGCGGCCGCTGCAAGCGTGGCCGAAGCCGTCATTCTGTTGATCATGATGTCTCCAGGAATGCTGGCTTCAGGCCCGCGCGGCGTCGATGGTTTGCCGGAGATCTTGCGGTACCGGCAGGCGCCGGAAGCCGCCGACATCGGCGCCGCCGGTATTGCCTTCGGGTACCAATCCGGGCGCCGTGAAGAGGGCAGCGGCCATCAATCGCCAGAGTTGACCCATGGCTTCGCCGTGGCGGCGGTTGCGCAGTGCGAACCGAAGCATGGCTCCGTGCACGCGCACATGCTCGACGGTCGATGCCTGTCCAAGCACGTGGGCTCGCTCCAAGTGCCGGAATGCGGTGTAGAACTCGCCGCGCTTCTCGGCCACCGAGGCGGCGGCCAGTTCGGCTTGTACGGCGGGTCTGATGCGAATTGCGAAGGTGTTCACGAGGTGCTCCGAGTGGGTTTCGAAGCACTGAATTGTTCGCAAACGGAGCGTTTCGGGCTTGAACGCAGGGGCTGTCTCGGCAGCCTTTTCGTTCAAGTGAGGTGCGGTGCGGGAGCGGACGCCGCCGGGAGACGGGCGCGCCGATGAGGTTCAGGTGCCGGCGCTCTCGATGAGCCTGCCCTGGCTCGCCATCGCCATCATGCCTGCCACCCGATGCAGGCTGCTGGCACGCCGCGTGGGTCGCGCCAGCGCGGGGCGCTTATTGGCGCATGAAGTCGATCACCACGCCCTCGTGCGAGCGCTGGCGGTACTCGATGTGCACGGCCTCGCCGTAGCGTGCCTGCAGCTGGCCCAGCAGCGGGATCGGGTCGTGGTCGTTGACGAAGCGCATGGTCTCGCCGGGGTTCAGCGCGTCGAGCGCGCCGAAGATGGCCGAGTGGCGAAAGCGCCGCGCGATGCCGCGGGCGTCGAAGCCGTAGATGGCCTCGGGGGTGGTGTGGTCGTGTCCGGGTGGGTTTGACATGGCTTGGGGGTGCGCCTGCGGGCAGGCGCGGTGGTTGCAAAAAGGAAGGGGCCGCGCTCAGCGCTGCAGCTGCTCGCGCTTTTGCTCGACCTTGGCCCATTCGTCGGCGTCGGGCAGGGCGGCGATCTTGCGCGAGATGGTCTTCCAGCCCTTGGCCAGCTCTTCGTTCAGCGGGATGAAGTCGAGCTGGTCCTTGGGCACGTCCTCGTCGGCGTAGATGGCGTTGACGGGGCACTCGGGCACGCAGACGGCGCAGTCGATGCAGTCGTCGGGCTCGATGACCAGGAAGTTGGGGCCTTCACGGAAGGCGTCGGTGGGGCAGACGTCCACACAATCGGTGTACTTGCAGCGGATGCAGGCTTCGGTGACGACAAAGGTCATGATGGGAAGGGGCCTTGCGGGTTGATCTTAAAAATGCATAATGAATACATCTTTTAATGTACGCCATGGGGTCACGCGGTGCAATGCAAAGCCGCGTTGCCGTCATGGCGGCCGGACCCGTATTTTCCGCCATGCGCGTGACCACGTTTTCCGACTTCGCCCTGCGCGTGCTGATGTACCTGGCGGTGCAGGAAGATCGCCGCGCCACGGTGGACGAAATTGCGGCCGCCTACGGCATTTCGTCCAACCACCTGACCAAGGTGGTGCATCTGCTGGGGCGCGCCGGCTGGGTGCAGACGGTGCGCGGCAAGGGCGGCGGCCTGCGCCTGGGTCAGCCGGCCGAGTCGATCCGCCTGGGCGAGGTGGTGCGCCTGTGCGAGGGCAACGCCGCCTACGTCGAATGCATGGTGGCCGACCTCAGCCATCACTGCCGCATCGCGCCGGCGTGCAAGCTGTCGAGCATCCTGAGCGGCGCCTTCAAGGTGTTCTATGCCGAGCTCGACAAGCACACCCTGGCCGACCTGGTGCAGGAGCCGGCGGCGCTGAGCGAACTGCTGGCAGCGCCCTCCTGATTTCGCCGCAGTCCCGCCGCGCCGGCCAGATGCTGTCATGCTGAACTGGAGCGGCGACGAACCCGAAGCCTACCTGGCTCTGCTGGCCTGCGCGCCGGCGCTGGCGCTGGCCGTCGACCGCGTGCTGGGCGAGCCCGCCGTGCGCTGGCACCCGGTGACGTGGATGCGGCGCTATCTGATCTGGGCCGACGCCCGCCTGGCGCCACGCGCGGAACGGGTGGGCGTGGCCGCCGGGCCGCAGCTGCTGGCGCGCGGCGCCGCCGCATGGAGCGTCGCGGCCGCCGTGGTGCTGGCGCTGGCATGGCTGCTGCAGACCTGGGTGCTGACGCAGCCGGTGTGGCTGGCGACCTTGGCGCTGGGGCTGTTTCTCAAGCCGCTGCTGGCCTGGGCCCGCGTGCACGACGACACGCTGGCGGTCGAGCGCGGCCTGGCCGAAGCGCCCGGCGCCGCGCAGGAGCAGGAGGCCCCGCCGGTCGGCCACAACGCGGCCCCCGGGTCGGCGCACGAACGGCGCGAAGGCGCCATCCAGCGCCTGGCCACCAACCTGAACGATTCGCTGGTGGCGCCGCTGTTCTGGTTCGCGCTGCTGGGGCTGCCCGGCGCGGCCCTGTTTCGCTTTGCCCACACCGCCGCGGCCACCTGGGGCCGCCGCGGCGCGCGCTCGCCGGACGGCGTGGTGCGTGGGGGCAGTGCCGCCGGCCTGTGGGCCGTGCGCGCCGTCGACGCGCTGGCCTGGTTGCCGGCGCGTATCACGGCCGTGTTGATCGCGGGGCTGGGCGGGCCGGCTGCGCTGCGGGGCCTGCCGCGCCTGCCGGCCGAGGCGGCGCGCCTGCCCTCGACCCACGCCGGCTGGCCGGTGGCCGCCATGGCCCTGGCGCTGGGCGTGCAGTTGGGACGGCCCGGCGTGCACGCGCTCAACGCCGGCGCCCGCGCTCCGGAGCCGGACGACACCCTGCGCGCCTGCGCCATCGGCTCGCGCTGCGCCCTGGCCGCCACGCTGCTGGCCTGCGCGGTGCTGCTGCTGACGCTGTCGGCTTGAGGGTTTAATGCAAAATGAGCCGATCGCGCTGATGGAACAAGCGCCGGCAGCTACGATTTCAGGAGTTATGGGTTGTTGATTTCTCCGCATGCACGTCCGACGCGAGGAGCCGCCGCGTGACGGCGCGCTGCGTGATGGTGCTGGGCACCAGCAGCGGCGCCGGCAAAAGCTGGATCGCCACCGCGCTGTGCCGCCACTACGCCCGGCAAGGCCTGCGCGTGGCGCCCTTCAAGGCGCAGAACATGAGCAACAACGCAAGAGTGGTCGCCAGCATTTCTCCCTCCCCCGCTGGGGGCGGGCAGGGCTGGGGGCAACCCGCGCCCGCTGAGCCCGCCGCCGGCCCCTCACCCCAGCCCTCTCCCCAGAGGGGCGAGGGAGCGGATTTTCTCCCTCTCCCGCCTGCGGGAGAGGGCCGGGGTGAGGGTGCAGCGCCGCTCGGAGAGATCGGGAGCGCCCAATACTTCCAGGCCCTGGCCGCGCGCGCCGTGCCCGATGTGCGCATGAACCCGCTGCTGCTCAAACCCGAGGCCGACACGCGTAGCCAGGTGCTGCTGCTGGGGCAGGTCAGCCGCGAGCTGTCGGCGCTGCCCTGGCGCGGGCGCAGCGAGCGCGTGTGGCCGCCCATTGCCGCCGCGCTGGACGCGCTGCGCGCCGAGAACGACGTGGTGGTGATCGAGGGCGCGGGCTCGCCGGCCGAGATCAACCTGATGGCCAGCGACGTGGTCAACCTGCGCGTGGCGCGCCATGCCGACGCCGCCTGCCTGCTGGTGACCGACATCGACCGCGGCGGCGCCTTCGCCCACCTGTACGGCACCTGGGCGCTGCTGCCCGCGGCCGACCGGGCGCGCATCCGCGGCTTCGTGCTCAACAAGTTTCGCGGCGATGCCGGCCTGCTGGCGCCCGCGCCCGAACAGCTGCAGGCCTTGACCGGCGTACCCACCGTGGCCGTGGTGCCGATGCGCTTCGGTCACGGCCTGCCGGAAGAGGATGGCGTGTTCGACGACCGGCCCGTCGGGTTTGATGACAAAACGGGCTCTGGCGCCGATGGATCAAGCGCGAGCAGCTATCAAAATGATATTGATGCGCCGCGCCGCATCGCCATCGTCGCCTACCCGCGCATCAGCAACCTGGACGAGTTTCAGCCACTGAAGAACGTGCCCGGCCTGACGCTCGCCTGGGCGCGCACGCCGGCGGCGCTGGCGGGCGCCGACACCATCGTCCTGCCCGGCAGCAAGGCCACCGCCGCCGACCTGGCCTGGCTGCGCGCGCAGGGGCTGGACGCGGCCATTGCGGCGCACGCGGCGCGCGGCGCTCGCGTGCTGGGCATCTGCGGCGGCCTGCAGATGCTGGGCGAGGCCCTGATCGACGAACACGGCGTGGAAAGCACGGACAACGCACCGGGCCTGGGCCTGCTGCCGCTGGTGACGTGCTTCGAGCGCGCCAAGACCGTGCGCCACGCCACACAGCGCTTCGGCGCGCTCACCGGCGCGTGGGCGGCGCTGTCCAGGGTGCCGGTGACGGGCTATGAAATCCACAGCGGCCGCACCGTCCAGCACCCGGCCATGGCGGCCCGGGGCGACGTCGCACGCGAAGTGATGGCGGGCCTGGCCTGGCAAAACGGCGCCGGCAACGTACTGGGGGTTTATCTGCACGGGCTGTTCGAGGACGCGGCCGTGCTGCGCGCGCTGTTCGGCGCCGATGCGCCCGCGCTGGATGCGGTGTTCGACGGCCTGGCCGATGCCATCGAGCAGGCCTTCGCGCCCGGCGTGCTGGACGCTTTGGTTCAGCGCCGCACGCCCGCGAACGCCCGCGTGCGATAGGGAAAGCGCACTACGGCCTGCCCGCGCAGCGCCGGGTGGTGCTCGATCAGCGCCTCGATCTGCGCGCGCACCCGCGCCTGCTCGGCGGCCGGCAGCGCGGCGATGAAGCTGACCGACAGAAAGCGGTCGACGATGACCTGCTGCGGCGGGCCCTCGTGCACGTAGTCGAACACGCTTTCGTGCAGCGGCCCGAAGGCCGGGTGCGGAAAGGCCTGGCGCCAGCTGCCCTTGTAGAAACGCGGCGCGTCGCCTTCGTGCGGGGTGACGATGCGCGTCAACTCGGCCACCCAGTCCACCGACTCGTCGCGCACGTTCCATACCAGGCCCAGGTGCCCGCCCGGCTTCAGCACCCGCGCGAATTCATCCAGCGCGGCGCGCGTGGCGAACCAGTGGAAGGCCTGGGCGCAGACGATGGCGTCCAGCGAGGCGTCCGGCAGCGGCAGCGCGTCGGCCGTGCCGGGCTGGGCGCGCACCGTGGGCTGCGCGGTCGCCAACTGCGCGCGCATGGCATCTACAGGCTCGATGGCCACCACCTCGGCTCCCGTTGCCGTGAGCAGCGGCGTGAACTTGCCCGTGCCCGCGCCCACGTCGGCCACCGCGCGGCCGGGACCCAGGGCCAGCGCGCCCCGCAGCCAGCCCTGCAGGGCGGGCGGGTAGTCGGGCCGGCCGCGCGCATAGGCGCCGGCCTGCCGCTCGAAGCCGTGTCGCGCGGCGGCGTGCACCGAATCACTCATCAGCGACCTCCCGTTTGATGCATGGACGACCTGCATGATGCCCGCTTGGCGGCCCGCGGCGCGGGGCATGAAAGAATGAGGCCATGAGCACATGGAAAAAAGCAGGCTGGGGCGCCCTGGTGGTGCTGGTGCTGGCGGGCACCGCCGGCTGGTTCAGCCTGGACAAGGAAACGCGCGGCCTGCTGGCCACCGTGCCCACCAACCGCAACCTGCTGTTCTGGAGCCAGTCGCAGCGCGACGCGGCGTTTCGCGCCATGGACCGCATCCCGCTGCTGGCCAAGTGGCACACCGCCTTGCCGGGCCCCGTGCCGCGCCCGCTGCCGCCGGGCGAAGCCATCCAGCTGCCGCTGGACGTGGATGCCTACCTGGCCAGCCAGCACGGTGCGGCGCTGCTGATCGTGCAAGGGGGCAAGCTGCGGCTGGAGCGCTACGGCCTGGGCTTCGACGGCAGCGGACGCTGGACCAGCTTCTCGGTCGCCAAGTCCTTCACCTCGACGCTGGTCGGCGCGGCGCTGAAGGACGGCCTGATCAAGAGCATGGACGACAAGGTGAGCGACTACCTGCCGGACATGAAGGGCTCGGCCTACGACGA
>OFTX01000166.1_pt1 | contig 42223 bp, 31 predicted proteins | sample 1775051 | NCBI WGS metagenome assembly OFTX01 (sample SAMN08195772, study PRJEB24354) | sludge metagenome | isolation source: sludge from phenol fed wastewater aerobic bioreactor A | place: India: Nagpur | collected 2016-09-15 | reverse complement strand
GTGCCGTACGTCGCCACGACGGGTGCGCCGCCACGTGTGCCTCGCACTCGGGTGCTCACGGCACCAGTTGCGATCCACGAGCCAGGCGACGGCCGCGCCGACGACCAGCACGATCACCAACATTGCTATCAAGCTCCCTGTAAGCATGGCGGCCTCCTAACTTCGACATGGCGGGATGGCACGCTTCCATTCTAGGCAATCCCTATCGAAATGGGTACTCGAAAGTCATTCGGGTATACCGTGTTTTGCGCCAGGTCAAAATGCGCCGCATGGATATCGCACGCCTGTCGCGGCGCAGCAATTTCCGGCCCGGCGCCGCCATGACCGTCCGTCGACATCGGTTCGCCGGACGGCCATCGTGTCATACAGGACGAACGCTCATAGCGAATCGATCACACCACCGTCCACGCGCAAGGCGGCGCCCGTGGTGGCCGACGCCTTCGGCGACGCAACATAGACGACCATGTTCGCGACCTCGGTCGTGCTTGCCGCTCGACCGATGATCGACGACGGGCGGTGCGCTCGCACGAACTCCGCCGCGGCCTGCACCATGTCGGCGTTCTCGGGCACGCCCGCCTGCCGCAGCATGCCCGCCATGCCGTCGGACAGCGTCGGCCCGGGCAACACGGCATTGACCGTGACGCCCGTGCCGCGCATACGCTTGGCCAGTCCGCGTGACACCGCCAATTGCGCCGTTTTCGTCATGCCGTAATGAATCATGTCCTCGGGGATGTTCAGCGCGGATTCCGAGGAGATGAAGATCACGCGCCCCCAGCCTCGCTGCGCCATGCCGGGCAAGTAGGCACGGGACAGGCGCACGCCGCTCAGCACGTTGATGTCGTAGAACCGCTCCCACTCGCTGTCCGGGATGTCGAAGAAATCCTGGGGCCCGAACACGCCCGCGTTGTTCACCAGAATGTCCACATCCGGTACCGCCGACACGAGTGCGTCGCACCCGGATGCGGTCGACAGGTCGGCCGCCACGCCGCGTACCTGTGCATGCGGCAGTGCTTCGCGAAGCCTGGCCACCGCTGCATCGACGCTCGCGGTCGAACGACCGTTGACGATCGTCGTCGCACCGGCGGCGGCCAGACCGTGAGCAATGGCGAACCCGATGCCCGCCGTGGACGCGCTTACCAGCGCGAGCTTGTCTTTCAGATCGATATGCATGTATGCGCTCCCGAAAATGCCAGATGTCAGGCGATGGCCCCGCCCGCGTCGATGAGCACGGTCGAGCCCGTGGCGCTCGGCGTGCCCGCGAGATAGAGAATCGCATTGGCGACATCGTCCGCGGCCACCACGCGGCGCGCCGGCAGACGCTCGGCGGCGTTGCGATACATCGCCTCACGGTCGGTTTCGGCCATTTTGTTCCAAAGCGGGGTGACGGTCAGCCCCGGCGACACGGTATTCACGCGAACGGGGGAGAGTTCGAGCGCAAGGCCTCGGCCGAGCGCCTCGACGGCGGCGTTGATCGCGCCTTGCACCACCGACGCCGTGCTCGGGCGCACGCTCAGGTAGCCCGACGTAAGCGTGAGCGAACCGCCCGCCTCGATGCGCGCGTGACGCGCCACGTGGTAGGTCCCCCAAAACTTGCTGTCGAACGCGGCATGCGCGTCTTCGAGCGGGAGTTTGCGCACCTGGCCCGTGGGGGTCTGGGCGGCGGAAATCACAACGTGCTGCCACGGGGCGTGTTCCTCGAAAAAGCGTTCGACCGCGGCGACGTTGCCCGTGTCGAGCACAACCGCGCGCGCGGCACTGCCGATCGTGGCAAGCGCGGCGTCGAGCTTCGCCTGGCTGCGCGAGGCGATCGTCACGGCGGCGCCCGCTTTTGCAAATGCCTGCGCCGCCGCGCGACCAATGCCGGAACTGCCCCCAATGACCAATACGCGCTGACCTTCGAAATCGAACATGCTAAAACTCCTGAATGAAGAAGTGAGACCTTGCGGGAAAGGCGACATCGATGCCGGGCGGGCGCCTGCGCACCGACGGCGTCGTCATGTCATGAGGCTATTGTGATCCTGATCGTCAAAAACGATAATCCCGGAAAAAATGGAATCACTCTCTTCAAATTATTGAGAATCGAAGCGCGATGATCGAGCATACGCTGGACCTCACCCTATTCGACCGTATCGTTGCCACGGGGAGCCTGTCGGCGGCCGCTCGCGAGATGGGGCTGTCGCTGGCCGTCGTGAGCAAGCGGCTCGGACTGCTCGAGCAGCGACTGGGGGTGCGGTTGCTCAACCGCACCACGCGCAGGCAGGCATTGACCGAGGAGGGGCAGGTCTTTCACACGTGCTGCCGGCGGATCCTCGCGGAAATTGCGGAGACGGAGCGGCTGATGTCGCGTCAGTCGGACACCGTCGGCGGCGTGCTTCGCATCAGCGCGCCACGCGCGTTCGGACGCCGCCAGCTCGCCCCGCTGCTGGTCGCGTTTCGCGAGCGGCATCCCGACGTGAAGATCCATCTTTCGTTGAGCGATCTGTGGGTCGACCTGGTGGCGCACGGCATCGATGTGGCGATCCGCGTCGGGACCTTGCCCGACTCCAGCCTCGTCGCGCAGGAACTCGCGCCGAACTATCGCGTGCTCATCGCCTCGCCCGACTATCTCGCACGGCGCGGCACGCCGCGCGACGCAGGTGAACTGCAACAGCACGATTGCATTCTGTTCGGTAATTCACCGCATGGCGACTGGAGATTCATATGGCAGTCCGAAACGGTTCGGGTGCAGGTGCGCGACACTTATGTCGTGGACGACGGCGACACGGCCCATGAACTCGCGTTGCATGGCGCGGGCATTGTCCAGAAGTCGATCTGGGACGTGGGCGACGATATCGAGGCGGGACGCCTCGTGCGCGTGCTGCCCGATCTGCCGATTCCGGCGTCACCGTTGCATGCCGTGTATCCGCACGGTCCACATCTGGCGCCGCGCACGCGCGCGTTCATCGACTTCATGCGAGACCGGTTGCGCGCGGCATGGCGTTGGCCGGAGCGTTGACGCACGGCAACGCTCCCACTGCGCCTCGCCGGCGCGTGCGCGCCCGACGGATCGGGCCCGCGCCGGATCCGCACACCGCAAAGCAAACGCCGCGATGCCCCTTTCGGACATCGCGGCGTTTTTCATGCTGGATGACGCCTGCCACACCGGTGCAGCGCGCGGTGAAGCTTGCTATCCGTCCGCGTCCGCCCGCGTCCGCCTGGCACACGTCGGACGTATCGGACGTATCGGACGCGTCGGGCGAACTCAGGCGGCCTTGTCCATCTGACGCTCGCCGCCCACGGCTTCGACAAGGTCGTCGAGCATGCGCGCGAGCTCACCGGTCATGAGGGCCACGTCGGCATCGAACTTCTCGGCCTCGCCTTCGGCCGTCGGATCGGCGGCGTCCTTGATGATGTCGAGCGGTGTCACGCGCTTGATGATGAACGCATCGGTGAGCACGAACGAGATGCGGTCGTTCCACGTCATCGCCAGCTTGGTACAACGCTTGCCCGCCTCGATGTGCTGGCGAACGTCCGCGCCGTCGAGCGGATGCGCCACATAGCGCACGGCGGCCTTCTCGTCGGTATTCGAGCGCAGCTCCACGTCCTGGTCGACGGTGAACCCCGGCGGCGCGTCGTTGCCCGCCAGCCACGACGTCATCACGGCCACCGGCGCCTCGTTGAGCTCCACGCTCTCGAGCGTGATGTCGAGCGTCTTCAGCAGCAGGCTGCGCACCTCGTCGGCCTTGGCGGGCGAGGCGGCGTCGATCACCAGCCAGCGGTTGACAGGATCGATCCACACACGCGTGTCGCGGCGAATGCCGAAGGCACGTGGCAGCAACTCGTCGGTGACCTGCTCCTTGAGCTCGCGCATCTGCTTGCGACCGGGCTTGAAGCCCTGCTGCTCCTCGAGCTCGGCCGCCTTCGCACGCGTGACCTGATTGACGACGGTCGTCGGCAGCAGCTTCTTCTCGGCGCGGTACGCCAACAGGAACTGCCGGTTGACGCTATGGACGAGCTCGCCGCCGTCTCTCGGCGGCGCCCAGCCCTGCACCTGCATTTCGAGGCTGCCGCCCTCGCGGAAGGCATGCTTCTCGAGCGCCTCCTCCATTTGCGCGACGCTCATGGACCAACCGGCAGGAATTCGGTGCAACTGAAGATTCTTGAACCACATCGGCATCACCGCAAAAAGCAAAAGCAGCGATTTTACCAGTGCCGCGTCATCGCGCGAAATGCAGGCTCGCGAAACACCCCGCCCCGGTCAGAGGAAGCGGTCCAGAATCTTGCGGCTGGGCTTGTCGAGCCTGGACGAATCGCGAATCAGGAAGTGGATGCCGTGACTGTCGGTAATGAGCAGCGTCTGCGCGCCGAGCCGGCGAATGTCCTCTTCGCCGCGCAACACGAACGTGGCCTCGCCGCGGTTGGTCTCGACCGTCCAGTAGCTGGGTGTTGCGTACGTCGATACGCCAACGATGCGCAGCACCTCCGGCATGAACTCGCGCGCGGCGAGCTCTTCCTGCACCAGCACGCGCATGGCGGCGGGCAGCGCGTCGAGCGAGTCGAGCCAAACCAGCTCGCGGCCGTCGACGCTCACGAGCGCCAGCCCCTCTTCCGGCGCGGCAATGGGAAAAGCGCGCACGGGCACCACGCCCTCGTGGGCGATGCCGGCGGCATCGGTCAGCACCAAACGTCCAAAGGCGTTGCGCGACAAGGTGAAATCGATCTGCATGGGAGTCTTCGCGAACGGTTCAGTTGACGGACAGCGGCTGGACCGGGGCGGCGGTCACCGCGGCCACGCTGGCGGCGGCCTCGGCCGATGCCACGGCCTCGTCGGCGTCCGTGTCGACGTTGCGCTGCTGCGCCTGGTAGAGCTTGTAATAGGCGCCCTCGCGCGCGATCAGTTCGTCGTGGTTGCCCACTTCGACGATCCTGCCCCGATCGAGCACCACAAGACGATCGGCCTTGCGCAATGTCGAGAGACGGTGCGCGATGGCGATCGTCGTGCGCCCCTTGACGAGATTGTCGAGCGCCTTCTGAATTTCCTTTTCGGTGGCCGTGTCGACCGACGACGTTGCCTCGTCGAGAATGAGGATTCGCGGATCGATCAGCAACGCTCGGGCGATGGAAATTCGCTGACGCTCGCCGCCCGAGAGGGCTTGCCCGCGCTCGCCCACGAGAGAATCGTAGCCATGCGGCAGACGCAGGATGAATTCATGCGCGTGCGCGGCGCGCGCGGCGGCGACGATCTCGGCACGTGTCGCGTCGGGCTTGCCATAGGCGATGTTGTCCGCGATCGTGCCGAAGAACAGGAACGGCTCCTGCAACACCAGGCCCACGTTGCGGCGGAAGTCGGAGACCGGCAGCGCCCGGATATCCACGCCGTCGATCTGGATCGCGCCTTCAGCCACATCGTAGAAACGGCAGATCAGGTTCACCAGTGTGCTCTTGCCCGAGCCGCTGTGTCCGACCAGACCGATCATCTCGCCCGGCGCGATGCGCAGGTCCATGCCCCGGATCACCGCCCGGTTGCCGTAGCGGAAGCCGATGTCACGCAGATCGATGGCCCCCTTCACTTCCTTGAGGTGCACGGGGTTGACCGGCTCGGGCACGTTCGAGACGTGATCGAGGATGTCGAAGATGCGCTTCGCACCAGCTGCGGCCTTTTGCGTAACCGACACGATGCGGCTCATCGAATCGAGACGGGTATAGAAACGGCTGATATAGGTGAGGAAGGCCGTCAGCACGCCGACGGTAATCTCATGCTTCGAGACCTGCCAGATGCCGAAGATCCACACGACAAGCAGGCCGATTTCCGTCAGGAACGTGACCGTCGGCGAGAACAGCGACCACACCCGGTTCACGCGATCGTTGACCACGAGGTTGTGACGGTTGGCCTCCTTGAAACGCGACACCTCGCGATTTTCCTGCGCGAAGGCCTTGACCACGCGAATGCCCGGAATGGTGTCGGCCAGCACGTTGGTGATTTCGGACCAGATCCGGTCGACTTTCTCGAAGCCGTGACGCAGCCGGTCGCGCACCAGATGAATCAGCCACGCGATGAACGGCAGCGGCACGAGTGTGACCAGCGCCAGCCACGGATTGATCGACACCAGAATGACTGCCGTCATGACGATCATCAGCACGTCGGTCGCGAAGTCGAGCAGGTGCAGCGACAGGAACACGCAGATGCGGTCGCTTTCCGAGCCGATGCGCGCCATCAGGTCGCCGGTGCGCTTGCCCCCGAAATATTCCAGCGAGAGACGCAGCAGATGCGAATACGTGGCCGTACGCAGGTCGGCGCCGATACGCTCCGACACTTTCGCGAGCAGGTACGTGCGCGCCCAGCCGAGCACCCAGGCCACCAGCCCCGCGCCCAGCAGCCCGGACAAATACTTGCCGACCAGCATGTAATCGATCGGCTTGCCGTTCTGGAACGGAATCAGCACGTTGTCCATGAGCGGCATCGTCAGATACGGCGGGATCAGCGTGGCGCCCGTGGCGCACAGCGTGAGCAGAAAGCCGGCCAAAAGCTGGAAGCGATACGGCCTGGCAAAACGCCACAATCGCAGCAGCGCCCACGTCGACGGCGGGGCCTCGGCTTCCGGGTTGCACTGCGCGCACTCGTCGTCGCCCGCCGGCAGTTCGGCCTGGCAGATCGGGCAGACGCCCGGCGCTTCGGGCTCGTGACGGGCGGCATGACCCGCGACGAGCGCGTCGCGCTCACGCACGATGGTGTCCATCAACGCCAGCGCCGCCGGGTTGTGTCCCAGCGTGTAGCGCCAGGTAGCCAGTTTCTCGCGGGCGTCGCAAAGCTCGAGCGAGCCCACGCCGGCGTGGTCGGCATGCGTGATCGACAAGTCGGCGCGATACGGCCACGACTGCCAAGCGTGGGCCGCGGGCGTCGGCCGGCCACTTTGCGCCTCGCGCGCGAGAATGCGCCGGTCCGTCGCCACGGCGACACCCTGCGCGAAGTGAAGCCGGGCGTCGAGATCGAGCGAGAGCCACGCCAGCACGGTTTCGCCGTCGGCCAATTGGGCGGCAAGCGCCGGATACCATGGCTCGGCGGCAGCGTTTCGGGGGGAGGCGAACGACACGGAAGTCGAGGCGCCGGCGGGGCTGCTCTCGGAGGACGCGGTCGGAGTGGCGGCGGAAGAAGCCGCCGGAGTGGAGGTGTCGGTCATTGCTGCGGCAGACGTGTCCTCAAGGGGCGGACATCGGCAAACGGGGTAGAAAACGAGGCGAACTTTCCCTGTCAGTCCGCGAAATTGCCGCAAGTATAACCACAGCGACGTCTTTTGCGGCGCGGAGTTCCCGCATGACACGGTGCAACATGGAAATATTGTTGTGACGGTCAACCGAATGTGAATTTTTGCGTTAAGTAACCAGTTAACTGTAAGAGCGCGACCGGCCGTCCCGTCTGAAACTGGCGTTGCCGGCCTCTCCGAAACCCCGCCCTCACGCGTAATTAGCCTTAGATGAAAAAGAAAGACATTGAGATTTTCGATGTCCTGTCGCTGCGCGGCCCGAATATGTGGACATATCGGCCGGTGCTTGAGGCATGGGTCGATATCGGCGAACTCGAAGACTTCCCGTCAAACAAGATCCCGGGGTTTCCCGAGCGGCTCTCCGCGTGGCTGCCCACGCTCATCGAGCATCGTTGCAGCATCGGCGAGCGCGGCGGTTTTCTTCAGCGCCTGCGCGAAGGTACGTGGCCGGGCCACATCCTCGAACACGTCACGCTCGAACTTCAGAACCTCGCCGGCATGCCCGGCGGCTTCGGCAAGGCACGCGAAACGCCGATCCGGGGGGTCTACAAGGTCATCGTGCGCGCCTGGCATGAAGACGTGACCCGCGCGGCGCTGTTCGCCGCGCGAGACCTCGTCATGGCCGCGATCGAGGACCGCCCCTACGATGTGGAGGCTGCCGTGGAACATTTGCGGGGCCTGGTCGACAAGCACTGTCTCGGCCCGAGCACCGCGTGCATCGTCGATGCGGCCGACGACCGCGACATTCCGCATCTGCGACTGTCGGACGGCAATCTCGTGCAACTGGGCTACGGCGCCGCCGCGCGCCGCATCTGGACGGCCGAGACCGACCGCACCCCGGCCATCGCCGAGAGCATCTCGCGCGACAAGGACCTCACCAAGCAACTGCTCGAATCGTGCGGCGTGCCCGTGCCGGAAGGCCGGCTCGTCGACAGCGCCGACGACGCGTGGGAAGCGGCCGAAGACATCGGCCTGCCGGTGGTCGTGAAGCCTTACGATGGCAACCACGGTCGCGGCGTGTTCATCAATCTCACCACGCGAGAAGAAGTCACCACAGCGTTCGAGGTGGCACTCGAAGAAGGCAACGGCGTCATCGTCGAGCGCTTCGTGCCGGGTCTCGAGCACCGCCTGCTGGTAGTGGGCGGACGCGTCGTGGCGGCTGCCATGGGCGAAACGGCGTCGGTCGTCGGCGACGGCAAGCACACCATTCTGGAACTCATCGAGCGCCAGATCAACAGTGACCCGCGTCGCGGCAGTGCCGAGGACCAACCGCTCAATCGCGTGCGCATCGATTCGTCCGCGCGGCTCGAACTCCGGCGTCAGGGTTTCGACGCCGACTCGGTGCCGCCCGAGGGCAAGAACGTGCTGATCCAGCGCAACGGCAACGTTGCGTTCGACGTCACCGACCGCGTGCATCCGAGCGTGGCCGCGCACGCCTCGCTTGCCGCACGTATCGTCGGACTGGACATCGCCGGCGTCGATCTGGTGGCCGAAGACATTTCCCGCCCGCTCGCCGAGCAGCGCGGCGCCATCGTCGAAGTCAACGCCGGGCCGGGCCTGCTCATGCATCTGAAGCCGGCTGACGGCTCGCCACGCCCCGTGGGCCGGGCTATCGTCGATCACCTCTTCCCCGACGGCGACAGCGGCCGCATTCCGGTCGTCGGCATTACCGGCACCAACGGCAAGACCGTGACGGCCCGTCTGCTCGCGCACCTGCTGCAACTGGCGGGCGAGCACACCGGTCTGGCATGCAGCGACGGCCTGTTCCTCGACAAGCGCCTTGTCCAGAGTGGCGACCGCGCAAACTGGGACGCCGCGAACCGCGTGCTGATGAACGCCAGCGTGACCGCTGCCGTCTTCGAAAACGACAACACCGCCATTCTCTCGGAAGGCCTCGCCTACGACCGCTGCCAGGTCGGCATCGTGACGAACATCGATCGCCCGGACCATCTGGGTCAGTATTTCGTCGAAGACGTCGACCGAATGTTCAGCGTAATGCGCACCCAGGTCGATGTCGTGCTGCCCGACGGCGTGGCCGTGCTCAATGCCCGCGATCCGCTGGTCGTGGAAATGGCCGAGCTCTGCGACGGCGACGTGATCTTTTTCGGGCTGGACGAGCATCTGCCCGCCATCGCCGAGCACCGTGCCGCCGGCAAGCGCACCGTGTTCGTGCGTGACGGCCAGGTGGTGCTCGCGACGGGAACGGAGGAAGTCGGCGTGGGCGCCACGGCAAACATGCCGCTGACGTATGCCGGCCGGGTCGGTTTCCAGGTCGAGAACGTGCTCGCCGCCGTGGCTGCCGCGTGGTCCATGGGCGTGGCGCTCGAAGTCCTGCGCGCAGGCGTGACGACGTTCGACGTCGGCCAGGTCGACGCACCGGGCCGCTTTACGCTGTTCGAGAAGCAAGGCGCCACGGTCGTGGTCGACGACGCACACAACGCGCCGGCGCTCAAGGCACTGGTCGACGCGCTGGCCACCCTGCCCGCCGAGCGCCGCATCGCGGTCTACGGCCCGGGTCTGGACCGCATGGACGACGACCTGCAAGCCGAAGGCCGCCTGCTCGGCCAGACCTTCGAGCGCGTAGTGCTGTGCGACGACTTGAGCGTGTCCCGCAAGCGCGGGCTGGCGCAATCGCGCGCCCAGCTTCGCACCGGCATTGAAGCGGTCGAGCGCAAGGTGCAAGTGGTCGACGCCGGCACCCGCCGCACGGCGGCCGAAGCGGCGCTGGCCGAACTGGCGAGCGGCGATTTGCTTTTGCTGCAGGCCGACGAAGGCGGTGCTGCCGCGATGCTCGATCTCGTGCATCTGTGGATGGGTCAGCCGATGCGGGCCATGGCCGCCTGACGCCCACGAGCCGTTGCCGCGCCTGAGCGGCGGTTCGCGGGCGCGTCCCGCGCCGCCGTCTCCGAGGCGCCTGTTAGTTAGTTACCGAATACCCAAGCCACAGTCGTTTTTTCTCGCCAACCAACCGCTATACAGGGACGCGAAGTGGACAGACAGGGATTGCAATTTATGGAAGTCTCCCGTATCCGCGCGCTGCGCGGTCCGAACCTCTGGAGCCGTCACACCGCCATCGAGGCGATCGTGACCTGCACCGATCTGGAATACTCGATCGGCAATCTGGCCGGTTTCGAGGCCCGCCTGCGCGCCCGCTTCCCCGAGTTGCCCGCGCTCACGCCCGACGCGGAGGAGCGTCCGGTGTCGCTCGCCGACGCGCTCGCCACCACGGCGTTGCACCTGCAAGCCGCCGCCGGCTGTCCGGTCACGTTCAGCCAGACGACGCAAACCATCGAGCCCGGCACGTTCCAGGTCGTGGTGCAGTACAGCGAGGAGCCGGTCGGCCGCCTGGCGTTCGATCTGGCGCAGCAACTCATCAACGCCGCACTCGAAGATACGCCCTTCGATCTGCCCGACGCCCTGTACCGCCTGCGCGATCTCGACGAAGATGTGCGTCTCGGCCCGTCGACCGGGTCGATCGTATACGCCGCCGTCGCTCGGGGCATCCCCTATCGCCGCCTGACCGAAGGCTCGATGGTGCAGTTTGGCTGGGGCAGCAAGCAGCGTCGCATTCAGGCCGCCGAAACCGACCGGACGTCGGCGGTGGCCGAATCGATCGCACAGGACAAGGACCTGACCAAGACGCTGCTGCACGCGGCCGGCGTGCCGGTGCCGCTTGGCGGTACCGTGCGCGACATCGAAGATGCGTGGAAGCTGGTGCAGGAAATCGATGCCCCCGTCGTCGTCAAACCGCGCGACGGCAATCAGGGCAAGGGCGTGGCCGTGCGCCTGCGCACGCGCGAGGAAATTGAAAAGGCGTTCGAGGTCGCGCAGGACATCTGCCGCGACGTGATCATCGAGCGCTATATCCCGGGCCACGATTTCCGTCTGCTCGTGATCGGCAACAAGCTGGTGGCGGCGGCGCGTCGCGACCCGCCGCAAGTGACCGGCGACGGCGTGCACACCGTGCGTCAGCTCGTCGATGCGGTGAACGCCGATCCGCGCCGGGGCGAAGGACATGCCACGTCGCTGACCAAGATTCGTTTCGACGACATCGCCCTCGCCACACTGGCCAAGCAGGGCCTGGGCGCGGATTCCGTGCCGGAAGCCGGCGCGCGCGTGGTGCTGCGCAATAACGCCAACCTGTCGACCGGCGGCACCGCCACCGATGTGACCGACGACGTGCATCCGGAAATCGCCGCGCGCGCGGTGGCCGCGGCACTGCAGGTCGGGCTCGACATCGCCGGGGTCGACGCCGTGTGCGAAACCGTGACCAAGCCCTTCGAGGAGCAGGCCGGCGGCATCGTGGAAGTCAATGCCGCGCCGGGGCTGCGCATGCACCTTCAGCCGTCGTACGGCAAGGGCCGCGCGGTGGGCGAAGCGATTGTCTCCACCATGTTCGACGACGGCGACGACGGACGCATTCCGGTCGTGGCCGTGTCGGGCACGAACGGCAAGACGACGACGGTGCGCCTGATCGCTCACCTCATCGCCCAGCAAGGATTGCGCGTGGGCATGACCGGCACCGACGGCATCTATATCAGCGGCCAGCGTATCGACACGGGCGATTGCAGTGGCCCGCGCAGTGCGCGCAACGTGCTGATGCACCCGGACGTGGATGCGGCCGTGTTCGAAACCGCGCGCGGCGGCCTGCTGCGCGAGGGCCTGGCCTACGACCGCTGCGACGTGGCCGTGGTGACCAACATCGGCATGGGTGACCATCTGGGCCTGTCGTATATCAATACGGTCGAAGACCTCGCCGTGCTCAAGAGCGTGATCGTGCGCAACGTGGCGCCGCGCGGCATGGCCGTGCTCAACGCCGCCGATCCCATGGTGGCGCGCATGGCCGACGCCTGTCCCGGCGACGTGACCTACTTCGCCATGGATGCGGTGCATCCGGTACTGGCCACGCACCGCGCCAAAGGCAGACGCGTGGTGTATGTCGACGGCGGCAGCATCGTCACGGCTCAGGGCGCCGAGGAGACCCGCTACGCCCTGTCGGCGATTCCGCTCACGCGCGGCGGCGCCATCGGCTTCCAGGTCGAGAACGCGATGGCGGCAATCGGCGCGGCCTGGGCGCTGAACATCGATGCGACGACGATCCGTGCCGGTCTGGCCACGTTCGTCAACGATGCGGGCACCGCTCCGGGTCGCTTCAATGTGTTCGACTACAAGGGCGCCACGGTCATTGCAGACTACGGTCACAATCCCGACGCCATCGCCGCGCTCACGCAGGCCGTCGAGACGATGCCGGCGCGTCGCCGTTCAGTGGTGATTTCGGGCGCGGGCGACCGTCGTGACGAGGACATCCGCCGCCAGACCGAGATCCTCGGCGACGCCTTCGACGACGTGCTGCTCTATCAGGACCAGTGCCAACGCGGCCGCGAAGACGGCGAAGTGCTCAGGCTTCTGCGAGAAGGTCTTGCCGGCGCGCGCCGTGCCAGCCACGTCGACGAGATCCATGGCGAGTTTCTCGCCATCGATACGGCGCTGGGGCGTCTGCAACCGGGCGACCTGTGCCTGATTCTCATCGACCAGGTCGACGAGGCGCTCGCGCATATCGGCCAACGCGTCGCCGAGGCGGCCGCGCACTGAGCACGGCCGTGTCGTTGGGCGCGCCAAGCACCCAACGACACCCCATGGCGCGCAGCGTGCAGCGCGCATGCCCGATTCAGGATGCGGCCACCGGATCCGGCGCGCCCGGCACGGGCTCGTCGGGCCGCACTGCCGCCGCGGCGTCCAACCCCGTTCCACGCAGGCGATCCGCCATGCTGCGCCGGCTTTCCAGCGCGCGGTTGATGGTGCGAATATCGACGCGGGTCCTGTGATCCTTCGCACGCGCGGTATTGCGCTGCGCCTCCTCCCGATTGCCCAGCCGGATGAATTGCTTCGCCGCTGCCTCGTACAGGGCGACCGCCTCCTCACTGGCGCCGCGCAACGCGTAAATATCGGCGCACTCGACGACGAGGTGCGCGGCGTTCATCGCGTTGGCCTTGCCATGACACTGAACGGCTTGCTCCAGTGCCGCACGCATGTTCGCCGCCTTGCCCGGGCAACGCGCAAAATTCTTCGCCGCGAAGCCGTACGCGAACGCGGCGGCATCGAGATGGCTCAGCGCCTCATGCTTCGACGCCGCCGCCAGATAGGTCGTCGCCGCGATTTCGTAACGCCTTACCCCCTCATACCGTCCCGCGGCCAGCTCTGCGTGCAATGCGCTCGCCAGGCGCAACTCCTGCCGAACGCGCGAGCGCTCGCCGCCCAGGCAAAGCAGCGCCATGCCGCGCACCCGCTGCGCCTGCGCATCCGCGGCCTTCGCGGATAACCAGTCGATATGCCCGAGTCGGAGGTTGTCGCCCTCCTGGGCAAAGAAGTTCGATGCGCCGAGCGTCGCACTCTCGGCATGCTTGTCGCGCCAGAGCGCATCGAACAGGTCGCAGAACAGCTTTCGAAACGCGGTGCCGTCGAGCGACTCGGGCACCTTGCCGTCGCCGTCGAGTGCGAGATTGAGCAGCGCGTAGGTGGCATGCATGGACAGGTCGCTCAGCTTCATGTCGCTCAGCGTCTGCAGGATGGTGCGCGATTCGTCCGGCCGCACTGACGCGCCGAGCAGCGATACCGCCTCGGCCTGCGTGAGATGGATGCCTCCCTCGCCCATGCCCGCTGTCGTCAGCGGACAACGCAATCCCACGCCAGGTGCCGTGAGCACAATCGCGCCGAAATCGCCCAGCGCCGGGCGGGCGAGCATGTCGGCGCGCGCCTCGGGCGTGAGCGAATGCAGTTGCCGGCGGCAGGCGTCATCGAAGGCCGGTTGCCCGATGCGTGCTAGCTCGACACGCAGTCCGACGAAATACGACGCAATATGACACGTCACCGCGTCGCCGCGGCGCCATTGGCTCCCGTGCATCCCGAAAAGCTGCCGGAATCGCTCGACTGACGAGGTCCGCGCCATCGCGTCGCGAAACTGCGCGATCACCTGCCGCTGGCTCTCGAGGGCGCCGCGCTCGGGACGCATTTCGGCGTCGAACGCGGCGATGCTGCGCCGGATGTCGTCGATCCCGGGTTCGTCGAACTGCTTGTTGATGTACGGACTGACCGGTTGCGTAGTTACCTCATTGACCAGCATGCAGACTCTCCTTGGTCGACTGCGTATTGAATGCGAGACGTCGCAATTCCCTTAACAATCCGCGCGACTCGAGGTCGTGCAGCGCACACGGCAGGCTGCCGTCGAACGCCCGCACGAGATCCACGAGCCCGGCCGCGGCGGCCTTGCCGTCGTCGTCCAGGGCCGTCTGCGTCAGGGCGTACAGCACGGTGCCCCTGCCGTCCATGCGGTGACGGACGCATGGCGTCGTGAGCACCTGCGCCATCTCGTCCGGCGTCAGGTCGAGGCCCGCGTCTCGCACGCACGGCGCCAACAACGGCACGCGACAGCCCGGTGTTCCGGGCACGGCGAGCGTCACCACGCCCGACGACAGCACGCGAGGCAAATCGGCATCGCTCCCGGGATGCGGCCGCCAGAGAAACAATGCGTCGCGCGCGTCGGCACGCAGTTGCGACAACACATCGCGCACCCAGGTGTCGACACGTGCCTGGCCAAAGGTATCCCGCACGAACGTCAGCCCATGCGGCTGCGAGGCGACGTGGCAAACGTGAAGCGCCTTTGCCAGCGACTGGCTGTCGTGTTCCGTCGTCCGGAAATGCGTGAGCCATGGCGCGTCGCATGCGCCGCGGCCGCTAGCGAGAAACGCATGCATCGCCTTGTGCCGCGCGGCGGCGTCGGCCGCGTCGATCCGGCCCAGCGCGATGTCAAGCGCGTCGACACGCATCGCAAGCCCCGGCCGCGGCGCGGCGGGGTCTGTGTCGGCACATGGCCACTGAAGTGATGCGACGGTTGCGGCGGCACCCCGCATGGCGTCCCCGGTGTTATGGAAAAGAGGGACTCAGTGTCGCATCGCGCCCATGTCGCGGCATGCACGAATCGCCCACACGTGGCGGGCCGTCCGACGCAAAAAGCGACGCGAGCAAAGGCGGGAAACGTGGGAAACGCGGGAAACGCGGGAAAGGCGGAAAACGCGGAACCGATGGGAACGGTTGGAACGGTGGGACCGCGGAGGAGATGGAGGAGATTGAGAGGGCGGAGAAGGCGGCAATTCAGCGGGCCGCGCGAACGGCTATCCGGTGACCAGTCGGCGCCGCATGGCGCAGCGCCGTGCAGGAGAAAGTCCCGCGGCGCGCTCGCGTGCCAGTACCGCGCGCAAACGCGCGCACAAGGTGTCGTCGTTGATCGTCTCGAAGCCCGCGCGGGCGTAGAACGGCGCATTCCATGCGACATCCCGGAACGTGGTCAGGGTCACGGCACCAAGTCCGGCCTCGCAGGCATGCCCGATCGCCGCGTCGAGCAATGCGCGCCCGATCCCCCTGCCCTGCCACGACCGATGCACCGACAGCTCCCAGACATGGAGCGCGGTGCCGAAGACTTCGGCATCGAGCAATCCGACCGGGGCATCGTCGGGGTCGGTCGCGACCCACGCGGTGCCGGCGGCGATCCACGCGAGCTGGTCCGCTGCCGCGATCGGCTCGCCGTCGGCCAGCCAGGCCAACTCGGGCAAGGTTCGAAAGCGCGCCGCCGCGCTGCGCTCCACGACCGCCATCGCAGGCACATCCGCCGGCGTCGCGAGGCGAACCCGCGCCGCCCGCTGCCGGGTCAAACCACAACCTCCTGCGGCGCCATCTCGGTGCCGTAGGCGGCCCAGCGATCGTTGGCCTTGCCCTCCGCGTCGGCCGCCGCGACCGTGGGCTTGCACTGCCCGGCGGTCTCGTCGAGCCCCTGCAACAACGGGCATCGCTCGAAAAGTTCAGCGATGAAGTCGACAAATACGCGCACTTTCGGCGACAGATGGCGGTTATGGGGATAGACGGCGGAAATGGGCATGGGCGGTGGCTTCCACTGATGCAGGATCTCGACCAGTTGCCCCGACTGGAGATACGGCAGCGCCATGAAGCGCGCCAGTTGCACCGTGCCGAAGCCCGCCAGCCCGAGTTGGAGATAGGCTTCGGCGTCGTTCACGGCGACCGAACCCTGCATGTGGATTTCGACCTCCTTGCCGTCGACGAGGAACTGCTCATCGATCACCCGGCCCGTGCGACTCGAGAAGTAGTGCACGGCGGTGTGCCGCTGCAGATCCTCCAACGTATGCGGCATGCCCATGCGCTCGAGATACGCGGGCGATGCGCACGTCAGACTCTGGAACAACCCGACACGGCGCGCCACGAGGCTCGAATCCTGCAGCGTGCCCACGCGCAGCACGCAATCGACGCCTTCCTGAATCAGGTCGACGGGTTTGTCGCCCATGCCGACCATGAGCTCGATTTCCGGGTAGCGGTCGTGAAATTCGCACAGCGACGGCAGCACCACCAGCTTGCCGAGCGAGCCCGGCATGTCGATGCGCAACTTGCCGCGCACGCGCTGGCTGCTCTCGCGAAACGACGATTCCGTCTCTTCGATGTCCGCGAGAATTCGCAGGCATCGCTCGTAATACGCGGCGCCGTCGGGCGTGAGGTTGAGTCGCCGGGTCGTGCGCTGCAACAGGCGCGTGCCCAGATGCGACTCGAGGTTCTGGATGATCGTGGTCACCGAGGTGCGCGGCAACCCGAGATTGTCGGCCGCGCGCGAAAAGCTGTTCGCCTCGACCACTCGCGTGAAGACCTGCATCGCTTGCAAGCGATCCATGATATTTCCCCAATGAAAACGCGGTTGCACTGACCGATCCGCGAATTTCGCGGCAATGCCGAACGCCTAAGCTTATTGGTCGACGGCATAAGCCAATGCCCGCAAGGCTCAGGTCGATTAGTCGAGCTGGCCGAACAGTGTTGCCAAATTATAGGCGTTTATCCGGATGTCCGTGGCCTCTAGACTTCGCTCCATCGAATGTCATCAGAGGGGCATCGCTCGCGCGAGCCCAAAGCCATATGTCCAGCAACGCCAAGCCGCAATCGGGAAGCAAGGGAACGACGACGCATACCCGTCGCCCGGGCAACGACGACGGACTGCGTATCGAGGAAGTGAGCATCGCCGGCCACGTGGGTCCGGTCACGTTGCGCCTGTACCGCCCGATGGGACCCTCCGCATCGGTGGGCGCGGCCCACGCGCATGCGGGACAACCGGGCGTGGTCGTGCCGCTCGAAGCGCATCTGCCCGCCGTCCTGTACTTCCACGGCGGCGGCTTCTGCGCCGGTTCGCTCGACGACGGCGATGCGGCCGCCCGATATCTCGCCACCCATGTACCGGCGCTCGTCGTCTCGGTCGGCTACTCGCTCGCGCCCGAGCATCCGTTTCCGGCCGCGCCCGAGGACGCCTGGAACGCCGCGCGCTGGCTGCAACGCCATGCCCGCCGGTACGGTGCCAGCCCGCGCCGCCTGGCGGTTGCCGGTCACGATGCCGGTGGCAACATCGCCACCGCGCTCACGATGATCGCCCGGGATCGCGGCGAGATCGCCATCTCGGCGCAGGCCCTGCTCGCCCCGCTGCTCGATCCGAGCATGACGCGCCTGGCCGACGGCCGCACGCCCAGCGACATCGAGGCGAGCGAGTGCGCGCAGTGCTACCGCAAGTACCTGCCGCATGCGACGCAGCGCCTGCATCCCTACGCCGCGCCGCTCGAATCGCGTCGGCTGGCCGGTCTGCCGGCCACGCTGATCGCATCCGCGGAACACGACCTGCTGCACGTCGAAGCCGAAAAGTATGCCGCCGAGCTCATCGCCGCAGGCGTGCCGACGCAGGTCACGCGCCATCGCAGCGCATCCCATCACGGTCTGGCCGCGCTTCCCGCCGCATTGCGGGAGGTGGCCGCGTTCCTGACACGCCGGCTGGCGCCGCCCGCCGCCGGCCCTACCCAGTGAGTCCATCCGATCCCGGAGATATTCAATAATGACCACCCTCGCTCGCAAACCCGTACTCATTGCCGCCGCCGCGACCGCCGCGCTCGTGGCCATCGGCACGTTGACCGTCGTGCGCGTCGACGCCAGCACGCCCCCCGCCGCGCAAGTCATGCCGACCGTCGAGGTCGATGTCGCCAACGTCATCTCGCGCACCGTGACCGACTGGCAAAGCTACTCGGGCAGGCTCGACGCCGTGGACCGCGTCGACATCAAGCCGCTCGTGTCGGGCACCATCACGGCCGTGCACTTCAAGGACGGGCAACTCGTGAAAAAGGGCGACCCGCTCTTCACGATCGACCCGCGCCCGTACGCGGCGGAAGTCGACCGCGCGGCCGCGCAACTCGCATCGGCGCAGGCACGCGATGTGTTTACCAGCACCGACCTCGCACGTGCGCAGCGCCTGATCGCCGACAACGCCATCGCGAAGAAAGACTTCGATCAGAAGGAAAACGCCGCACGCGAAGCGGCGGCCAATGTGAAGGCCGCGCGTGCGGCGCTCGAGTCGGCACGCATCAATCTCGGTTACACCCAGATCGTGGCGCCGGTGGCCGGACGCGTGTCGCGCGCGGAAATCACCGTCGGCAACACAGTCTCGGCCGGCGCACAGTCGCCGGCCCTGACCACGGTGGTCTCGGTCTCGCCGATGTATGCCGCATTCGATGTCGACGAACAAACGTATCTGCGCTACCTCGCACGCGATACGGGCAAGAGCGGCGTGCCGGTCGACCTGGGCCTGGCCAACGAGTCGGGCTATTCGCGCAAGGGCACCGTGTACTCGGTGGACAACCGCTTCGACACCACGTCGGGGACCATCCGCGTGCGCGCACGCTTCGACAACGCCGACGGCGCGCTGGTGCCGGGACTGTACGCGCGCATTCGGGTCGGCGGCGGCGAGCCGCACCCCGCGCTGCTCGTGGATGAAGCCGCCATCGGCACCGACCAGAGCAAGAAGTTCGTGCTCGTGGTCGATCCGGCCAACAAGGTGCAGTACCGCGAAGTCCAGCTTGGCGAGCGCCACGGGGGGCTGGTGGAAATCGCCGGCGGCCTGAAGGAAGGCGAGCGCATCGTGGTCAACGGCCTGCAACGCGTGCGCCCTGGCGACCCGGTGACGCCCAAGACCGTGAAGATGGCGGGCGACACCGGCGACGGTCACGACATTGCCGTGGCCGACGCTGCACCGGCCGCTCCGGCGGCCAAACCGGCCAAGCCGGCCAAACCTGCCCAGGCGGCCACGGCCACCGCGGCAACGGCGTCGCGCTCGTAATCGATGCGACGCCCTGAACGACACCCCAGAGTTTCGTCATGAACATCTCAAAATTCTTTATCGACCGGCCCATCTTCGCGGGGGTTCTTTCGGTCGTCACGCTGCTGGCCGGCCTGATCGCCGTGTTCCAGCTGCCGATTTCGGAGTACCCGGAAGTGGTCCCGCCGTCGGTCGTCGTGCATGCCCAGTACCCCGGCGCGAACCCGAAAGTGATCGCCGAAACCGTTGCGTCGCCGCTCGAAGAGCAGATCAACGGCGTGGAAAACATGCTGTACATGCAGTCGCAGGCGAACAGCGACGGCAACCTCACCACGACCGTGACCTTCCGTCTGGGCACCGACCCCGACAAGGCCCAGCAGCTCGTGCAGAACCGCGTGGCGCAAGCGTTGCCGCGCTTGCCGGACGACGTGCAACGCCTGGGGGTCACGACCATCAAGTCGTCGCCGACGCTCACGATGGTGGTGCACCTGATTTCGCCGAACAATCGCTACGACATGACGTACCTGCGCAACTACGCGCTGATCAACGTCAAGGATCGGCTCTCGCGCATCCAGGGCGTGGGTGAAGTCCAGTTGTGGGGCGCGGGCGACTACTCGATGCGCGTGTGGCTCGATCCCGCCAAGGTTGCACAGCGCGGCCTGACGGCGTCCGACGTGGTCAAGGCAATTCGCGAGCAGAACGTGCAGGTCGCGGCCGGAGTGATCGGCGCGACACCGGCCGGCCCGAACACGCCGCTGCAACTGAACGTGAACGCACGCGGTCGCCTGAACACGGAAGAAGAGTTCCGCGACATCATCCTGAAGACCTCGCCGGACGGTGCGGTCACGCATCTGGGCGACGTGGCGCGCGTGCAACTCGACGCGTCGTCGTACAGCCTGCGCTCGTTGCTCGACAACAAGCCGGCCGTGGGTCTCGGTATCAACCAGTCGCCGGGGGCGAACTCGCTGCAAATCTCCGACGAGGTTCGCGCGGCGATGGCCGATCTGCAAAAAGACATGCCGCCGGGCGTCGAGTACCGCATCGAGTACGACCCGACGCAGTTCGTGCGCTCGTCGATCAAGGCCGTGATTCACACGCTGCTCGAGGCTATCGCCCTCGTGGTGATCGTGGTGATCGTGTTCCTGCAGACGTGGCGTGCGTCGATCATTCCGCTGCTGGCCGTGCCGGTGTCGATCGTGGGCACCTTCGCGCTGTTGCTCGGCTTCGGCTACTCGATCAATGCGTTGTCGCTGTTCGGGATGGTGCTCGCCATCGGGATCGTGGTCGACGACGCCATCGTGGTCGTCGAGAACGTGGAGCGCAACATCGCGGCCGGGCTCTCGCCCAAGGAGGCGACATATCAGGCCATGCGCGAAGTGAGCGGGCCGATCATCGCGATCGCGCTCACGCTCGTGGCCGTGTTCGTGCCGCTCGCGTTCATGTCCGGCCTCACGGGACAGTTCTACAAGCAGTTCGCGATGACCATCGCCATCTCGACGGTGATCTCCGCGTTCAACTCGCTCACGCTGTCGCCGGCCATGGCTGCCCTGCTGCTCAAGGACCATCACGCCGAGCCCGACTGGCTCACCCGCCAGATGAACCGCTATCTCGGCGGCTTCTTCCGGGCGTTCAACCGTGTATTCCATCGCGGCTCGGAGAAGTACGGCCAGGGCGTGACGCGCGTGATCGGTCGCAAGGCACTCATGATGGCGATCTTCGCCGTGCTCATCGGCGCGACGATCCTGCTGGGCAAAGTGGTACCGGGTGGCTTCGTGCCCGCCCAGGACAAGGAGTACCTCGTGGCGTTCGCGCAGTTGCCCAACGGCGCATCGCTCGATCGCACGGAGAAGGTGATCCGCGACATGACCGACATTGCGCTGAAGATCCCCGGCGTGAAGAGCTCCGTGGCATTCCCGGGCCTGTCGGTCAACGGCTTCACGAACTCGTCGTCGGCGGGTATCGCCTTCATCACGCTCAAGCCGTTTGCCGAACGCAAGGACAAGTCGATGTCGGCCGCCGCCATCGCGGCGAAGCTCAACGCCGAGTACTCGAAGAACAAGGATTCGTTCATCGCCGTGTTCCCGCCCCCGCCGGTGATGGGTCTGGGCACGCTCGGCGGCTTCAAGCTGCAGATCGAAGACCGCGGCGCGCTGGGTTACGAGGCGCTCAACAATGCGACGCAGGCGTTCATCAAGAAGGCGTCGCAGACGAAGGAACTGGGCCCGACGTTCTCGTCGTATCAGATCAACGTGCCGCAACTGAACGTGGACCTCGATCGCGTCAAGGCCAAGCAGCTGGGTGTGCCGATCACCGACGTGTTCGACACCATGCAGATCTACCTCGGCTCGCTGTACGTGAACGACTTCAACAAGTTCGGCCGGGTGTACCAGGTGCGCGTGCAGGCCGATGCGCCGTTCCGCGCCCATGCCGAGGACATCGGTCTGCTCAAGACACGCAACAGCAGTGGCGACATGGTGCCGCTCTCCTCGCTGGTGAAGGTCACGCCGACCTACGGTCCGGAAATGGTGGTGCGTTACAACGGATACACCGCCGCCGACGTCAATGGCGGCCCGGCACCGGGCTATTCGTCGGGCCAGGCGCAGGCGGCCGTCGAGCGCATCGCCGCCGAGACGCTGCCGCGCGGCGTGAAGTTCGAATGGACGGACCTGACGTATCAGCAGATTCTCGCGGGCGACTCGGCGCTGTGGGTGTTCCCGATCTCCGTGCTGCTGGTGTTCCTGGTACTTGCCGCGCAGTACGAGAGCCTGACGCTGCCTTTGGCCGTGATCATGATCGTGCCGATGAGCATCATGTCGGCCCTGTTCGGGGTGTGGCTCACGCGGGGAGACAACAACATCTTCACGCAGATCGGTTTGATGGTGCTGGTGGGGTTGTCCGCGAAGAACGCGATCCTGATCGTGGAATTCGCCCGGGAGCTCGAAATGCAAGGCCGCACGGCGGTGGCCGCGGCCATCGAGGCCAGCCGCCTGCGTCTGCGCCCGATTCTGATGACGTCCATCGCGTTCATCATGGGTGTGGTGCCACTGGTGATGTCGACCGGCGCCGGTTCGGAAATGCGTCATGCCATGGGCGTGGCCGTGTTCTTCGGCATGATCGGCGTGACCGGCTTCGGCCTGATCCTGACGCCGGTGTTCTACGTGCTGCTGCGCACGCTGGCAGGCAAGAAGCCGCTGCACAGCGCACACGCGTCGACCATGCCCAACAACGTCAAGGCCGAAGTCTGAAGGATGCCAATCATGCAATCGCAATGGATCAAACGCAGTCTGGGTGTCTCGACGCTGCTCGCCACCCTGCTGGTGGTGGCGGGCTGCTCGATGGCCCCCACGTATGAAGTGCCGTCGGTGACCGACAAGGGTACGCCCACGGCATTCAAGGAGGCCTCGCCCGTCACGCTGCCGGCCGGCGAGGCCGGTACGTGGAAAACCGCCGAGCCCGCCGAGGCGATGGCCCGCGGCGAATGGTGGAAAGTGTTCGGCGATGCCACGCTCGACAAGCTCGAGCAGGACGCGCTCTCGGCCAACCAGAATCTGAAGGCAGCCGCCGCCCGCGTGCAGGAAGCGCGCGGCGTGCAGCGGCAGGCACGCGCCGCCCTCTTCCCCACGCTCGATGCCGGGTTCGGGCCGACGCGCCAGAAGATTTCGCCTGCCTCGCAGATGCAGCCGGACGGCACGAACATCGCACCATTTACGCTGTGGCGCGCGCAAGCGAGCGTCGGCTACGAAGTCGACCTGTTCGGTCGCGTGTCGGACAACGTGGCCGCGGCCCGTGCCGACGCGGAACAAAGCGAAGCGCTGTACCGCTCGGTGCAACTCGCCTTGCAGGCCGACGTGGCGCAGAACTACTTCAGCCTGCGCGAACTCGACGCCGAGCAGGCGCTGTACACGCAGACCGTGAAGCTGCGCGAGGAAGCGCTCAAACTGGTTCAGCGCCGCTTCACCGAGGGCGACATCGGCGAGCTCGACGTGGCGCGTGCGAAGGCGGAACTCGCCACGGCGCAGTCCGATGCGCTGGCCGTCGCGCGCTTGCGCGCGGCGTCCGAACATAGCCTGGCGATTCTCCTGGGCAAGACACCGGCGGAATTCACTTTCGCGCCGTCGCCACTTGTGCCGGTCACCGTGCAGATTCCGGCCGGACTGCCCTCGGCGCTGCTCGAACGGCGCCCGGACGTCGCCGCCGCCGAGCGCGCCATGGCCGCGGCCAACGCGCGTATCGGCGTGGCAAAGGCCGCGTTCTTCCCGTCGCTCTCGCTCACCGGTTCCGGTGGGTTCGAAGCGGCGACGCTGGGCGACCTGTTCAACTGGTCGAGCCGTACGTTCCTGCTCGGCCCGGTCGTGGGTGGCCTGCTCTCCATGCCAATCTTCGATGGCGGCGCGCGCAGCGGCAATCTGTCGCGCGCCCGCGCCAAATACGAAGAGGATGTCGCCAACTATCGCCAGCAGGTTCTCGTGGCGTTCCAGGAAGTCGAGGACAACCTGTCGAACCTGCGTCTGCTCGCGCAGCAGACCCGCGCGCAGGACGACGCGGTCAAGGCATCGAACCGCGCGGCGCAACTCTCGCGCGTGCAATATCAGGAAGGCTCGATCGCCTATCTCGACGTGATCGATGCCGAGCGGACCGTGCTCCAGTCACAGCGCAGCGCGGTGCAGCTGGCCGGCGCGCAGGCGGTGTCGACCGTGAATCTCATCCGCGCGCTTGGCGGCGGCTGGGGCGATACGGCTGGTGCCGATGCGCCGGCCAAGCCGATGCCGCAGTCGACGCCCCGGCCGACGCCGACGGCCGAGGCGCCCACCTCGGGCGCAACCGTGGCAGCGCGCTAATTCGCTGAATCGAGCCTGGCAGGACGGCGCGACAGTCAGCAACGGATTGCGCGCCGACGTGGGGACAACGGGCCGTATGGCCGCCCCACGTCAAAAGGATGCATCGAACCGGCGGACGCCCTCGTGTCCCCCAAGGCGAGTGGCGCACTGACCCGCCCCCGATGTGCGCCGATGGCGCCGCCGGTTCCGATGCACCCGCCCGACAGTTCCTCGTAAGCGTCGGAAAGGTAATGAAAAGGGTTTCTTCCCTGCGTCCCTGCTTGCCCGGCACTGCCCGACGTCATACGACATTCGGCAGGTCCGGGCTCTTTTTTTGCCCGGCAATGGTAGGATGGACGAACGATTTTCGCTTTCGCCGCGCGTCGTATGGACGTATGGAAGACGAAGGGCGAGAACGCGACGATCGTCGCTGGCAAGTCATCTCGGATGCTTTCCCCGCGTCAGGCCCCTCGGCCCTACGATAAGGAGTGCAAACAATGAAGATGCGCAACACGCTGTCGCTGTGCCTCGCCGCCGGTCTGGCGGTTTCCTCGACAATGACACTCGCGCAAGGCGGCCCGCCCCCCATGGGGGGTCCGGGTGATCGCGGCGGTCCTCCGGGGCAGCGTCCCGGCGGTCCCCATGGTCCGCATGGAGGCCCGCCGGGGCATGGCCCTCAGAAGGGGCACATGAATGGACCTCGCGGCGGCCCGCCGCCGCGCGCGCAGCCGGGCCCGGGGCCGGACCAGGATTCATGGCAACACCCCAACTGGCGCCGCGGCGATCGCGTGCCGCAGCAATATCGCGACCGGCAGTACGTGGTCGACGACTATCGCCAGTACCGTCTGAACCCACCGCCGCGCGGCTATCACTGGGTCGGCGTTGGCGGTGACTTTCTGCTCGTCGCGATCACCACCGGCGTGATCTCGCAGATCGTCCTCGGCAGCGGTCGCTGACCGGCGCTGCTCGACGCCCCACCCGGGAGCCGCATGGCTTTCGCCGGGTGGTGCCGTCGATGCGGAGCCCCTCTTCCATCTCTTCCATCCTTCTCGAGCCCCGCCAATCCCCTTTGCTTCGCCAGACTGAAGCCGCCCGGCGTTGACCAACGCCTCACCCAGTGGCCCCGAGGCCATTGCCGGACAGCGCCCTCGATGCACTGACCGGCGTTCATCCGTCGCGAGCGCCGCGAATGCCCGTCGTCTCGCCGGCTCGCCTGACGTCCCCCCTGCGGCGCACTACGTCGCGGCCCCCTCCCGCGCTAGCAAGGTTCACGCCGGTTTTCCGGTCCGCTTCCCCGCCTCGTCTCGTTTTCCTTGATTTGGTGCATCGCCCGACCCGCGCGCAGACCGAGGTCGAGATTTCGCTGCGCCGCAGCATTAAAATCACGCGCTCATGCCCTCCCAATTCATCGATATACGATATATCATGCACAAAATATCAAGCAGACGCTCCAAACCGGTGCGCGTGGAGAGGGACGAAATGGCAATGACACGACGTGATTTGCGGGACTGGGCCGTGGGCTTCCTGCCTGCCGTGGTCGCCGTGCACTGGCGCGAGCGATTGCGAGCGGGGTTCGGCGCGCTGTGCGGCATCGGCCTGACGGGTGGCCTGATGCTCTGGATGCTCGGCCCACAGGGGTACATTCCCTGGCTGGTGGCCCCGATGGGGGCGTCGGCCGTTCTGTTGTTCGGCGTGCCGGCCAGTCCTCTCGCCCAACCCTGGTCGATTCTCGGCGGCAATCTGGTGGCAGCCGTTGTCGGGGTGACGTGCGCAACCTACATTGCATCGCCGGTCGTGGCGGCCGCGGCGGCCGTCGGCGTGGCCATCGCCTTGATGTTCACGTTTCGCTGCGTGCATCCGCCTTCGGGTGCTGTGGCGCTGACTGCCGTGCTCGGCGGGCCGGCCGTTCATGCGCTCGGCTACGGTTTCGTGCTGGAGCCCATTGCGGTGCAGTCCGTCGTGCTGCTCGGCGCCGCGATCGGGTATCACGCGCTGACCGGCCATCGTTATCCGCACGCCATGCGGGCACAGGCTCCGGCCCGGCCGGTCAATGCGCAGGCAATTCCCGTCACGACGGCCGATGCCGAAAAGGCGCTGGCACGTCGCAGCGAATTGCTCGACATCTCCGCCGACGATCTGGCCAGCCTGCTGCGCGATACCCAACGGGAGGCGTTCGCGCGCCGGGCCCGCGAATTGACGGCCGCCGATGTCATGGGGCCCCCGCTGGCGAAGGTCCAACCGCACGACGAAGCGCCAGCCGCCTGGCGCCTGCTGCAACGGCATGGACTGGATGCATTGCCGGTCGTCGATGGAGATCGCGTGATCGGTCTTGTGACGCGTCACGATCTGCACACGCGGCGCGCCCGCCGTCAGCACTGGCCGCGTTTCGGCGTGTCGATCGGTACGCGGCAGCGTCCTGCGGTTCGAGACCTCATGCAAGGCGATCTCCAAACCGCCACGACCGGCATGCCGATCTCGGAGCTGGTGCCGCTGCTCATGACGCAGCGTCACGGCACGCTGCCGGTCCTTGACGACGCCGCGCGGCTGGTCGGCGTGGTCACCCACGCCGAAGTGCTGCGCAAGGTCATGGCCGCTTGAATCCCCTGCCCGCTCGCGATGCCACTTCGGCATCGCGGGCGTTGCCCTCACCCCGGCGCGTTCGCGGGCACTTCTCCTTCCCTGCTCGCCCCCTCTCTTCGCTTTCCCTGCCTTCCCGACGCAGCGCACTTCCCGCACTTTGCGCACTTTGCGCACTTCCCACGCTTTCCTGCATTTACCGACGACGTCGGCCTTCGCAGCGAAATTGTCAGCCCCTGGCCGATCTGCAAGAATGGCGGCGGCGCGCCACACCGGCGCCAGACAGCTTCGATGACCGAAGCAAAATTCGCTCAGGGAGAAACATGGAACCAATCACGTTCAAGCAGTGTTTTACGGGGGCATGGCGCGACGGCCTCCGGGCGCTGCGCCATCGTCCGCTCCTGTGCCTGAGCATCGCGGTGGTGATTCTGGTGACCTCGGCGCTGAGCATCTCGCTCAAGGAGCTCACCATGCAAGCCGCCCAAAACGGCGAACCGCTCGTCTATCGGGTGCGCATCGCCCTCATGTCGTTCGGCGTGGTGATCGTCAATCTCGTCGCATTCTGCGTGCTTGCCATTCACGTCATGCGATACACGGTGCTTGGGGCGCAGGCCTCGCAGCAGAGATCGTGGTACGGGCGCGATCTTTGGCGTTATCTGTGGGCGTCGATCCAGATTGTCGTTGGGCTCGCCATCGTATGGTTCGTGATCGCCTTCGGCCTGGCATTGGCGCTGCGCCTGTCGGGGCACGGCAATTCCTTCGCCATCATCGGCACGCTGCTCGCGCTCCTGTTCTGTGCCCTGATGTATGTGCTGGTACGCGTGTCGCTTATCTACCCGCAAATCGCTGCGGGGCGCAGCAAGCGGTGGCAGGCGGCGTGGCAGGATTCGCGCGGGCACTTCTGGGTGATGTTCGGGACGACGTTGGCCACCATCCTGCCGATGATTGTTGCGGGTCTGGTGCTGACGATGCTCTTCGCGGCCGCGCTGCATTACTTGCCTGGCGCCACGACGGTGGTGCTTGGCACGCTGGTGCTGCAGACCGTGATTTCCATTGCCTGGGTGGCGCTCGCATCGAGCGTGTCCGCCTGGATTTACCGGCGTTTTGCCGATCGCCTGCTCACGCTGGAAGACGCCCCGGACGACGTCTGAGGCGCGGACTTCGTGCCTCGGACGTCGGGGGCGTATCGACGCATCCGCCGCTCAGGCGGCATTGACGTTCGCGATGCCGGCCGTGTTCGCGGTGACGGCGATGCTGCCGTCGACCGCCCCATACCGGGCGAACTCGCCGAGGCCATCGGGCCACTGCGTGAGTACCTGGAAGCCCGTGTCCGTCACGGCGACCATGTGTTCCCATTGAGCGGACAACGAGCGGTCGCGCGTGACGACCGTCCAACCGTCGGCGAGTTGCCGGGTGTCGGGCTTGCCGGCGTTGATCATCGGCTCGATCGTGAAGATCATGCCCGAGCGCAGCGTAAGACCGGTATTCGGGCGACCATAGTGCAAGACTTGAGGATCGTCGTGATAGGTGGTGCCGATGCCGTGTCCGCAGTAGTCGCGCACCACGCTGAAACCCTCGCGATGCGCGACCGACTGAATGGCGTAGCCCACGTCGCCCAGCGTGGCACCGGGGCGCACGGCGCGAATGCCGGCGAGCATCGCCTCGTAGGTCGTGTCGACCAGGCGTTTGGCGAGAATGCTCGGCTTGCCGGCGTAGTACATGCGACTTGTATCGCCGAACCAGCCGTCCTTGATGAGCGCGACGTCGATGTTCACGATGTCGCCGTCATGCAGTTTCTTGTCGCCGGGAATGCCGTGGCACACGACGTGGTTCACCGACGCGCAGACTGTCTTCGGGTACCCGTGGTAACCGATGTTGGCCGGAATCGCCTTGAGGTCGTTGACGATGAAGTCGTGGCAGATCCGGTCGAGTTCGTCGGTCGTGACGCCAGGCCTGACGTACTCGCCGATCATCGCGAGCACCTGTGCCGCCAGTTCCCCCGCGTGACGCGACAGCGCAATTTCTTCTTTCGAGCGGATGACAACGCGTTCGCGCACCATTAGGCCACCTTGTTCAATGCGGTGACGGGTGCACCGGTTGTGGGAGGAACGGCTGCCGCGGTCTCGCTGACCGTGGCGCCGTCGGACTCGATGAGACGACGGCAGATTTCGCCATAGCTCAACGTCGGGTTGAGCTCGGCGAGCATGCCCACGCGCAGCCAGTGTTCGGCCTGCGCGTTGATGGAGCGACTCAGCGCGCCGCTGGTGTTGCGCAGCGCCTCGTGCATTTGCTCCGAAATCTTCACGATACCCATGTGGTGGGCTCCATATATACGAAATAGCTACGGAACGTATATTACCACCTGGATGGCCAGTTGTCTTGCCCGCCCCCCCCCTCACGCCATCATCGTGTAGAACATCACCACAACGCACACGGCCATGAGCGCCGTGGCGAACCATCCTCCGATCGTCACTGCACGGGCATTGACCATCTTGCCCACGACGGCCCTGCGCGACGAAAGCGACATGACCATCACCATGCAAGGCACCGCCGCGACACCATTGATGACCGCGCTCCAGTAAAGCGCCTTGACGGGACTGATCGGACTGAAGCACAGCAACGCACCGAGCACCGTGCAGACGACGATCACGGCATAGAAAGTGCCCGCGCCGCGTGGCGTCTGGCTCATGCCGCCTGGCAGTCTGAGCGCGCCGGTAAGCGCGTAGGCAGCGCTACCGGTGAGCGAGGGGATGGCCAGCAACCCGCATCCGATCATGCCGGTCGCGAACAGGAGAATCGCCGACTTGCCGGCGACGGGTGCCAGTGCGTGCGCCGCCTGGCGAGTCGATTCGATCTGATGGACGCCATGTCCGAAGAACGCGGATGCCGCGGTCACCATGATGCACACCGCGATGAAATTGGAGGTGAGCATGCCGACCCACGTGTCCGAGAGAATGCGCCGCGCCTCGGTCTTCGCTTGCGCGGTGGCGTCGCCGCGCGCATGCGCATCGCCGTTCGCCTTGATTTCCTCGACCTCCAGGGCGGACTGCCAGACGAAGAGATAAGGACTGATCGTCGTGCCCAGGATCGCGACCAGCGTCGTGGCGTACTCCCTCGTCGGCGTGATGCGCGGCCACACCACGTCCCGCAACGCGGCGTGCCAGTCCGTATGGACCACAAAGAGATTCGCCACGTAAGTGAACAGCGCGAGCGTCAACCATTTGAGATACCGCGCATAGGCTTCGTACTTCAGGCGGATCTGCAGGAACAGGGTGAGTCCGGCGAAGAGCAGCGCATACGCGTAATTGGGCCCACCGAGCGTGACGGAGGCGGCATCGCCCATGGCGGCCAGATCGGCACCCACGTTGATGATGTTGGCGATGACGATCAGAAGCGCCAGCGATGTCGCGATTCTGGCCGAATAGTGCTTTCTGACCTCTCTCAGGATGCCATGTCCTGTGCCGCTGCCGATGTGTGCCGAGGCGAGTTGGATGCACACCATCAACGGCACCGTGACGACAGCCGACCAGAGGACCTGGTGCCCGAATTGCGCGCCCGATTGCAGATAGGTGCCGATGCCGCTGGGATCGTCGTCGGCCACACCGGTCAGCAGACCGGGGCCGAGTCGTTGCAAAAACGAACGCGGCTTGTCGCTGCGTCGATCCTCGGTATGCGCACCACGCGGCTCGCGTGTTGTTCTCATGGTCGCCCTCCCGCGCTTTCGCGCAATGGCTGCCCGATGGCTGTGTCCTTCCCGCGTTTTCGACCTGGGTTGGGGTCTGAATTGCGGCCCGACTTCGTAACGCCATCGTCGCATCGCTGCCCGGGCCGTCTCGCCGTCTCGCCGTCTCGCCGTCTCGCCGCCTCGCCGCCTCGCCGTATTTGTCGTATTCGCCGCAATATCCATGCCACGAGATACCGGCATGAGACTTGCGTGCGTCGTCTGCTGAAGTCGACGCGGCACTTTCACTCAAGGAGAAACAACATGGCATCAAGCAAGCACAACCCGCACGAGCAAGGTATTCGCGAGCTTTTGTACCAGGCGTACGAGACCGAGCTTGGAGGCGAGAAGGTCTACTCCGCGGCATTGGGGTGTGTAAAAAATGCAGACCTCAAGAAGGAATGGACCGAATATCTCGAGCAGACACGACAACACCAGCAAGTCTTGTTGAACGTCATCTCCGCGCTTGGCCTCGATCCGGACGCGCAATCGCCGGGACGGGATATCGTTGCCCACCACGGGGCGTCGCTCGTCAAGGCCATCGCTCTGGCAAGCAACGCCGGCAATCCGACGCTCGCGCAAATCGTTGCAGCGGAGTGCGTGGTGCTCGCCGAGACGAAAGACCATCAGAACTGGGAGTTGCTTGCCATGATCGCCGGCAAATCGGAGGGGGATCTGAAGGCGGTGCTGTCAGAGGCGGTGGCCGCGGTCGAGCATCAGGAGGACCACCATCTGTACCACACGATGGGCTGGGCCAGGGAACTGTGGATCGATACACTCGGCTATCCGGCCGTGCTGCCACCCCCGGAGGAAAGAAAGCACGTCGAGTCCGCCATTGGGGCTTCGCGCGCGGAGCAGGCACGCGAGACGCTGCTGTCATCCCGTCACTGACGTTTGGGGCACGGGTCCGCGCGGCGTAAAGCGTCGCTTGCGCGGCCCGCTGCCGAGCGGCCTGTCGAGGATGCCGCACACACCGAACGAGCTCTTCGCCATAGGGAATCACGGTGAAAAGAATGGCTGCCGTGACCACCCCACCGATGTACGGCAACGGCACTGGGCTGAGAGACATCGTCCAGTCCTGCGGACTCGCATGCACGATGGCACGCCACACCCGCTCCGCGTTCGCGCCGATGACCAGCGTCACCGCGCAAATCGGGAGCAGCTCGAGAAAGCTGTGCACATGTTGCTCAATGGTGCCGATGTCACGCTTTTGCTTCGCGTAGTGAACATCCCATAACGCCGTGATTTCGTGAAGTATCAGGCCCAGCAGCATGATGGCGATCACGATCGCGTTGATTCGGAAAATCAGTGCGACCAGCAATGGAATACCGACTTCGAGCATTTGCGCCAGATGCATGGCGGATTCCTTCGCCCCCGCATTGCGCTCGATATGGGCGCGGCGATGGCATGCCCAATCGGCCAATCCCGCGATGAGCCAGGCAGGAACGATCGCGTATCGAAGATAGGCATCTACAAATTCCGAAACGCTCATTGGCGGCCTCCGTGGGAACCTGGCGCGGTGCGGAGTATGCAAGGCATTGCCGGTTGCGGCGCGAATGCCATCACTCGGATGCGTCTCGTATGAGCCGCTCCCATGCTGGCGTGAGCGCCGGATCGGATGCACGCGTGCCTTTGGGCTGTGTTCGTGCCCGACGCTTTTCAAGGCATTCTTCGCCGTTCGTCGACATGCCATCCGAAATCGGGCCGGGCGTGCAATAGGTGTCGCATGGGACGTGTGCTGGCCAATAGCCGTTGCCGACGCAACCGTGGTGGGTGCCGATGGTCTCTTCATCGCCGTCTTCATGCAGAAGCCGGTAATCGAGACATTCGTCTTGCGACGGCATGCGATCGGTCATGAAATGTAGTCTCCGGCGAAATTGCGCGTGGTTCACGATGACATCGCCCGTCTGACTCGCAGTTTTCATGCCGACGCGCACCGCCGGTTCATGCGCCGTCGTGCCGACATGCCCGTTCAGCACGGCATGTCGGACAGCGGCATTTCTGCACGAATTTGTAGTTCTTCGATGCTTCGTGCTGTTGCGACACCGCAAAATGCTGTGCCCTGGGTCGGATCACCGTGGCGCAATGCCCGACATCAGCGCTTGCGCCTCGACGACCACTTCCGCGAGAAGATCGGCAATCAATCGCACACGCGGCGAACGTTTGACATCGGGATGCATGACCAGCCATAGCTTCCGTACCGTGGGACAGACCGGGTCGGGCACCAATGCCAGTGCGTCGTCGTTGGCGGCCAGGAAGTGGGGCAGGACCGCAATGCCGAGGCCGACGCGTGTGGCATTGAGCAATGCCGTGAGGTCATTGCTCCTGAACACAAAGCGTCGACGGCCTGCGACCTCGGCCAGCCAGCGCTGCTGCGGCACCTGGTCGAGGCTGTCGTCGTAACCGAGAAACTCCCACGCGTCGGCCGGTCGGCGGGTATAGCCATGGGCTGCGTAAAGTCCATACCCCATGTCCGCAATGGCACGGGCTACCAGGCCCGCCGCAGTGGGCCGGGACATTCGGATCGCCACATCCGCCTCGCCGCGCGCCAGATTGGCGTCGCGCGTTTCCCCGATCACCTCCAGGTCGATGTTCTGCCATCTGCCGCGCATGGCGGCCAGCCGGGGCGCGAGGAAATGACCGGCGAACGCCGGCGGCGCCGAGAGCCGGACCGTCCCCTGCAAGGACGAGACACCGAGCGCCACTCGTGAGAATGCCTGCGCCTCATCGTCGAGTCGCCCCGCCTGAGCCACCAGCGTCTCGCCTTCCGCCGTCAGCGACCATGCCTTGGGCAAGCGATCGAAAAGCCGAATCCCCAGCGACTGCTCCAGTGCCTCGACACGCCTTGCCACGGTCGAATGCTCGACCCTGAGCCGCCGTGCCGCGCCAGACAGGCTGCCTGTGCGCGCCAACTCGAGGAAATAGCGGATGTCATCCCATTGCAGCGCGCGCTTCTCGGCCGCACTGGCCGCATCGCCATCTGTGTTTTTTTGCACAGTAAATGTCGAATTCTTGAGAATTGTTGATCCATTTTGCTCAACGTAAGCTGCGCTTGCAAGCTCATTCCTCAGGAGAACCTCTATGACCCATCTCGAATCATTTCCCGACACATCCGCCGTTTCCGTTTCCCAGATCGTCATCGGTCAATATGGCGACGCTTCGGCACTGACCGCCGTGGAGGCGGTGTTGCCCGCGCCGGGGGCGGGTGAGATCCGCGTGCGGCACACCGCGATCGGCGTGAACTACGTCGATGTCTATCACCGCACCGGTCTCTACCGGTTGCCGTCGCTTCCCGCGGTGCTTGGGGTGGAGGCTGCCGGAGTCGTCGAGGCGCTCGGGCCGGGCGTCGACTCGGTGCGTGAGGGGCAGCGCATCGCGTATGCCGGCCCGCCCACCGGCGGCTATGCCAGCGCCCGCAACTTGCCGGTCGACCGGGCCATCGTGCTGCCCGACGACGTATCCGACGACGCGGTGGCCAGCCTGCTGCTGCGGGGTATCACCACGCACATGTTGTTCACGTACGTCTACCCGCTGAAGGCTGGCGATACAGTGCTCGTGCATGCAGCGGCCGGCGGGCTGGGGTTGGTGCTGGTGCAGTGGGCGAAGGCTTTGGGCGCTCGCGTCATCGGCACCGTCAGCTCGCCGGCCAAGGCAGCACTGGCCATGGAACACGGCCTTGACCATGCCATCAATTACCGCGAGACGGATTTCGTGACGGAAGTCATGCGGCTGACCGACGGCCGGGGCGTCGATTACGCTGTCGACGGCATCGGCGGACAGACCCTGGTCGACACCCTCGGCTGCGTGCGCCCCTACGGGATGGTCGCCAACGTCGGTCAGGTGGCTGGCGACCCCGGACCGCTCGATTTGTCGCTGCTGGGTCCGACGCGCTCCGTGGCGCTCTCGCGGCCGGGGGTGTTCCGCTTCATGACGGATGGAGCACGTTACCGCGAAGGGGCGCTTGCCACGATCCGGCAACTTCAGGCCGGGCTGCGACCGACGATCGGCGATATCCTGCCATTGAGCGAGGCGGCACAGGCACATCGCCGGCTGGAAGCCGGGCAAACCGCAGGTGCCGTGCTGCTGCGCCCCTGAGCCAACCCAACGAGGACCCTCATGTTGTTTCTCATCCTTCTCGACTACCTTCGCCCGCTGTCCGAAGTGGATACCCACATGGAAGCGCACCGCGCTTTTCTGAACCGCCATTACGCAGCGGGACACTTCCTGCTCTCGGGCCGGAAGTCGCCGCGAACCGGTGGCGTGATTCTCGCCAGAGCCAACACGCTCGACGAAGTTACGCAATGGATTTCGGAAGACCCGTTTCGCCAGGCCGGAGTGGCAAGCTATCAGATCATCGCGTGGGAACCCACGATGGCAGCAGAGGGAATGCCTGACTTCCGCGCACAATGATTTGTCATCCTGACTATATCGCAAGGAATTGAGATGTTCCGGCGACGCGACGCTGCTTTGCCGACCGTCCCGGAACATTGAAGCAGTGCAAGCGCCTCCGCATCGGTGTCCAGGGGCGTTCCACGGTTGTGCGGCGGCGCGGCAATGCCGCGGCGGGCGCACGTGTTGCGAAATGCTCGGCCATGCGCTGTGCGTCGGGCGGCAGGAATCCCATCGAAAGGCTCACCTCAGCCCGCCCCATCAGTCTTGGCACTTGCATCAGTAATCCCCTGATTGATCGGCGATTCCGAGAGGCGTATTGTGTTTCGACAGCCTTGATAAGGCCGCCTTCCAAGAGCGCTCCCATGGCCAACGCCCTCCTCCGTTTTGCTCTGGACGCCTCATCGCGATGCGGCACACGGAGGCCATCGCCGACTGGGAATCGGCATTGGTGTGGGCGCCATCGCTTCCCCCGCGCTCGGCGGGTAGAACGCGACATGTCGCCAGCCGTGCGCTGCAACGTAGGCACATATGCGCGCCAACCGAACGCTGCGGCGACCATCGCCTCGCGAGCGTTTCGTCCTATCTCGCCCAACGTGATTCGGCCCTCTCTGGAGCTACCATGAATGCCCTCACCCAAGCGCTCGGCTCCGCCGCACCCGCCCTGATGGCCGATCTGGAAGCGCTCTACAAGGACCTTCACCAGCATCCCGAGTTGTCGATGCAGGAAGTCCGTACAGCGAAAATCGTTGCCGACACGATGCAGGACCTTGGCTACGAGGTAACACGCGAGGTTGGCGTGACCGGCGTGGTGTGTGTCATGAAGAACGGCGACGGTCCGACCGTGATGTTGCGTGCGGACATGGATGCATTGCCCATGGCAGAGAACACGGGGCTGCCCTATGCCAGCAGCGTCACAGCGCGCGATGCGGACGGCGTCGAGGTCGGGGTGGCGCACTCGTGCGGCCACGACATGCATGTCACGTGGATGATCGGCGCGGCGCGTGTCCTGTCCACGAATCGCGCCGCCTGGCGGGGCACGCTCATGATCGTGTTCCAGCCCGGCGAGGAGACCGCCGAGGGCGCGCATGCCATGGTGCGGGACTGGGGCGAGGGTCGCTTTCCGAAGCCCGACATTATTCTCGGACAGCATGTGATGGTCGGGCCCGCCGGCACCGTCAATTACCGTCCTGGTGTCACGCTGTCCGCCGGCGACAGCCTGAAGATCAAGCTCTTCGGGCGCGGCTCGCATGGTTCACAGCCGCAGACCTCGATCGATCCCGTGATCATGGCTGCGGCGACCACGCTGCGGCTCCAGACCATCGTGTCTCGCGAGATCGCGCCGAACGAGCCGGCCGTGCTCACGATCGGCTCCCTGCAGGCCGGCACCAAGGAAAACATCATTCCCGACGATGCCACCATCAAGTTGAACATGCGCACGTTCAGCGAAGATGCGCGCGACTACATGCTCAAGTCCATCCGTCGTATTTGCTGTGCGGAGTGCGATGCCTCCGGTGCCGAGCGCCCCCCGGAGTTCACCACCATCAACAGCTATCCGCTGACCGAAAACGACCGCGTCGCGACGGAACGGGTGGCACAGGCATTCAATCGGCAATTTGGCGAGAACGCTACGCTGGCGCCAGGCCCAGCATCGGCCAGCGAGGATTTCAGCGTCTTCGGACGTACCTGGCGTGTGCCGTACGTGTTTTGGTTCGTCGGCGGCACCGACCCCACGGTGTTTGCCACGGCGCAGCGGGAAAAGGCCGTCAACAAAATTCCCAGCAATCACTCGCCGAAGTTCGCGCCGCAGATTCATCCCACGCTTGAGACGGGCTTGCAAGCCATGCTGACTGCCGCCGCTGCCTGGCTATGTCCCCCCGATGTCGCCGTCTGAATAGAGTCCATGAACGTTCATGAATTGGCGCTAGCCGGCCTGAACGACCATCGCCTGTTCACAACGCTCGACCTGGCGGGCACGTTCGCGTTTGCGATCAGCGGTGCGGTCGCGGCCCGAGGCCGCGGCCTCGACTGGTTCGGTGTGATGGTCATCGCGTTTACGGTCGCGTGCGGCGGTGGCGTTCTGCGCGACCTGTGCATTGGCGCCGTGCCGCCGGCCGGGTTGACAGACTGGCACTACCTTGCGGTTTCGATGGCTGCGGCATTCATGGCGATCGCGGCGAACCCGTTGGTGGGGCGCCTTGCCCACCCGGTGATCCTGTTCGACTCCATCGGACTGGGACTGTTTGCCGTAACGGGTGCGCAGAAGGCCATGATTTATGGCCACAACGCCGAGGTGGCGGTGCTGCTGGGCGTTGCCACCGCGGTTGGCGGCGGCGTGGCGCGCGACGTGCTTCTCAATCGTGTCCCCGTCATACTGCAGCGCGAGATCTATGCGTCCGCGGCACTTGTCGGCGCGGGCATCGAGGTTGTCGGCGAACGGATGGGATGGATGTCGAGCGGCAGGACCTGGTTCGCGCTTGCGGCGTGCTTCGCACTTCGTTACCTGTCGCTGCGGTACCAGTGGAACCTCCCGCGCGCCGACGGGCGCGATGCAAGCGACGCCGATTAACGCGGGGGCTCGACGCTACAGCGTGGCATCGGCATATAGAGAGCTTCACCTGACCATGGGAAGCCATTTCGAGGCGCGTCTGATCGGCACGTCGGATGAGTAATCACCCCGCGTCCGCGGCGCAGTCGTAATGGGGGACGCGGCGCGGACGTCGCTGCGATTTATCACAGGTGACCGCGATGGCTCGCGTTGATACTCTGGCGTCACCGCTCGGGCAACACCAATTTCCGGGCACGAATGCGCTGACGACCGGAGACCAAAATGATGTTCATCCCCGCTATTCCTTATATTGTCGCGGCAGGCAAGGGAGCCCTCGTGGCCGGCGCCACCTACGGCACGTACCAGATTTACAAGGGCATTCAGTTCCTGGCCGATGCCATCCCTGCCTTTCTGTAACACGGCCTGGCAGGTTCCTTGCCCGTGGCCCGCATGGTTCTGCGACGCGAATAGACGTTATTCGTCACCAGTGCGGCGGCCGCCACGGACGTGCCAGCGACCTTGGCGCCCGGATCACACAAATCCATCAATCCGCCGGAAGAATGAAGCATGCAGACAGGACGTCGACGATTCATCGCCCAAGGCGCGAGTTTGGCAGCAGCGGGGAGCTTGGCACCGTTGCTCACACAGGCCCGGTCGACACGCGAGCCGCAGCCGTTGCGTCGGGCCATCACGATTGACGCGCCGGCGGGTCCGGTGCGTGGTGCGGTGGAAGATCAGGTGCGCGTGTTCAAGGGCATTCCGTTTGCGCTGCCGCCGGTGCGCGAACTGCGTTTTCGCCCACCGCAGCCGCATCCCGGATTCACCCAGCCGCAAAATGCGTTCTCCTTCGGTCCTGCGCCGATGCAGCCGGTGCGCATCCAGGCCGGCACCGGCCGTAATTTCCTCGGTGATGCGCGACAGGGCGAAGATTGTCTTTACCTGAACGTGTGGGCGCCGGACACACCGGGCCCGCATCCTGTGTTCGTCTGGATCTATGGCGGCAGCAACATGTTCGGCGCCACCAGCCAGCCCATCTACGACGGCACGCAGTTCGCGCGCAATGGCGTCGTGTGCGTGACCATCGGGTATCGCGTCGGTGCGCTTGGCTTCCTCGAACTTGGCGACCTTCTGGGCGAGTCCTATCGCGGCTCCGGCAACAATGCCCTGCGCGATCAGGTGATGGGGCTGCAATGGGTCCAGCGGAATATCCAGGCGTTCGGGGGCGATCCCAAGCGCGTCACGCTGGGGGGCGAATCGGCCGGAGGGAAGAATGTCTCCACGCTGCTGACGCTGCCGGCGGCACGCGGTATGTTCCAGCAGGCAATCATCGAGAGTGGCGGCGCCCTCACCACGCATTCGCTGGACGAGGCGTACAAGGTGGCGCACCTCTTCGCCGAACAGGTACAGCCGAATGGCCGTGGCGAGGTACTTCGCGCGCGCCTGCTCAGCCTGCCGGCGGATCAGTTGATCAAGGCGCAGATCGCCACGGCTGCCGCCTATCCGCGCAACTTCGCATTCCGCACGGTCATCGATGGCGACTTCGTGCCGCGCTCGCCGCAATTGAGTCTGGAACAAGGGCACGCAAGCCGCCTGCGCCTGCTCGTCGGCAGCAACCGCAACGAATCGCTGATTTTTTTCCGTCCCGAGTTGCTGGCTGCCTATCGCAAAGGCGAGGCCACCACTGCGCCCATCGCGGCTCGCGAGATGGCGCAGCTCGATGTGCCCACCATCGAGCGCATGGCCCAGCGCTATCGCGACGCCTTCCCTGACCAGCACGCGTTTCTGCGACGTATCGACCTGCTGAGCGCCGAGGAATACTGGGTGCCCATGCTGAGATTGGCCGAGGCGCATGCCCGCAATGGTGGCGAGAGCTACATGTACCGCTACGATCAGGCATCAGTGGAGGCCCCTTTCCGGGGCTTTGCCGTGCATGCGTCGGAGCTGCCGATGGTCTGGAAGAATTTCCAAGAGCCATTTCTCTCCATGCTGTATCGCGAAACGCCCGCACTGGATGCGTTCGCCAGTGTGGTTCACGAAACCTGGATCGCCTTCATGCGCGAAGGCCGGCCCTCGCACAGCGCACTGCCGTCCTGGCCACGCTTCCAACTGACGCAGCGCCCGACCATGCTTCTGGCCGCAGGTGATAACCGCGTTGAGGAAGACCCCGCAGGCGATCAGCGACGCTTGTGGGAAGGAGTGCTCTAGGCTAGGTCGGCGAGCGTTTGCGAGGTATTTCGGGAAGAAGTAAGACCTACGAAACCGATGCCAAAACGGGGAGTTGGTGCGAGGAAGGGGACTCGAACCCCTACACCCTTGCGGGCGTCAGGACCTAAACCTGGTGCGTCTACCAATTTCGCCATCCTCGCAGCCCGTGGGTGTCGTGACCTGGGTAAGGTACGGCATCCCGGCATCGGGTTGACGTCGTGCATCCTGTCGGACATGAAAAGGGGCGACTTGTCGCCCCCGTTGCACGCGTCAAAGCAGGCGAGCATTCTACATGAAGTGATTTTCACCGGCAAATTCCCCGCGCGCCCCAAGCCTGTCCGCGCACCCCGGCCCGTCTTCTCGTCGCGCAATGCTAAAATTCGCACCAATTCATGGCAGTTGCCCCGACTGCGCGCCCGCGCACCGGCATCCGGGCACCTGACCAAACCAATACCCCATTCGCATGCAACCCCACGACAACGCCGAGAACGCCAACCAAAGCACCGGCACCCCAGCCAGCCCCGCTCAGGCCAACGATTACTGCCGACAGAAAGCCGGCCCGCCAGGCTCCGCGCTCTACTACGCGCTCCTTCAGCTCCCGCCGTCCAAGCGCGATGCCGCCTACGCCGTCCACGCCTTCTGCCAGGAAATCGCCGACATTCATGCCGCCGTGCACGACCCCGGCGTCGCCCACGCGAAGCTCGACTGGTGGCGCCAGGAACTCGCTCGCCTCTTCTCCGGCGCCCCCGCCCATCCGGTCGCACGCGCACTCGCCCCCGTCATCGACAACGCAAGGCTCAACCGCGCCCAGTTCGAGGCCGTCCTGCATGGCGCCGAAATGGACCTCTCGCAGATGCGCTACCTCGACTTCGCCGGCCTGTCGCACTATTGCGATGCCGCAGGCGGCGCCCCCGCAGAACTCGCGTCGCACATCTACGGTTTCGACAACGACAGCACCCCCGCCCTCGCCCGCGCACTCGGCCACGCCATCACGCTCGGCCGACGCGTGACCGACGCAGGTGTCGACGCCCGTGCCGGCTACGTCTACTTCCCCATCGACGAACTACAGCGCTTCGGCGTTACCGCCGCCGACCTGCAAAACGGCAAGTACTCGCCCGCGTTCGTCGAACTGATGAAGTTCCAGCATGAACGCGCCAGCCAGGCGATCGCCAACGCCGCCCGCGCCATTCCTCAAACGGATCGCCGCCGGCAAAAGCCCCTGCTGGCACTCGCATCCCTGCAGTTGGCCCTGATGGATGAAGTCGCCGCCAGCGACTATCAAGTCCTGCACCAGCGCATCGACCTCACGCCGCTGCGCAAATTCTGGCGCGCCTGGCGCGCACGCTGAACCCTCCAGGCGCGCACGTCACTCAGGTCCGAAACACATCCAGCGGCCTGAACACGCCACCCAGCACCGGCCGCGGATTCACCCCCCACCAGCGCTGCAATACCGTCGCGTACACATCCCGGAAATCGACGGCGAACGGCAAATTGCCGTTGCCGTCGAGTCGATCCAGTTGCGGCGCTTCACCGTACAGACCGCCACGAACACGACCGCCCGCAACGAAGTGCGGCGCCACCGTCCCGTGATCCGTGCCGTTGCTCTGGTTCTCGCGCGGCCGACGCCCGAACTCGGCATACGTCACGATCAGCGTCGATTGCCAACGATTGAGCTCCGTCAGCCCCGCGCGCAACGCCATCATCCCCTGCGACAACTGACGCAACAGATTCGCCTGCTGCCCCGGTTGATTCTGGTGCGTGTCGAATCCGTTGAGCGTCAACCTGAGCACGGCCACCCCGCGCCCCGGCTGTGGCATGCCTGACGGCGAGTCAGCGGCAGCCACGACCTGCAACGCCGTCTTCACTACGTTGCCGAACGCCCCTGCCGGCATGGGCGTGCGTAACGTGTACTGGCCCTGGCGAGGACGCAGGCCATCCGCCGCCTTCACGATATCGTTCTCCACCCGCAGCACATGCGCGAGCGCCGGATTGCTCACCCGCGCCGCATGCGCCGACGCCAGCCCCGCCTCCCGCAGGAATTGCGCCGGATTCGTCAGCGTCACCGCACGTGCCCCACCGCCCAGCGGTCCCAGTTCCGCGCTGCCGACGATCACCCCGTCCGCATCGAACCCGGCCGGCACGGGCCGTTCGGCAAACGCGCGCGACAACCAACCGTCACGCAAGTACTCGTCCGCGCGCGACGCCGTATTCCAGATCTCGATGGAACGAAAATGCGAGAGATTCGGCTCCGGATACCCCACGCCCTGCACCACCGCCAATTCTTTCGCCTGCCACATCGGCAGCAGCGCGCGCAGCTCAGGATGCAGGCCGCTATGCGCGTCGAGTTGCACCACCTGGTCACGCTTGACGCCAATGTTCGGGCGAAGACTCGCGTATAACGGATCGGCATAGGGAATGACGGTATTCAAGCCGTCATTGCCGCCCTTGAGTTCAATGAGAATCAACAGATTGCCGTAATCACCGCCTGCGCCGACTGCGCCCACCGCGCCCACTCTGCCGCCCGGCATCATGCCGGAGAGATCACGT
>OFTX01000165.1_pt1 | contig 42424 bp, 40 predicted proteins | sample 1775051 | NCBI WGS metagenome assembly OFTX01 (sample SAMN08195772, study PRJEB24354) | sludge metagenome | isolation source: sludge from phenol fed wastewater aerobic bioreactor A | place: India: Nagpur | collected 2016-09-15 | reverse complement strand
TGCGCCGCCGGCGCATCACCGTGCGCAAGGGCTTTTCGGCGGCGCTGGTGTATGCCGACTCCAGCCTGCTGTACCAGGGACGTCGCCGCCCTGGCCGGCGTGCCCGTGCCCGAGGCCGTGGCGCGCCTGCAAAAGCTGTGCCACGACCTGCTGGCGCGGCAGGTGGGCGCGCCGCCGCGCTTTTTCGACGCCGCCGACCTGCCCGCGCGCGCGCTGTCGCAGGCGGCGCTCACGCGCTGGTGGAAGCAGCTGGCCGAGTCCGCGCGCAGCGCCGAGCATCCGCTAAACCCCGGTTTGGTGACGGAATTCCTGGTCAACGCCGCCCGCCAGGCCCTAAACTCCAAGCTCTGAAGGCTCTTTGCCCCGGCACGCCATGTCCCTATCCTCGTCCACGCAAAGCGCCGCCCTGCAGGCGGCCCGGCCCAGTGTCATCCAGCTGGCCATCAAGGAAAAGGCGGCTCTGTACGCGGCCTACATCCCCGCTTTCAGCGAGGGCGGCATCTTCGTGCCCAGCGCGCGCGAGCACCGCCTGGGCGACGAGATCTACGTGCTGCTGAGCCTGCTGGACGACCCGCAGCGCTACCCGGTATCGGGCAAGGTGGCCTGGATCACGCCCACGCGCGCCGCGGGCCATCGCACCCAGGGCGTGGGCATCCGCTTTCCCAAGGACGAGAAGTCCGAGCAGCTCAAGGCCAAGATCGAGCAGCTGCTGGGCTCCTCGCTCGGCTCCGACCGCACCACGCAGACGTTCTGAAGGCGGTGGCGGTACCATCCGGGCCGGATGTTCACCGATTCCCACTGTCACCTGACTTTTCCCGAGCTGGCGGCCGATCTGCCGGCCATTCGCTCGGCCATGGCCGCGGCCCAGGTCACGCGCGCGCTGTGCATCTCCACCACCATGGAAGAGTTTCCGCAGGTGCAGGCGCTGGCGGCCGGCCATGACAACTTCTGGGCCACCGTGGGCGTGCACCCCGACAGCGAGGACGTGCACGAGCCCAGCGTGGCCGAACTGGTGGCGGCCACCGGCCAGCCCCGGGTGGTGGCCATCGGTGAGACCGGGCTGGACTACTACCAGATGGACGAGCGCAAGGGCGGCCGCGGCGTGGCCGACCTGGACTGGCAGCGCGCGCGCTTTCGCACCCACATCCGTGCCGCGCGCCAGGCGCGGGTACCGCTGGTCATCCACACCCGGGCGGCCTCGGCCGACACCCTGGCCATCCTCGACGAAGAGGGCGAGGACGGCGGCGCGGGCAGCGCCGGCGGGGTGTTCCACTGCTTCACCGAAAGCGCCGAGGTGGCGCGCGCCGCGCTGCAGCGGGGCTTCTACATTTCGTTTTCGGGCATCGTCACCTTCAAGAGCGCGCGCGATCTGCAGGCCGTGGCCGCCTGGGTGCCCGAAGACCGCCTGCTGATCGAGACCGACTCGCCCTACCTGGCGCCCGTGCCCTTTCGCGGCAAGACCAACACCCCCGCGCTGGTGCCCCACGTGGCCGCGCGCCTGGCCGAGCTGCGCGGCGTCAGCGTGCAGCGCATCGCCGAGGCCAGCAGCGCCAACTTCACGCGCCTGTTCTCGCGGGTGGCGGCATGAGGCGCGCCGCTTTCGTCCGGGCGCTGTTCGGCCTGCCGCTGGGCGCCGGCCTGCGGGCGCCCGCCTGGGCCTATGACACGGGCGACTTCGTCCGCGCCATCCTGCAGGACAACGAAGGGGCCATGCGCCGCATCCTGGAGGACGGCTTCGACCCCAACACCAAGACCGAGAAGGGCGTGCCCGGCCTGTACCTGGCGCTGGAAGAAGACTCGCTGAAGGTCGCGCGCCTGCTGGTGGCCGCGCGCCGCACCAAAGGCGAGCAGCGCAACACCAAGGACGAAAGCGTGCTGATGATGGCCGCCTACAAGGGCGACCTGGACATCGCGCGCGCGCTGATCGACAAGGACGCCGACGTCAACAAGCCCGGCTGGACGCCGCTGCACTACGCCGCCACCAAGGGCCACCTGAAGATGATGGACCTGCTGCTGGAGCACTACGCCTTCATCGACGCCCAGGCGCCCAACGGCAACACGCCGCTGATGATGGCCGCTTTCTACAGCACGCCCGAGGCGGTGAAACTGCTGATCCAGGCCGGTGCCGACGTCAACATGCGCAACAGCGGGGGCAAGACGGCGCTGGACCTGGCGCAGATGAGCAACCACCGCAATTCGGCCGACCTGATCATCGAGGCGCTGCGCCGCGCCCAGGGCGTGCCGCGCGGACAGTGGTGAGCAGTGGCAAGCGCCGTGCTTGCGCGTAAAATCCGATGCCTTGGCACCTCGGGTGCCCCACGGCAACAAGAGCGAGAAAGGCAGCGACGGGTTATGACACCGCGAACTTACCAGGCTCCCCTCATGGTTTGAGACCGTTCGCCACCCGCGGCCCGGCCTGGCCCGCAACGCCAGCCTCCCGCATCCCAAGCGCGGTCCCGGCCGCGCTTTTTTGTTGACTTTCCGGCCCTGCGCAGGGCCCCTGTTGGAGCAAGAACATGGTTCAAATCACGCTGGCGGACGGCTCGAAACGCGACTTCGAGGGTCCCGTCACGGTGGCCGAGGTGGCGCAGTCGATCAGCCCCGGCCTGGCCAAGGCGGCCCTGGGCGGCAAGCTGGGCGGCAAGCTGGTCGACACCAGCTACGCGATCACGTCGGATGCGCCGCTCACCATCGTCACGGCGCGCGATGCCGACGGGCTGGAGATGATTCGCCACTCCAGCGCCCACCTGCTGGCCTACGCCGTCAAGGAGCTGTTTCCGGACGCCCAGGTCACCATCGGCCCGGTGATCGAAAACGGCTTTTACTACGACTTCAGCTACAAGCGCCCCTTCACGCCCGAGGACCTGGCCGCCATCGAGAAGAAGATGACCGAGCTGGCCGCCAAGGACGAGCCGGTGGTGCGCCGCGTGCTGCCGCGCGACGAGGCGGTGGCCTACTTCAAGGGCCTGGGGGAGAACTACAAGGCCGAGATCATCGCCAGCATCCCCAGCAACGAGGACGTGAGCCTGTACCGCGAAGGCGCCTTCGAGGACCTGTGCCGCGGCCCGCACGTGCCCAGCACCGGCAAGCTCAAGTATTTCAGGCTGATGAAGGTGGCCGGCGCCTATTGGCGGGGCGACCACCGCAACGAGATGCTGCAGCGCATCTACGGCACGGCCTGGGCGACCAAGGACGAGCTGGCGCAGTACCTGCACATGCTGGAAGAGGCCGAAAAACGCGACCACCGCAAGCTGGGGCGCGAGCTGGACCTGTTCCACATCGACGAGCATTCGCCCGGCACCGTGTTCTGGCACGCCCGGGGCTGGGCCGTGTGGCAGGAGGTGGAGCAGTACATGCGCCGCGTGTACCGCGACAACGGCTACCAGGAGGTCAAGGGCCCGCAACTGCTGGACAAGTCGCTGTGGGAAAAAACCGGCCACTGGGACAAGTACCGCGAGAACATGTTCACCACCGAGAGCGAAAAGCGCGAATACGCGCTCAAGCCGATGAACTGCCCGGGCCACATCCTGATTTTCAAGCAGGGCGTCAAGAGCTATCGCGACCTGCCGCTGCGCTACGGCGAGTTCGGCGCCTGCCACCGCAACGAGCCCAGCGGCGGCCTGCACGGCATCATGCGCGTGCGCGCCTTCACGCAGGACGACGGCCACATCTTCTGCACCGAGGACCAGATTCTGGCCGAGTGCACGGCCTACACGGCGCTGTTGCAGAAGGTGTATGCCGACTTCGGCTTCACCGACATCATCTACAAGGTGGCCACGCGGCCCGAGCAGCGCATCGGCGCCGACGCGGTGTGGGACAAGGCCGAGCACGCGCTGATCGAAAGCCTGAAGGCCTCGGGCTGCGACTTCGAGATTTCCCCGGGCGACGGCGCCTTCTACGGCCCCAAGATCGAGTACACGCTCAAGGACGCCATCGGCCGCCAGTGGCAGTGCGGCACCATGCAGGTGGACTTTTCCATGGCCGAGCGCCTGGGCGCCGAATACGTGGGCGAGGACGGCGCGCGCCACACCCCCGTCATGCTGCACCGAGCCATCGTCGGCAGCCTGGAGCGCTTCATCGGCATCCTGATCGAGCAGCACGCCGGCGCGCTGCCGGTGTGGCTGGCGCCGGTGCAGGTGATGGTCACCGGCATCACCGACGCGCAGGCCGATTACGTGCGCCATGTGGCGAAAACGCTGCGCGATCAAGGGCTTAGGGTGGAGACCGATCTGCGCAACGAGAAGATTACCTATAAAATACGCGAGCATTCGTTGCAAAAGCTGCCCTACATCCTGGTCGTGGGCGACAAGGAAAAGGCCGCTGGTGCCGTCGCGGTGCGTGGACGAGGTAATCTGGACCTCGGTGTGGAGCCTCTCGAAGCGTTTTCCAAACGCATCGCACAGGACATCTCCTCTAAAGCCTGATTTTCATTGAAATTGCGCTTTAGTCCGCGTCATACGGGCGGCTTTAACTATGTTTTTCATAGTGTTTGACTTGAGGAACCGATACCATCGCTACCAATTTTCGTGACCGCCGCCATCGTGAGGAGCGCGCGCATCGTCTGAACCGAGAAATCATGGCGCCCGAAGTGCGCCTGAACGGCCCCAACAACGAGCCCCTGGGCGTCGTGCCCATTCAAGAGGCCCTGCGCATGGCCGGCGAACTGGACGTCGATCTGGTCGAGATCGCCGCCACCGCCGTGCCGCCTGTCTGCCGCCTGATGGACTACGGCAAGTTCAAGTACCAGGAGCAGAAGAAGGCGGCCGAGGCCAAGGCCAAGCAGACGGTCATTGAAATCAAGGAAGTCAAGTTTCGCCCGGCCACCGATGACGGCGACTACAACATCAAGCTGCGCAACATCCGCCGCTTTCTGGCCGATGGCGACAAGGTCAAGGTCACGCTGCGCTTTCGCGGCCGCGAGATCACGCACCAGGAGCTGGGCATGGCGCTGCTCGATCGCGTGCGCGCCGACCTGGCCGACACCATCGTGGTCGAGCAGTTCCCCAAGCTGGAAGGCCGCCAGATGATCATGATGCTGGCGCCGGCGCGCAAGAAGGTGGCCCAGGGCGCGCCCAAGGCCGCCGCCCCCGCCGGCGAAGCGACGGCGACGCCGGCTTCGGCCGGCTGACGCGGATGTGAAGCATTTGCCGGGCTTGCCCGGCGAACGGGCAGATTGCAAGGTCTGCCGCAAGAAGTGGCTCGGGGCCAATCAAGGGTGCAACGGTGTTGCACACGCCTCGCGAGCACAAGCAAAAAGGAGCATGTCACATGCCCAAAATGAAGACCAAGAGCAGCGCGAAAAAGCGTTTTCGCGTTCGTCCCGGTGGCACCGTCAAGCGCGGTCAAGCCTTCAAGCGTCACATCCTGACCAAGAAGACCACCAAGAACAAGCGCCACCTGCGCGGTGCGGTGAATGTGCATGAGACCAACATGGGTCACATGGCGCAGATGCTGCCCTTTGCCGGCCTTTGATCAACCGACGAACCAGGAGAAAACGACATGCCTCGCGTCAAACGTGGTGTAACCGCCCGTGCTCGTCACAAGAAGGTGCTGGCCCTGGCCAAGGGTTTCCGTGGCCGCCGCAAGAACGTCTTCCGCGTCGCCAAGCAGGCGGTGATGAAGGCGGGCCAATATGCCTACCGTGACCGCCGCAACAAGAAGCGCGACTTCCGTCGCCTGTGGATCGCCCGCATCAACGCCGCCGCGCGTGAATGCGGCATCACCTACAGCCAGTTCATCAACGGCATGAACAAGGCCGGCATCGAGCTCGACCGCAAGGTCCTGGCCGATCTGGCCGTGCACGACAAGGCCGCGTTTGCCGGCATCGTCGAGCAGGCCAAGGCCAAGCTGGCTTGACGCCAGCGCCACCGCGCACAACTATAAAATCAATAGCTGGCTGCGCAGGTGGTTCAAGGGGTTGAGGCCGATTTGGCTTCAATCCCTTTTTCATTTCGGATTTTTGAGCGCTGAACCCCATGAATGCTTTCGCCGACTCCAGCGATCTGGCCGCCCTGGTGCAGGACGCCAGCGCGCGCTTCGAGCAGGCCGGCACACCCGCCGACCTGGAAAACGCCAAGGCGCAGTTCCTGGGCAAGGCCGGCCGCGTGACCGAGCTGATGAAGGGCCTGGGTGCCCTCCGCATCGACGAGAAGAAGTCGCGCGGCGCCGCCATCAACCAGGCCAAGCAGGCCATCGAGGCCGCGCTGGGCGCGCGCCGCCAAGCGCTGCAGGACGCCGAGCTGGCGCGCCAGCTGCAGGCCGAGGCGCTGGACGTGACACTGCCCGGCCGCGAGCGCGGCATGGGCGGCCTGCACCCCATCTCGCGCGCTTGGGAGCGCATCGAGCAGGTGTTTGCCAGCATGGGCTTCGACATTGCCGACGGCCCCGAGATCGAAAGCGACTGGTTCAACTTCACGGCGCTGAACAACCCGCCCAACCACCCGGCGCGCTCGATGCAGGACACCTTCTACGTCGACCTGAACGGCGAAGACGGCCAGCCCTTCTGCCTGCGCACCCACACCAGCCCGATGCAGATCCGCTACGCCACGGCGCATGCCAAGCGGCACGCGGCACAACTGGCGCGCGGCGAGATGAGCGAGATCCGCGTGATCGCCCCCGGCCGTACCTACCGCGTGGACAACGACGCCACCCATTCCCCCATGTTCCACCAGGTCGAGGGCCTGTGGCTGGGCGAGAACGTGAGCTTCAAGGACCTGAAGGTCACCTACCTCAACTTCTGCAAGGCCTTCTTCGAGACCGACGAGCTGATCCTGCGCTTTCGCCCCAGCTACTTTCCCTTCACCGAGCCGAGCGCCGAGATCGACATCCAGTTCTCCAGCGGCCCGCTGGCCGGCAAGTGGCTGGAGGTGTCGGGCTCGGGTCAGGTGCACCCGCAGGTGGTGCGCAACATGGGGCTGGACCCCGAGCGCTTCATCGGCTTTGCCTTCGGCTCGGGCATCGACCGCCTGGCCATGCTGCGCTACGGCGTGAACGACTTGCGCCTGTTCTTCGAGGGCGATACCCGTTTCCTGAGCCAGTTCCGCTGATCGAGGTTTTTCATGCAGTTTCCCGAATCCTGGTTACGCAGCTTCTGCAACCCGCCGCTGTCCACGCAAGAGCTGGCCGACACCCTGACCATGGGTGGCTTCGAGGTCGAGTCGCTGCGCCCGGTCGCGCCCCCGTTCACCCGCATCGTGGTAGGCGAGATCAGGCAGGCGCAGCAACACCCCAATGCCGATCGCCTGCGCGTGTGCCAGGTCGACGCGGGGCAGGGCGCACTGCTGAACATCGTGTGCGGCGCGCCCAACGCCCGCGTCGGCATCAAGGTGCCGTGCGCGCTGGTGGGCGCCGAGCTGCCGCCGGGTGAAGACGGCAAGCCCTTCGTCATCAAGGTGGGCAAGCTGCGCGGGGTGGAAAGCCAGGGCATGCTGTGCTCGGCCCGCGAGCTGGGCCTGTCCGACGACCACGGTGGCCTGCTCGAGCTGGCGGCGGGCCTGCCCGTGGGCCAGGACCTGCGCGCCGCGCTCCAACTCGACGACACCGTGTTCGAGCTCAAGCTGACGCCCAACCTGGGCCACGCGCTCAGCGTCTACGGCGTGGCGCGTGAGCTGTCGGCGCTGACCGGCGCGCCCCTGCAAACGCCGGCCATCGCGCCGGTGCCTGCCAACATGGCCGAGCTGCTGCCCGTCACCGTCAGCGCGCCCGATCTGTGCGGGCGCTTCTCGGGTCGCGTGATCCGCCACGTCGACACGCGTGCCGCCACCCCCGCGTGGATGGTCGATCGCCTGGCGCGCTGCGGCCAGCGCAGCGTCACGGCGCTGGTGGACATCTCCAACTACGTGATGTTCGAGTACGGCCGGCCCTCGCACATTTTCGACCTGGACAAGATCCACGGCGGGCTCGACGTGCGCTGGGGCCGCAAGGGTGAACAACTCAAGCTGCTGAACGGCAACACCGTCGAGCTGGATGACAGCGTGGGCGTGATCGCCGATGCGCACGCCGTCGAGTCGCTGGCCGGCATCATGGGCGGCGACGCCACGGCGGTGTCGGACGACACCCAGAGCATCTACGTCGAGGCCGCCTTCTGGTGGCCCGACGCCGTGGCCGGCCGCTCGCGCCGCTACAACTTCGCCACCGACGCCGGCCACCGCTTCGAGCGCGGCGTCGATCCGTCGCTCACGGTGGCGCACATCGAGCGCATCACGCAACTGATCATCGACATCTGCGGCACGCCGCAAACGCAGTGCGGCCCCGTCGACGACCAGCAGCCCAGCATGCCCGCGCCGGCGCCCGTCACGCTGCGCGTGGCGCGCGCCGCCAAGGTGATCGGCATGCCGCTCACGCAGGCGCAGTGCGCGGACGTTATGCGCCGCCTGGGCCTCGCCTTCACCGAGGGCGAGGGCACGGTGAGCGTGGCGCCACCCGCGTACCGGTTCGACCTGCGCATCGAGGAAGACCTGATCGAGGAGGTGGCGCGCATCATCGGCTACCAGCAGCTGCCCGAGACCGCGCCGCTGGCGCCCATCGTGCCGCGCACGCGCTCGGAGTCGCGCCGCAGCGCCTTCGACGTGCGCCATGCGCTGGCCGACCTGGGCTATCTCGAAACCATCAACTTCAGCTTCGTCGACGAAGCCTGGGAGCGCGATCTGGCGGGCAACGCCGACCCGGTGCGCCTGCTCAACCCCATCGCCAGCCAGATGAACGTGATGCGCTCGTCGCTGCTGGGCTCGCTGCTGGATGTGCTCAAGCACAACGTCGACCGCCGCGCCAGCCGCCTGCGCGTGTTCGAGGTCGGGCGCGTGTTTTTGCGCGACGCCTCGGTGACCACCACCGACCACAGCGTGCGCGGCGTGAACCAGCCGCTGCGCGTGGCGGGCCTGATCCATGGGCCGGCCCAGCGCCAGGGTTGGGGCGGCGTCGAGCGGCCGGCCGACTTCTACGACGCCAAGGGCGACGTGCAGGCGCTGCTGGCGCCACGGTCGGCCCGTTTCGAGCGCGCCGAGCACCCGGCCCTGCACCCCGGCCGCTGCGCCAGCGTGGTGGTGGACGGGCAGCTCATCGGCCACGTGGGCGAACTGCATCCGCGCTGGCGCCAGGCCTGGGGCCTGTCGCATGCTCCGGTGCTGTTCGAGCTGGACTTGCAGGCCGTGCTGCAGCGCCCCATGCCGACGCTGGCGGCGCTGCCGCGCCAATTGCCGGTCGAGCGCGATCTCGCCGTCGTCGTCGCCGAAGGCGTGACGCACGAGCAGTTGCAGCAGTGCGTGCGCGGTGCCGCGGTGGGTGCACGCCTGCTGGACGTCACCCTGTTCGACATCTACCGGCCCAAGCCCGGCGCCGAGGCCGCGGCGGGCATGGCCGCGGGCGAAAAGAGCATGGCCTTGCGCCTGGTGCTGGACGACGCCGAGGGCCAGAGCCTGACCGACGAACGCATCGACGCGGCGGTCGGCGCCGTGCTGGCCGCGCTGCAGGCGCAACTGGGCGCGCGCCTGCGGGCCTGAGCGAAGGAGGAAACAGCCTATGTCCGCGGACCGATCCCCCGTCGCCACACTGGCGGTCGACAGCCTCGAAACCTCGGCCTTGACCAAGGCCCAGCTGGCGGAGTTGCTGTTCGAGCAAATCGGCCTGAACAAGCGCGAAGCCAAGGACATGGTGGATGCCTTCTTCGAGCTGATCAGCCAGTCGCTGATGCGCGGCGAAGAGGTCAAGCTCTCGGGCTTCGGCAACTTCCAGTTGCGCATCAAGGCGCCGCGCCCCGGCCGCAACCCGCGCACCGGCGAGCTCATTCCCATCGAGGCGCGCCAGGTCGTCACCTTTCACGCCAGCCAGAAGCTCAAGGACCAGGTGCAGGGCACGGCCGGCACCGACGGGGACGTCGACTGAAGGCAGCAGATCGGGGCGCGCGCAACCCATCGTTCACGTTGACCCCGCCGAGCCGCTTGCCGAACGCGCTCGAGCACGGCAACATGCAAGACCTGTCCACTGTCTGCGCTGCGCACTGTCATGGCCGCGATGCAACCGATCCTGCCGCCCATTCCCGCCAAACGCTACTTCACCATCGGTGAGGTCGGCGAGCTGTGCGCCGTCAAGCCGCACGTGCTGCGGTATTGGGAGCAGGAGTTCACCCAGCTGCGCCCCATGAAGCGCCAGGGCAATCGGCGCTACTACCAGCACCACGAGGTGCTGATGATCCGCCGCATCCGCGAACTGCTGTACGAACAGGGCTTTTCCATCCACGGCGCGCGCCTCAAGCTGGCGCAAGGGCCCCAGCATGGCCACAACCTGGAGCTTGCCGATGACGGCGCCGGCGGTGCGGCGTCGGGCGAAGGCGTGGAGGCCCGCCATGAAGGCCATGGCCTAACCACACTCTCCGCGTCGGCCGACTGCCTGGCCGCCGTGGCGGCGGAGCTGCGCGAGATCCGCCGCTTGCTGACCGTCGATTTTTGATCGGCCTGCGAGCGGGGCCGGAGCGCCTCGGTGGCGATGAGCCAAGCCTCACGCCCGCCCAGCGTGTTGCCCTGCGCGGCAAAGGGGCCTGGCAAAGGCTCACTGAGTGATTGGGAGAGGGTGGCTCAGCGTTGCGGCAGGGCAAAACCCGCGATGAAATCGCCCAGCGTCTCGGTGGCCGTCAGCGGCAGCACGTGGGCCACGTACTGGTCGGGGCGCACCAGCACCATGGCGCCCTGGCGGTCGATGCCGCGCACGTCGAAGATGTCGTCGCCCGGCGTGGTGGCGTACACGCCCTCGTAGTCGATCAGCCCGTGCGCGCCGATGCGCGGCAGGAAGACGGCAGGCACCTGGCCCAGGTCGACCGCGGTGTGCTCCTGCTGGTAGACCACCTTGAGTTCGAACCAGGCGTTGGCGTCCAGCCCCGCCGGCGTGAAGCCGTGCACCGGCGATTGCGGCGACCGGGTCAGCCAGTCGGCCAGCGCCTTGACGGCCGAGTCGGCGCCGGCGGGGGCCTTGTCGGCAAACACGTAAAGGCGCCAGCGGCCGTCGGCGCGCGCCTCGTGGCCGATCTGCAGCGCCGCGCCGTCGGCCACGCGCGTGGCGCGGGCCGAGCGAAAGCGCTTGCCGATGGGGTAGCCCGCGGCCAGCGCCTGGTGCTGCGCCGGGCCGGTGATCATGGAGGGCTGGTACTGCGTCATGAAGCCCTGGGCGAATTCGGTGATCTGCAGGTAGCCCTGCTCCAGCTCGCTGGCGTCCTGCGCCTCGCCCGGCGGCTTGGCCATGATGGAGGCCCAGCGCTTGTCGAAGGCGATGATGTCCTCGCCGATGCGCTGGCGCTCGGCCGAATAGGTGGACAGCAGGCGCGCCGGGCTGCGGCCCTGCAGCACGTGGGCCAGCTTCCAGCCCAGGTTGAAGCCGTCCTGCATGGACACGTTCATGCCTTGGCCGGCCTTGGCGCTGTGCGTGTGGCTGGCGTCGCCGGCGATGAACACGCGCGGCGCCCGCTGGCCCGCGTGCTCGGCCAGCACGTCGTCGAAGCGGTCGCACACGCGGTGGCCCACCTCGTACACGCTGTACCAGGCGACTTCGCGCACGTCCAGCGTGTAGGGGTGCATGATCTTCTGCGCGCGGGCGATGGTTTGCTCCACGGTGGTTTGGCGCACCGTGGCGCGCGCGTTGGGGTCGACGTCGCCCAGGTCGACGTAAAAGCGCACCATGTGCCCGCCTTCGCGCGGGATCAGCAGGATGCTGCCTTCGTGACTGGACTGGATGGCGCACTTGACGCGGATGTCGGGAAAGTCGGTCACGGCCAGCACGTCCATCACGCCCCAGGCGTGGTTGGAGGTGTCGCCCGAGGGCGTGCAGCCGATGGCCCCGCGCACGCGGCTGTGCGCGCCGTCGGCGCCCACCACGTAGCGTGCGCGCACGCGGCGGGTCTGGCCTTTTTTGGGGCCGTCGCCGTGCACCAGCGTGACGCTGACCGGGTGGTCGCCCGAATCGGCCACCTGCAGGTCCTGGAACTCCAGGCCCCAGTCCGGCGTCATGCGCGTGGGGGCGTTGGCCATGGCCTCGGCAAAGTAGTCCAGCACGCGCGCCTGGTTGACGGTGATGTGCGGAAACTCGCTGACGCCGTTGGGGTCTTCCAGCACGCGCGAGGTGCGCACGATGCGCGCGGGCACCTGTGGGTCGGGCTTCCAGAACGCGGTCTCGACGATCAGGCAGCCCTCGGCGACGATGCGGTCGGCAAAGCCGAAGGCCTGGAAGGTCTCGACGCTGCGCGGCTGGATGCCGTCGGCCTGGCCCACCTCCAGCCGGCCGGCGCGCCGCTCGACGATGCGGGTGTCGATGTCCGGAAACTGCGCCAGCTGGGCGGCGGCCAGCATGCCCGCCGGCCCGGCGCCGACGATCAGGACGTCGACCTGCTCGGGCAGGTCGGTGGGGCGGTCGATGCCGACGCCGGCCGCCGGCTGGATGCGCGGGTCGCCGGACACATAGCCTTGGTGATGGAATTTCATTGCGTTGTCTCGTGGTTGGATTCGGATGTGGCGCCGGCGCTCAGCCAGGCGTCCAGCGCGGCGTCGTCGCGCAGCAGCGCGTCGCTGGGGCCGGCGTGCACCACGCGCCCGCGCTCGAGCACCAACGCCTGGCGCGTGATGGGCAGGATCTGGCGCGCATGCTGCTCGACCAGGATCACGGCCATGCTGCCGGAGCGCACCATGCGGTCGATGATGTGCAGCAGCTCCTGCACGATGATGGGCGCCAGGCCCTCCAGCGGCTCGTCCAGCAGCAGCACCTTGGGGTTGAGCATGAGCGCGCGGCCCATGGCCAGCATCTGCTGCTCGCCGCCCGACAGCTGGTTGCCCATGTTGGCGCGGCGCTCCTGCAGGCGCGGGAACATCTCGTACACGCGCGCCAGGTTCCATTCGCCCGGCCGCGCCACCACCGTGAGGTTTTCTTCCACCGTGAGCGAGCGGAAGATGTCGCGCTCCTGCGGCACCCAGCCCAGGCCGGCGCGGGCGCGCTGGTGGCTGGGCAGGGTGGCGATGTCGCGCCCCTCGAAATGGATTCGGCCGCGCCGCAGGCGCGTGGCGCCCATCAGGGTGGCCAGCAAGGTGGTCTTGCCCATGCCGTTGCGCCCCAGCAGGGCCAGGCTGTCGCCGGCCTCCAGCGTGAACGACACGTCTTCCAGGATGATGGCGTCGCCGTAGCCGGCCCACACCTGCTCCATGCGCAGCGGCTCAGCCATGGCTTTCTCCCAGATAGACCTCTTTGACGCGCGGGTGCTGGGCGATCATGTCCGGATCGCCTTCGACCAGGATCGCACCCGACACCAGCACCGAGATGCGTTCGGCAAAGCGGAACACCAGGTTCATGTCGTGCTCGATCAGCACGATGGTCACCTCGCGCGGCAGTTCGGCAATGGTCTCGAACAGCTCCTGGCTTTCGCTGGTGGGCACGCCGGCGGCGGGCTCGTCCAGCAGCAGCACCTTGGGGCGCATGGCCAGCGCCAGCGCGATCTCGATCAGGCGCTGGCGGCCATAGGCCAGGTTGCGGGTGCGTTCGTAGGCGTCGGGCAGCAGCTTCAGGCGCTCCAGGATGGCGGCCGCCTGGTCCACCACCTCGCCGTGGCCGGCCAGCGGCTTCCACCAGCGCGTGCCCAGGCCCTTTTGCTCGCTGACGGCCATGGCCACCGATTCGAGCACCGTCATGTCGGCAAACAGCTGGTTGATCTGGAAGGTGCGCACCAGGCCCTGGCGGCAGCGCTCGTGCTGGGCCATGGTGGTCACGTCCTGGCCCAGCAGCTCGACCCGGCCGGCGCTGGGCTCCAGGTAGCCGGTCAGCAGGTTGATCAGCGTGGTCTTGCCGGCGCCGTTGGGTCCGATCAGGGCATGGCGCGCGCCCGGCTCGACCACCAGGTTGACGTGGTCGGTGGCGACGAAGCCGCCGAAGGTGCGCACCAGGTCATGGGTTTGTAAAACAGCGCCCCCACGCTTCGCGGCTGCGCCTGCTGCGCTGCCCCCCGAGGGGGCCTTCGCGCCTTGGGACGGCCCGGCGGCGCTCATGACGTGCTCCCGGCACGCTGGCGTGCCTGCGTCCGTTGGCGGCGCGATTCGATCCACTGCTGCGCGGTGCCCAGGATGCCGCCGCGCGCAAACAGCACCAGCAGCACCAGGATCAGGCCCAGCCAGAACTGCCAGTACTGCGGGTTCAGGTCCGACAGCTGGTCGTGCAGCACCACGAACACCACGGCGCCGATCAGGCCGCCGTACAGGTGGCCGGCGCCGCCCAGGATCAGAATCAAAAGCAGGTCGGCCGAGCGCTGAAAGCTCAGCACGTCGAGCGAGACGAACTGGTTGGTCTGCGCCACCAGCGCGCCGGCCACCCCGGCATAGGCCGCGCCGATGGTGTAGATCTTGACCAGCCGGCGGTTCACCGGCACGCCCAGCGCGGGCATGCGCAGCGCGTTCATGCGGATGCCGCGCAGGCTCTGGCCGAAGGGCGAGCGCACCAGCCGGCGCGCCAGCCAGAACAGCACGAACAGCACGACGACCGAATAGATGTAGCCGGTGCGGCCGAACATGTCGAAGTCGAACACGCCCAGGATGGGGCCGATGGTGATGCCCGGCAGGCCGTCCACACCGCCGGTGATGCGCGTCAGCTTGTTGGCCAGCTCGAAGAACATCAGCGCCACGCCCAGCGTGACCATCAGGCGCGACAGGTCGCTGCCACGCAGCAGCAAGAAGCTGCTGAGAAAGCCGACGATGCCGGCAAACAGCGCCGCCAGCAGCAGGCCCAGCAGCGGGTCGCTCCAGCCGTGCGAGCCCATCAGGCCGACGGTGTAGGCGCCCACGCCGAAGAAGGCCGCGTGGCCCAGCGAGATCACGCCGGCGTAGCCGAAGATCAAATCGAGCGACAGCGCGAACAGCCCGGTGATGGCGATCTGGCTGAGCAGCAGGTAGTTGCCCGGAAAGGCGAAGTAGGCCGCCACCGGCAGGCACCAGAAGGCGTATTCGAGCGGCTTCCAGTGCGCCGAGCGCCGAAAGCGGGTCAGCACGTCGGCGTTCGCCGCGCCGCGAATCGAGGTCGTCATGCGGGGGCCTCTTTACTTGTGGGCACGGCCGAACAGGCCATGGGGGCGAAAGATCAGCGTGGCCACCATGACGGCGTAGATGATGAAGGCGCCGATCTGCGGGATGTAGTACTTGCCCACCACGTCGGCCACGCCCAGCAGGATGGCGGCATACAGCGAGCCCAGGATGTTGCCGCTGCCGCCCACCGACACGACGATCAAAAAATACACCAGGTACTTGACCGGAAACTCGGGGTCGAGCCCCAGCATCTCCACCCCCAGCGCGCCGCCCAGGCCGGCCAGGGCCGAGCCCAGGGCAAAGGTCAGGCTGAACACGCGGTTGACGTCGATGCCCATGCCGCGCGCCACGCGCTGGTTGTCCACCGCGGCGCGCAGGCGGGCGCCGAAGGCGGTCTTGACGACCGACCACTGCAGGCCGAAAGCCACCACCAGGCCCACGACGACCAGGAACAGGCGGTAGACACCGACGTCCAGGCCCGGCAGGTGGATCTGGCCTTTCAGAAAGTCGGGCAGGTGCAGCGGCTGCTGCTGAGCGCCGAAAAAGTAGTGCGCGCCGGCCACCGCCATGAAGACCAGGCCCAGCGAGAACAGCACCTGGTCCAGGTCGGAGGCGGCGTACAGGCGCCGGTACAGCGTGCGTTCCAGCACGATGCCGACCAGGGCCGGCACCAGCACCGCGAACGGCAGGGTGGCCAGAAAGGGCACGCCGTAGTCGTTGAGCAGCACCACGCAGGCGTAGCCGCCGATCATGGCGAAGGCGCCGTGCGCCAGGTTGACGAAGTTCATCAGGCCCAGGGTGACCGACAGGCCGACGCTGATCAGAAACAGCAGCATGCCGGAGGCGATGCCGTCAAAGAGGATCGTCATGGTTGTTCCCTGGGCCGTGGCCCCGGTCGATCAGGGCGTTTGCGGGTTGACGGCCTTGAAGGTGTCGAACTCGACGTTCTTGAGCACGCCGTCCACGCGCTCGAGCTTGCGGATGTACTCGTTCTGCACGATGTCGCGCGTCTTCGGGTCGATCTCGACCGGGCCGCGCGGGCTGGTCCACTTCAGGCCCTTGACGGCGGCGATGAAGGCGTCGCCGCTGGCGTCGCCCTTGGTCTTCTTCAGCGCCTCGTAGATCACGTGCATGCCGTCATAGCCACCCACCGTCATGAAATTGGGGCGATCGTCCTTGTAGGCCTTGGCATAGGCGGCGGTGAAAGCCTTGTTCTCGGGCGAGTCGTGCGCGTCGGAGTAGTGGAAGGCCGTGATGAAGCCCAGCGCGGCGTCGCCCAGCGCGGCCAGCGAGCTTTCGTCCGTCATGTCGCCGGGGCCCATTTCCTTGATGCCCAGCTTGTCCAGGCCCAGTTCGCGAAAGCCCTTGGACAGCGCCACCATGGAGCTGCCGGGCGGCACGAAGAAGTAGGCGGCGTCGGGCTTGGCGTCCTTCAGGCGCTGCAGGAAGGGCGAGTAGTCGGTGGTGTTCACCGGCGTGCGCACCTCGCCGACGATCTTGCCGCCCAGGCCGGTGAAGGTCTTGGTGAACACGGCCTGCGAGTCATGGCCCGGGCCGTAGTCGGCGACCACGATGTAGGCGCTCTTGACCTTGTTGGCATGCGCCCACTGCGCCATGGCCCAGGCGCTTTGCGGCATGGTCATGGAGGTGCGCACGATGTAGGGCGACTTTTCGACCACCGAGGCGGTGGCCGCGTTCATCACCACCATCGGCACCTTGGCCTCGGTGGCCAGCGGCGCGGCCGAGAAGGCGTTGGGCGTGAGGTCGTAGCCGGCCAGGATGTCGACCTTGTCGTTGATGATGAGCTGCTGCGATTCGCGCTTGGCGATCTGCGGCGCGATGCCGGTGTCGTCCTTGACGATCAGCTGCACCTTGCGGCCGGCCACGGTGTCGCCGTGCTCGGCCATGTACAGGTCGATGCCGCGGCGGATCTGCTTGCCGTAGTCGGCGAAGGGCCCGGAGATCGACAGCACCAGGCCGATCTTCAGGTCCTTGGCCTGTGCCGGGCCGAAGGCCAGGGCGGCGCCCAGCGCGAGGGCGGCAACGCCCAGGGTCTTGCTCAGTCTCATGTCGTTCTCCTTGGTTGGCAAATCAAAAATGGGTGAGTGTCGGTCAGGCGTTCAGCTGCTGTTCGAGCTGCTGCAGCACCTCGTAGCAGGGCAGCACCTGGGCCACGCTGGCGTTGGGCTCGCGGCCTTCGCGGATGGCGGCGAAGAACTCGCGGTCCTGCAGCTCGATGCCGTTCATCGACACCGCCACCTTGGACACGTCGATTTTTTCTTCCTTGCCATTGACCAGGTCGTCGTAGCGCGCGATGTAGGTGGCGCTGTCGCCGATGTAGCGAAAGAAGGTGCCCAGCGGCCCGTCGTTGTTGAAGCTGAGGCTGAGCGTGCAGATCGCGCCATTGGCGGCCTTGAGCTGGATGCTCATGTCCATGGCGATGCCCAGCTCGGGGTGGACGGGGCCCTGCAGCGCATTGGCCTGCACGATGGGGCTGCCGGCCTGGTAGGCGAACAGATCGACCGTGTGCGCGGCGTGGTGCCACAGCAGGTGGTCGGTCCACGAGCGCGGCTGGCCCAGCGCGTTCATGTTGGTGCGGCGAAAGAAATAGGTCTGCACGTCCATCTGCAGCACGTGGAACTCGCCCGCCGCGATTTTCTTGTGCACGTACTGGTGGCTGGGGTTGAAGCGGCGCGTGTGGCCGACCATGGCCACGCGGCCAGCCTTGCGCTGCGCGTCCAGCACGCGCTGGCCGTCGGCCAGCTTGTCGCACAGCGGAATCTCGACCTGCACGTGCTTGCCCGCCTGCAGGCACTGGATGGCCTGCGCCGCGTGCATCTGCGTGGGCGTGCACAGGATCACCGCGTCGACGTCCGGCCGCGCCAGGCTCTCGGCCAGGTCGGTGGCCACGTGGCCGATGCCGTACTTGTCGGCCACCGCCTGCGTGGGTTCGCGGCGGCGCCCGACCAGGGACACCACCTCGACGCCGTCGATGTTGCGGATGCCGTCCAGGTGCTTGATGCCGAAGGCGCCGGCGCCGGCCAGCGCGACCTTGATGGGTTGGGTCATGATGCTTCTCTTTTGATAGCTGCTCGCGCTTGATGGACGCGGGCTCAGGCCTGATTTTCTAAAATTAGATGGCCGACGGCGGTGTTCGACGCCGGCACATGGTAGAAGCGGTGCGCCACGCGCGGCGAGCGCCCGCCGCCGGCGTCGGCCATGGCGCCGCGGGCGATCAGCCACATCACCAGCTCGATGCCCTCGCTGCCGGCCTCGCGCACGTAGTCGATGTGGGGCATGGCCGACAAGTCCTGCGGGTCGGCGATCAGGCGGTCCAGGAAGGCGTTGTCCCACTCGCGGTTGATCAGGCCGGCGCGCGGGCCCTGCAGCTGGTGGCTCATGCCGCCGGTGCCCCAGATCTGCACGTTCAGCGGCTGGTCGAAGCTCTCGATGGCGCGGCGGATGGCCTGCCCCAGCGCGAAGCAGCGCGCGCCCGAGGGCACGGGGTACTGCACCACGTTGACGTGAAACGGGATCACCCGCACCGGCCATTCGGCGGGCGTGCCGAACATCAGGTTCATGGGCACCGTCAGGCCGTGGTCTACCTTCAGCTCGTTCACCAGGGTCAGGTCGAAGCCCTGCTGGATCACCGACTGGGCGATGTGGGAGGCCAGCTCGGGGTGGCCGATCACCTTGGGCACCGGGCGCGCGCCGTAGCCTTCGTCGGCGGGCTCGAATTCGGCCGCCGTGCCGATGGCGAAGGTGGGAATCACGCTGAGGTCGAAGTTGGTGGCGTGGTCGTTGTAGACCAAAAACACCACGTCGGGCCGATGCGTCTTCATCCACGCCTTGCTGGGCTCGAAGCCGGCGAACATCGGCGCCCAGTAGGGCTCGGCCGTCTTGCCGTGGTCGATCGCCGCGCCGATCGCCGGCACGTGCGAGGAATACACCGAGGCGCTGATGCGGGCATGACCGGTTGCTGCTTTATTGGAAGCATCGTGCGCTTGCTGGACGGCCGCTGCAAGGCGTTTTTGCGTCTGCTGTTCCCAGTCCTTCCAGGCCGCGCTCTGGTTGACCGGGCCCTGCGCGTCGCCGTGCTCGCCCACCACGCGGTTGCCCTCGGGGCTGCGCCCGCCGGCCACCATCATGTCGCGGTACTGCTGCTCGCTCATGCCGGTCATGCTGCCGGCCATCTGCTGGAAGCTCAGGCCGTCGGTGGCGCCCAGCTTGGACAGGAAGTAGATGTTGCCGCCGGTGCGCATCATCCAGTTCAAGTCGCGCGCGCGCACGGCCGCCTTCTGCTCGTCGGTCATGGGCCATTCGGCCAGGTAGGCGTCCTCGTCGGCCTTGAAGCGCGCGCGGTTGTCGGCCTTCATCAGGCTCATGCAGAACTGGTTGAGCCAGTAGCCCTTGCGGCTCTGGTCGGCATCGAAAATGGTGGTGCCGGGGACGTCGAGATAGGGTTTGTTCAGGGACATGCTCAGGCCTCCTCGGGCCAGTACAGGCGCATCGGGTTGTCGACCAGCAGCTGGCGTTGCAGATCGGCGGTGGGCGCGATGTGCGGGATGAAGTCCACCAGCAGCCCGTCGTCGGGCATGTGCTGCTTGAGGTTGGGGTGCGGCCAGTCGGTGCCCCACAGCACGCGGTCGGGAAAGCTCTGGACGATGCGGCGCGCGAACGGCACCACGTCGCGGTAGGCGGCGCGCTCGCCATTCAGCGCCGGCGGGCCGCTGACGGACAGGCGCTCGGGGCAGCTGACTTTGCTCCACACGTTGGCGTGCTCGCGCATGAACTTGATGAACAGCTCGAACTCGGGGCCGTCGACCGACTTGGTCACATCAGGTCGGCCCATGTGATCGACGACCACGGTGGTCGGCAGGCGGGTGAAGAAGTCCCACAGCTCGGGCAGGTCGACCGCCTCGAAGTAGATCACCACGTGCCAGCCCAGCTTGGCAATGCGGCCGGCGATGTCCATCAGCTCGTCGCGCGGCGTGAAGTCCACCAGGCGCTTGACGAAGTTGAAGCGCACGCCGCGCACGCCGGCGGCGTGCAGGCGCTCCAGCTCGGCGTCGCTGACGTCGCGGCGCACGGTGGCCACGCCGCGCGCCTTGCCGCCCGCCGCCTGCAGGGCATCGACCAGCGCGCGGTTGTCGGCGCCGTGGCAGGTGGCCTGCACGATCACGTTGCGGGCAAAGCCCAGGTGGTCGCGCAGCGCGAACAACTGCGCCTTGCTGGCGTCGCAGGGCGTGTACTTGCGCTCGGGCGCATAGGGAAACTCGTCGCCCGGCCCGAACACGTGGCAATGCGCATCGACGCTGCCGGAGGGCAGTCGAAACTGCGGCTGGCTGGGGCCGTCGTACCAGTCCAGCCAGCCGGCTGTCTTGGTGAATGGGCCTGTGGTCGGCTTGGACATGGCGTGGCCTGCTTCAATCAATGTAGCGCAGACCGGCCTTGGCCAGGCCTTCGCGCATCTTGTAATAGTCGAGCCCCAGCGTGCCGCCGGCGAAGATCTCGCGCTTGCCGGTCTCGTTGGCCTCGCGCTTTTGCGCCGCCTCCAGCGTTTGCGCGGCGCGCGCGGCGGGCACGCAGACGATGCCGTCGTCGTCGGCCACGATGACGTCGCCGGGCGTGACCAGCATGCCGGCGCAGACGATGGGGATGTTGACCGAGCCCGGCGTGGCCTTGATGCAGCCCTTGGCGCTGATGGCCTTGCTCCAGACCGGAAAGCCCATCTCGTGCAGGGTGCGCACGTCGCGCACGCCGGCGTCGATGACGAGGGCGCGCGCGCCCTGCGCCTTGAAGCTGGTGGCCAGCAGGTCGCCGAAGTAGCCGTCGGTGCAGTCGGCGGTGACGGTGGCCACCACGACGTCGCCGGGGCGAATCTGCTCGGCCGCCACGTGCAGCATCCAGTTGTCGCCCGGCTGCAGCAGCACGGTAACGGCCGTGCCCGAAACCTGCGCGCCGGGGTAGATGGGGCGCATGTAGGGCTTGAGCAGGCCCACGCGGCCCATGGCCTCGTGCACCGTGGCGCTGCCGAAGTGCGCCAGCGCGTCGGCGGCCGCGCGGTCGGCGCGCTGGATGTTGCGATAGACGACGCCCAATTCGTACATGGCTTATTTTCCTTTCGCTTTCAATGCGGCATCCAGGCGCGGATACACGCGCCGTGCATTGCCTTCATACACCTTGTAGCGCTGCTCGGCGTTCAGGTTCGCCGTGGCCTCGACGTAGCGCTTGGTGTCGTCGTAGTAGTGGCCCGTCTCCGGGTCGATGCCGCGCACGGCGCCGATCATCTCGCTGGCGAACAGGATGTTGTCGATCGGGATGACCTGGGTCAGCAGGTCGATGCCCGGCTGGTGGTACACGCAGGTGTCGAAAAACACGTTGTGCAGCAGGTGCTCGGTGAGCAGCGGCTTCTTCAGCTCCTGCGCCAGGCCGCGGTAGCGCCCCCAGTGGTAGGGTGCGGCGCCGCCGCCGTGCGGGATGACGAACTTGAGCGTCGGAAAGTCCTTGAACAGCTCGCCCTGGATCAGCTGCATCACCGCCGTGGTGTCGGCGTTGATGTAGTGCGCGCCGGTGGTGTGAAAGCAGGCGTTGCACGAGGTGCTGACGTGGATCATGGCCGGGATGTTCCACTCGACCATCTTCTCGTAGATGGGGTACCAGTGGTGGTTGGTCAGCGGCGGGCTGGTCCAGTGGCCGCCGGAGGGATCGGGGTTGAGGTTGATGGCGACGAAGCCATAGTCGCGCACGCACCTTTCCAGCTCGGGAATGCAGGTGGCCGGATCGACGCCGGGCGACTGCGGCAGCATGGCGGCGCCGATGAAGTGGTCGGGAAACAGCTGCGACACGCGAAAGCACAGCTCGTTGCAGATGGCCGCCCAGGTGCTGGAGACCTGGAAGTCGCCGATGTGGTGCGCCATGAAGCTGGCGCGCGGGCTGAACACGGTGAGGTCGCTGCCGCGCTCGCGCATCAGGCGCAGCTGGTTGCTTTCGATCGACTCGCGCAGTTCGTCGTCGGAGATTTTCAGCTCGGCCACGCGGGGCATGGCGGCCGGATCCTGGATGCCGGCGATCTGGCGGTTGCGCCAGTCGCCCAGGGCGGCGGGCGCGGTGGTGTAGTGGCCGTGGCAGTCGATGATCATGATGGGTTCTTCCGGTGCGTGAAGGCGGCCTGGCGCCTTCCTACATTACATGAGCGAACGCTCGGCAAAGTCCAGCGGCAGGCCGACGTAGTTTTCGGCGATGGTGCGCAGGCCGGCCTCGGAGTGGGTCAGGTAGTCCAGCTCGGCGTGCTGGAACTTGGCCGTGATCTGCTCGTCGTGCGGAAAGCGGTGCATCAGCTGCGTGAGCCACCACGAGAAGCGCTCGGCGCGCCAGATGCGGCCCAGGCACTTGCGCGAGTAGTCGTCGATGCCGGCCTCGCTCTTGTCGCGATAGAACTCGACCAGCGCGTTGCAGAGGTACTTGACGTCGGTGGTCGCCAGGTTCAGGCCCTTGGCGCCGGTCGGCGGCACGATGTGGCCGGCGTCGCCCGCCAGGAACATGCGGCCGAAGCGCAGCGGCTCGGTGACGAAGCTGCGCAGCGGGGCAATGCTTTTCTCCAGGCTGGGGCCGGTCACCAGCCGCTCGCGGCCTTCGTCGTCCAGGCGCAGCCTGAGCTCCTGCCAGAAGGCGTCGTCGCTCCAGTCCTCCACGTGGTGGGTCAACGGCACCTGCAGGTAGTAGCGGCTGCGCGTCTTGCTGCGCTGGCTGCACAGGGCAAAGCCGCGCGGGCTGTTGATGTAGACCAGCTCGTCATTGACCGGCGGCGTGTCGGCCAGCAGGCCCAGCCAGCCGAAGGGGTAGACCTTCTCGTATTCGGTGATGGCCGAGCGCGGCGCGCTGGCGCGGCACACGCCGTGAAAGCCGTCGCAGCCGGCGATGAAGTCGCAGTCCAGGCGGTAGGACTGGCCGTCCTTGTCCCAGGTGACGTAGGGGCGGGCGGTGTCGAAGTCGTGCACCGCCGTGTTCCTGGCCTCGTAGATCGTGCTCAGCCCGGCCGCGGCGCGTGCCTGCATCAGGTCCTGCGTGACCTCGGTTTGGCCGTAGACCATCACGTTCTGGCCGCCGCTGTACTTGTTCAGGTCCACCCGGTGGCGCCGGCCGTCCCACATCAGCTCCACGCCGCCGTGCACCAGGCCTTCCGCGTGCATGCGCGTGCCCACGCCGGCCTCGTCCAGCAGATCGACGCTGACCTGCTCCAGGATGCCGGCGCGGATGCGGCCCAGCACGTAGTCGGCGCTCACGCGCTCGATGATCACGGCGTCGATGCCGGCCTTGTGCAGCAACTGGCCCAGCAGCAGCCCGGCCGGGCCGGCGCCGACGATGGCGACTTGGGTTCTCGATGTCTGGGCCGTGCTCATGCCTGTCTCCTGATGGCGCTTGCAAGGCCCGATGCCTTGCTTTTGAGCCATTGTTCAGCAAGGCCAATGGTCCCGCTATCGACTTGGGACACTAGCAGCTAGAGCAAAATGGCATACCTTGCAGCAAGACATCACAAATCAGGCCATAAATGGATCTGCGTCAACTCGAATACTTCGTGAATGTGGCTGAACTGGGCAGCTTCAGCCGTGCCGCGCTGGCGCTGGATGTGGCCCAGCCGGCGCTCAGCCGGCAAGTGCGCCTGCTGGAGGTGGAACTGCGCCAGAACCTGCTGCAGCGCCATGGCCGCGGCGCGGTGCCGACCGAGGCGGGGCAGGTGCTGCTGGAGCACGCGCGCGGCATCCTGCACCAGGTGGGGCGCGCGCGCGACGAGTTGGCGCGGCTGCGCGGCGGCCTGACCGGGCGCGTGGCCGTGGGCCTGCCGCCCAGCGTGGCGCGTGCGCTGGCGGTGCCCCTGGTGCGCGCCTTCGGCCGCCAACTGCCCGAGGCGCACCTGTCGATCGCCGAGGCGCTGTCGACCAACATGCAGGAGCAGGTGGCCAGCGGGCGCCTGGACATCGCCGTGCTGTACAACGCGCGCCCCGTGCCGGGCCTGGAAATCGCGCCGCTGGCGATGGACGAGCTGGTGCTGGTGCAGAGCGCGCGGGCGCCGCGCCACGCACCGTCGGGCACGCCCGTCGGCCTGCCGGAGCTGGCGCGCCTGCCGCTGGTGATCCCCAGCCGCCCCAATGCCATCCGCATGCACGTCGAGCACCAGCTGGCCGCCATCGGCGCCCAGCCCGTGGTCGCGCTGGAGATCGACGGCGTGGCGGCCATTCTCGACCTGGTGGCCGACGGCGCCGGCTGCGCCGTGCTGTCGCGCCATGCACTGGCGGCGGGCGCGCGGCCCGCCATCTTTCAGCTGCGCCCCATCGAGATCGGCCCGGGCCAGCGCCTGCAGATCCCGCTGTTCACGGCGGCGAGCGCGCTGCGCCCCGGCACCGGCGCCCAGCGCGCGGTACTGGCCCTGCTGCACGAGCTCACGCCGCACTACCTGGGCTGAATATGACCGACACTTGGATCCCGAAGAGCGCCCGACGGCCGCGGCCGACGCGGCGGGGTGCGGTCATTTGAACGAGAGGTTCCAACCATGCTGCTGCAAGCCGACGACTGCCAACTGGTGCTGGTCGATTTCCAGGCCCGCCTGATGCCCGCCATTCACGACGGGGCGGCCGTGCTGGCCAACGCGCGCCGACTGGCGCAGATGGCGCGCTGGCTGCAGGTGCCGGTGTGGGCCACCGAGCAGGTGCCGGCCAAGCTGGGCACCACCGACGAGGCGCTGGCGGCGCTGTGCGAGCGCATCGTCGCCAAGACGGCGTTCAGCGGCGCGGCCGAGCTGCAGCCGCTGCTGGCGCCGCCGGCGCCGCCCCAGCGCGGCAACGCCCGCAGCCTGCCCAGGCACCTGCAAAAGCCGGCTTCGGCCGAGCCCGAGCGCGGCACCCTGGTGCTGGCCGGCTGCGAGGCGCACGTGTGCCTGCTGCAGACCGCGCTGGACCTGCTGGACCAGGACTGGGACGTGTGGGTGGTGACCGACGCCTGCGGCTCGCGCACCGAGCGCAACCGCGACGCCGCCTACGACCGCCTGGCCAGCGCGGGCGGCGAGCTGGTCAGCACCGAGATGGTGGGCTTCGAGTGGCTGGGCGACGCCGGGCATCCGCGCTTCAAGGACTGGCAGGGCCTGATTCGCTGACCAGCGTCAGGCGCTTGTCAAGATCTCCGGTCTATCATCGGGCGGCAGGGCAGACGGCCCGATGACAGGAGACACCAGATGAGCGGCACCCCCCGCGGCGACTACGCCAAGGCTTTCGCGGCAGCACAGTCCGACCCGGCGACGTTCTGGGCCGACAAGGCCGAGGGCATCGACTGGATCAAGCGCTGGGACCGCGTCATCGACGACACGCGCAAGCCCTTTTACCGCTGGTTTGCCGGCGGCGTGCTCAACACCTGCTACAACTGTGTCGACCGCCACGTCGAGCGCGGCCGCGCCGACCAGCTGGCGCTGGTCTTCGACAGCCCGCTGGCCGGCACGCAGCGCAAGATCAGCTACCGCGAACTGCAGGTGCTGACCGCGCGTTGCGCCGGCGCGCTGCTGGCGATGGGCGTGAAGAAGGGCGACACCGTCGTCATCTACATGCCCATGGTGCCCGAGGCCGTGGTCGCCATGCTGGCCTGCGCGCGCATCGGCGCCGTGCATTCGGTGGTGTTCGGCGGCTTTGCCGCGCCCGAGCTGGCCAAGCGCGTGGTCGACGCCCGGCCCGCCGCCATGATTTCCGCTTCCTGCGGGCTGCTGCCCGGGCGCAGCGTGCCCTACAAGCCCTTGCTGGACGAGGCGCTGCAGATCGCCGGCGTGCCGCACACCCCCTGCCTGATCCTGCAGCGCCCGCAGCTGCAGGCCAGCATGCTGCCCGGGCGCGACATCGACTGGGACGAGGCGATGGCGCGCGCAACGCCGGCCGACTGCGTGCCGGTGGCCGCCACCGATCCGCTGTACGTCATCTACACCTCGGGCACCACGGGCAAGCCCAAGGGCGTGGTGCGCGACAACGGCGGCCACGCGGTGGCGCTGCGCTGGTCGATGGAGGCGGTCTACGGCACGCAGCCGGGCGACGTGTACTGGGCGGCGTCGGACGTGGGCTGGGTGGTGGGTCACTCCTACATCGTCTACGGGCCGCTGCTGCAGGGCTGCACCACCATCCTGTACGAAGGCAAGCCGGTGGGCACGCCCGATGCCGGCGCCTTCTGGCGCCTGTGCGCCGAGCACAAGGTGAACGTGCTGTTCACCGCGCCGACGGCGTTTCGCGCCATCAAGAAGGAAGACCCCAGTGGCGCGCTGGTCAAGCAGTACGACCTGTCGAAGTTCCGCATGCTGTTTCTGGCCGGCGAGCGGGGCGACCCGGACACCATCGAATGGGCCGGCAAGATTCTGGGCGTGCCCGTGATCGACAACTGGTGGCAGACCGAGCTGGGCTGGCCCGCCATCAGCAACTGCATGGGCATCGAGGCGCTGCCGGTGCGGCCCGGTTCGCCCACCAAGCCGGTGCCCGGCTTCGACATCCACATCCTGGACGAGGACGGCCGCGAGAAAGCGGCCAACGACATCGGCAGCCTGGTGATCAAGCTGCCGCTGCCGCCCGGCGGGCTGACCACGCTGTGGAACAACGACGCCGGTTTCGTCGAAACCTACCTCGAGCGCTACCCGGGCTACTACCTGTCGGGTGACGCCGGATACTTCGATGCCGACGGCTATGGCTGGGTGATGGCGCGCATCGACGACATCATCAACGTGGCCGGCCACCGCCTGTCCACCGGGCAGATGGAAGAAATCCTGTCCGCGCACCCCGCGGTGGCCGAGGCGGCGGTGGTCGGCGTGGTCGATGCGCTCAAGGGCCAGGTGCCGGTCGGGCTGGTGGTGCTCAAGTCCGGCGTGACGCAGTCCGAGGCCGAGATTTGTGCCGAGCTGGTGGCCAAGGTGCGGGCCCAGCTCGGCGCCGTGGCCGATTTCAAGAGCGTGCAGGTGATCGCGCGCCTGCCCAAGACGCGCTCGGGCAAGGTGCTGCGCGTGACCATCCGCAGCATGGCCGACGGCGAGGCGCTGAAGGTGCCCGCCACCATCGAGGACGACAGCGTGCTGCCCGAAATTTCGGCCGCGCTGCACAGCCTGGGCTATCCGCGCTCGGACAACTGACGGCGGTGCGGCGAGCCCCACGCGGCCGCACGCCCCGCCGATCGGTGGCAGAATTCGTTCTTTGCGAAATCCAGGCCCTTCCCAGCCAGTCGCGTCCGCCAACCGGTTCAGCCGTGACGCGGAAGGTTTCCCAACCATCTTGAGCGCCCTGAAGGGGTGCAAAAGGCATGCGCAATGAGTGACACCCAGTCCGTCTACCAAACGTACGAAGGCAACAGCTATCTCTTCGGCGGCAACGCGCCGTACGTCGAGGAGATGTACGAGAGCTACCTGGCCAACCCGGGCAGCGTTCCCGATTCTTGGCGCGAATACTTCGACGCCCTGCAGCACGTGCCCGCCGCCGACGGCAGCAACGCGCGCGACGTGCCGCACCTGCCGGTCATCAACGCCTTTGCCGAGCGCGCCAAGCAGGGCGGCACGCAGGTGGTGGTGGCCACCGGCGCCGATTCCGAGCTGGGGCGCAAGCGCACGGCGGTGCAGCAGCTGATCGCCGCGTACCGCAACGTCGGCGCGCGCTGGGCCGACCTCGACCCGCTCAAGCGCGCCGATCGCCCGCAGATTCCCGAGCTGGAGCCGTCCTTCTACGGCTTCACCGACGCCGACATGGAGACGGTGTTCAACGTCAGCAACACCTTCTTCGGCAAGGAAAGCATGCCGCTGCGCGAGCTGATCAACGCGTTGCGCGAAACCTATTGCGGCACCATCGGCGCCGAGTTCATGTACGCCACCGACCAGGTGCAAAAGCGCTGGTGGCAGGAGCGCCTGGAGCGCGTGCGGGCCAACCCGCAGCTCGACGCCGAGCAGAAGAAGCACGTGCTCGAGCGCCTGACGGCAGCCGAGGGCCTGGAGCGCTTTTTGCACACCAAGTACGTGGGCCAGAAGCGCTTTTCGCTGGAGGGCGGCGAGAGTTTCATCGTCTCCATGGACCAGATCGTGCAGTCGGCCGGCAAGCAGGGCGTGCAGGAGATCGTGATCGGCATGGCCCACCGCGGCCGCCTGAACGTGCTGGTCAACACCCTGGGCAAGATGCCCTCGATGCTGTTTGCCGAGTTCGACCACACCGCGCCCGAAGAGCTGCCCGCCGGCGACGTGAAGTACCACCAGGGCTTCAGCTCGGACGTGTCCACCGCAGGCGGACCGGTGCACCTGTCGCTGGCCTTCAACCCCTCGCACCTGGAGATCGTCAACCCCGTGGTCGAGGGCAGCGTGCGCGCCCGCATGGACCGCCGCGGCGACGCCGAGGGCGACAGCGTGCTGCCGGTGCTGGTGCACGGCGACGCGGCCTTTGCCGGCCAGGGCGTGGTGATGGAGACGCTGGCGCTGGCGCAGACGCGCGGCTACTACACCGGCGGCACGGTGCACATCGTCATCAACAACCAGATCGGCTTTACCACCAGCGACCCGCGCGACACGCGCTCCACGCTGTACTGCACCGACGTGGTCAAGATGATCGACGCGCCGGTGCTGCACGTCAACGGCGACGACCCCGAGGCCGTGGTGCTGTGCACCCAGCTGGCGCTGGACTACCGCCAGCAGTTCAACCAGGACGTGGTGGTCGACATCGTGTGCTTCCGCAAGCTGGGCCACAACGAGCAGGACACCCCCATGCTCACCCAGCCGCTGATGTACAAGAAGATCGCCGCCCACCCCGGCACGCGCAAGCTGTACGGCGACAAGCTGGTCACCCAGCAGGTGCTGGCGGCCGACGGCCCCGACGCCATGGTCGCCGCCTACCGCGCCGCCATGGACGCCGGCCGCCACACGGTCGACCAGGTGCTGACCAACTTCAAGAGCAAGTACGCGGTCGACTGGTCGCCGTACCTGGCCACCAAGTGGACCGATGCCGCCGACACCGCCATCCCGCTCACCGAGTGGAAGCGCCTGGCCGAGCGCATCACCACCGTGCCCGAGGGCTTCACCGTCCACAACCTGGTCAAGAACGTGCTGGAGCACCGCGCCGCCATGGGCCGCGGCGAGATGAACGTGGACTGGGGCATGGGCGAGCACATGGCTTTTGCCTCGCTGGTGGCCTCGGGCTACCCGATCCGCCTGTCGGGCGAGGACAGCGGGCGCGGCACCTTCGTGCACCGCCACGCCGTGCTGCACGACCAGAAGCGCGAGAAGTGGGACGTGGGCTCTTACACCCCGCTGCAGAACGTCACCGAGGGCCAGGCGCCCTTCGTGGTCATCGACTCCATCCTGTCCGAGGAGGCGGTGCTGGGCTTCGAGTACGGCTACGCCTCCAACGACCCCAACACCCTGGTGATCTGGGAGGCGCAGTTTGGCGACTTCGCCAACGGCGCGCAGGTGCTGATCGACCAGTTCATCGCCTCGGGCGAGGTCAAGTGGGGCCGCGTCAACGGCCTGACCCTGATGCTGCCGCACGGCTACGAAGGGCAGGGCCCCGAGCACAGTTCGGCGCGCGTCGAGCGCTTCATGCAGCTGGCGGCCGACACCAACATGCAGATCGTGCAGCCCACCACGGCCAGCCAGATCTTTCACGTGCTGCGCCGCCAGATGATCCGCCCGCTGCGCAAGCCGCTGGTCATCTTCACGCCCAAGAGCCTGCTGCGCAACAAGGACGCCACCTCGCCGCTGGCCGAGTTCACCGGCGGCAGCTTCCAGACGGTGATCCCGGACAGCGGCGACCTGAAGGGCGACAAGGTCAAGCGCGTGCTGGCCTGCTCGGGCAAGGTGTACTACGACCTGGTGAAAAAGCGCGAGGAAAAGGGCTCGCACGACGTGGCCATCCTGCGCGTCGAGCAGCTCTACCCCTTCCCGCACAAGGCCTTTGCCGCCGAGCTCAAGAAGTACCCCAACGCCACCGAGATCGTGTGGTGCCAGGACGAGCCGCAGAACCAGGGCGCCTGGTTCTTCGTGCAGCACTACATCCACGAGAACATGGTGGCCGGCCAGAAGCTGGGCTATGCCGGCCGCGCCGCCTCGGCCTCGCCCGCCGTGGGCTACGCCCACCTGCACCAGGAGCAGCAAAAGGCCCTGGTCGATGCCGCCTTCGGGCGCCTCAAGGGCTTCGTGCTGAACAAGTGATTGCCTCCGCGCGGTGTAAGGCGTACTCGCCCCGCCGCGCCCAACCGAACCGAACCGAACCGAACCGAACCAGGAAACACATCCCATGGCCATCGTAGAAGTCAAAGTCCCGCAGCTGTCCGAATCCGTGTCCGAGGCCACCCTGCTGCAATGGAAGAAAAAGGCCGGTGAGGCCGTCAAGGTCGACGAGATCCTGATCGAGGTCGAGACCGACAAGGTCGTGCTCGAAGTGCCGGCCCCGGCCGCCGGCGTGCTGGCCGAAATCGTGCAGCCCGACGGCGCCACCGTCGTGGCCGACCAGCTGCTGGCCAAGATCGACACCGCCGCCGTCGCGGGTGCTGCCGCGCCGGCGCCGGCTGCCGCGCCGGCCGCCGCAGCAGCCCCGGCGCCCGCCGCCGCTGCGCCCGCTGCCGCCGTCATCGGTGGCAGCAAGTCCGGCATCGCCATGCCGGCCGCCGCCAAGCTGATGGCCGACAACCAGCTGGCCGCCGGCTCCGTGGCCGGCACTGGCAAGGACGGCCGGGTGACCAAGGGCGATGTCTTGGGTGCTATTCAATCGGGAGCTGCTGGCGCAGGTGGGGCGGGCGCTGCAGGCCAAAAACCTGCCAATATTCCGACCGGTGCGCCGACCAGCGCGCTGCCGCAGGTGGCGGCGCCCGTCGCGCCCAAGCTGGGCGAGCGCCCCGAGCAGCGCGTGCCCATGACGCGCCTGCGCGCGCGTATTGCCGAGCGCCTGCTGCAGTCGCAGTCCACCAACGCCATCCTGACGACCTTCAACGAAGTCAACATGCAGCCGGTGATGGACCTGCGCAAGAAGTTCCAGGACGCCTTCGTCAAGGAGCACGGCGTCAAGCTCGGCTTCATGAGCTTCTTCGTCAAGGCGGCGGTGCACGCGCTCAAGAAGTTCCCGGCCGTCAACGCCTCGATCGACGGCAACGACATCATCTACCACGGCTACTTCGACATCGGCATCGCCGTCAGCTCGCCGCGCGGCCTGGTGGTGCCGATCCTGCGCAACGCCGACCAGATGAGCTTTGCCGACATCGAGAAGAAGATCGCCGAATACGGCCAGAAGGCCAAGGACGGCAAGCTGAGCATCGAGGAGATGACCGGCGGCACCTTCTCGATTTCCAACGGCGGCACCTTCGGCTCGATGATGTCCACCCCCATCATCAACCCGCCGCAGTCGGCCATCCTGGGCGTGCACGCCACCAAGGACCGCGCCGTGGTCGAGAACGGCCAGGTCGTGGTGCGCCCCATGAACTACCTGGCGCTCAGCTACGACCACCGGCTGATCGACGGCCGCGAGGCCGTGCTGAGCCTGGTGGCGATGAAGGACGCGCTGGAAGACCCGTCGCGCCTGCTGTTCGACCTCTGATCGCGCGCTGCCATGTCGATCGCCGACGAACTCAGCAAACTCGATGAGCTGCGCCAGCGCGGCACCTTGAGCGACGCCGAGTTCGCGCGCGCCAAGGAGCGGCTGCTGGGCCCGGAGGCGCCACCGCCGCCGGTGCCGCCGCCCGCGCTGGATGCCGTCAACCGCCTGCGGCGCAGCACCGGCGACCGCTGGATCGGCGGCGTCTGCGGCGGCCTGGCGCGGGCCACCGGCCTCGAAAGCTGGGTCTGGCGCCTGATCTTCGCGGTGCTGACCCTGCTGGGCGGCGCCGGCATCGTCGTTTATCTTCTGCTGTGGATCTTCGTGCCGGCCGAATAGGCGCGGCACCCCAACTCACTCAACATCATGAGCACATCATTCGACGTCATCGTCATCGGCGCCGGCCCCGGCGGCTACATCGCGGCCATCCGCGCGGCGCAACTGGGCTTCAACGTGGCCTGCATCGACGAGTGGAAGAACGCCGCCGGCGGCCCCGCGCCGGGCGGCACCTGCACCAACGTGGGCTGCATCCCGTCCAAGGCGCTGCTGCAAAGCTCGGAGAACTTCGAGCAGGCGGGCAAGCACTTCGGCGAGCACGGCATCAGCCTGAGCAACCTGAAGATGGACGTGGCCACCATGATTGGCCGCAAGGACGCCGTGGTCAAGCAGAACAACGACGGCATCCTGTACCTGTTCAAGAAGAACAAGGTGACGTTCTTTCACGGCCGCGGTTCGTTCGCCAGGGCCGTCGATGGCGGCTATGAGATTGCCGTGGCCGGCGACAAGCCCGCGACGCTGGTGGGCAAGCAGATCATCGTCGCCACCGGCTCCAGCGCGCGCGCGCTGCCGGGCGCGCCGTTCGACGAGCAAAGCATTCTCAGCAACGACGGCGCGCTGGCCATTGGCGCGGTGCCCAGGCGCCTGGGCCTGATCGGCTCGGGCGTGATCGGCCTGGAGATGGGCAGCGTGTGGCGCCGCCTGGGGTCCGAGGTGACGGTGCTCGAAGCGTTGCCGACCTTCCTGGGCGCGGTGGACGAGCAGATCGCCAAGGAAGCGCGCAAGGCCTTCGACAAACAGGGCCTGCGGATCGAGCTGGGCGTGAAGGTGGGCGAGGTCAAGGCCGGCAAGAAGGGCGTCACCGTGTCCTACGCCAACGACAAGGGCGAGGCGCAGACGCTCGAAGTGGACAAGCTGATCGTCTCCATCGGCCGCGTGCCCAACACCACGGGGCTGAATGCCGAGGCCGTGGGCCTGAAGCTGGGCGAGCGCGGCGACGTGCTGGTCGACGACGACTGCCGCACCAACCTGCCCGGCGTGTGGGCGGTGGGCGACGTGGTGCGCGGCCCCATGCTGGCGCACAAGGCCGAGGAAGAGGGCGTGGCGGTGGCCGAGCGCATCGCCGGCCAGCACGGCCACGTGGACTTCAACCTGGTGCCCTGGGTGATCTACACCCATCCCGAGATCGCCTGGGTGGGCCAGACCGAGCAGCAGCTGAAGGCCGCCGGCGTGAAGTACCGGGCCGGCACCTTCCCCTTCATGGCCAACGGCCGCGCGCGCGCGCTGGGCGACACCACCGGCATGGTCAAGTTCCTGGCCGATGCGGCGACCGACGAAATCCTGGGCGTGCACATCGTCGGCCCCCAGGCCAGCGAGCTGATCGCCGAAGCCTGCGTCGCCATGGCCTTCCGCGCCAGCAGCGAGGACATCGCGCGCATCTGCCACGCGCACCCGTCGTTGAGCGAGTCGACCAAGGAAGCGGCGCTGGCGGTGGACAAGCGCACGCTCAATTTCTGATCGATTTCAAGATAAATTGACCACCAGCCCGCATTTGGAAAGCGCGGGCAGCTATCAAAACAATAATTCATGGATGCCGCCGTGAGCGCCGTGCGCGCCGCCTACGAGCGTGAGCTGGCCGCGCGCGGCTACCACGCCGACCCCGCGCAGCTGCGCGCGGTGGGCGCCTTGCAGCGCTGCGCCGACGAGTGGGCGGCCTACAAGAGCCGGCGTTCCAACGCACTGAAAAAGCTGTTCAACCACCCCGACATCCCCAAGGGCGTGTACATGTACGGCGGGGTGGGGCGCGGCAAGAGCTTCCTGATGGACTGCTTCTTCGAGGCGGTGCCGATCAAGCGCAAGACGCGCCTGCACTTTCACGAGTTCATGCGCGAGGTGCACCGCGAGCTGGCCGCCCTGCAAGGCACCGTCAACCCGCTGGACGAGCTGGGCCGGCGCATGGCGCGGCGCTTCAAGCTGATCTGCTTCGACGAGTTCCACGTCGCCGACATCACGGACGCGATGATCCTGTACCGCCTGCTGAAGGCGCTGTTCGACAACGGCGTGGGCTTCGTCACCACCAGCAACTTCAAGCCCGACGAGCTGTACCCCGACGGCCTGCACCGCGACCGCATCCTGCCGGCCATCGAGCTGCTGAACGAGCGCATGGAGGTCGTCAACGTCGACAACGGCGTCGACTACCGGCACCGCACGCTGCAGGACGTGCAGCTCTATCACACGCCGCTGGGCGCGGCCGCCGACGCCGCCATGACCGCGGCCTTCGAGCGCCTGGCCAGCGGGCCCGACGAAGACCCGGTGCTGCGCATCGAGGCGCGCGAGATCCGCGCGCGCCGGCGCGCCGGCGGCGTGGTGTGGTTCGACTTTCGCACCCTGTGTGGCGGGCCGCGCTCGCAAAACGACTACCTGGAGATCGCCAGCCAGTTCCACACCGTGCTGCTGTCCGACGTGCCGCACATGCCGGTGCGCATGGCCTCCGAGGCGCGGCGCTTCACCTGGCTGGTCGACGTGCTGTACGACCGCCGCGTCAAGCTGATCCTGTCGGCCGAGGTCGAGCCCGAGGGGCTGTACACCGAAGGCCCACTGGTGCACGAGTTTCCGCGCACCGTCTCGCGCCTGGCCGAGATGCAGTCGCTCGAATACCTGGCCGAACCGCACCGCACGGTGGACACGCACCTCACATGAACCGGGCCGTCCTGCCTTTCATCCTGGGCCTGCCGTTGCTGGCGGGCGGCTGCGCGCAAGGGCCCTTGCCGGCGGCGCCAGCCGTGTCGTCCGTGGAGCTGCAGGCGCCGGCCGACCAGCCCTTCGGCCCCTGGCTGCAGGCCGAGCGCGCGCGCCTGGCGCAGCAGCGCGAGGCGGCCCAGCAGCACTATCGCGACGAGGAGTTGGTGTGCTGGCGCCGCTTTGCCGTCAACGACTGCCTGAGCGCGGCCAAGCGCCAGCGTCGCGGCACGCTGGATGCGCTGCGCCAGCAAGACCTGCAGCTCAACGCGCTGGAGCGCGAGCGGCGCACCGCCGAGCGCCTGCGCGAGATCGAGCAGAAGGCGGTGCCGGCCGCGCCTTCAGTTCAGGGACGCCAGTGAGGAGCGCCGCGTCGGCTTGGTCTCCACCGGCGGCTCCACCTTCAGGATCACCAGCGACAGGTTGTCGCCCACGCCGTTGGCGCGCTGACGGGCCTTCTGGATCAGAAATTCGCTGGCCTCGCGCGGGTTCAGGGTGTTCAGCACCGAGCCCAGCTCCTCGATGTTGAAGTAATGCCACACGCCGTCCGAGCAGGCCAGCAGCGTGTCGCCGATCTGCAGGCGCGGGATGAACTGCGCGGTGAAGGTGGGCTCGGGCTCGGTGCCCAGGCACGAGGTCAGCACGTTGGACTGCGGGTGGTCGTTGGCTTCTTCCTCGCTCAGCTGGCCCTGCGCCACCAGCGTCTGCACGTACGAATGATCGGTGCTGCGCCGCACCAGCTGCGTGCCGCGAAAGTGGTGGATGCGCGAGTCGCCGCAATGCAGCCAGTGGCATTCGCCGCCGGGGTTCAGCAAGAAGAGCGCCATCGTGCTGTGCGGCTCCTGCTCGGCGGCAATGGCCGTCAGCTTGATGACCAGGTGCGCCTCCTGGCCGATCTGGCGCAGCAGCGCGGCGGCGTCGTCGGTGTCGGGGTCGTAGCGCTCGAACAGCTGGCGCGCCGTCAGCAGCACCTGGTCGGCCGCCTTGCGCCCGCCGGTGCGCCCGCCCATGCCGTCGGCCACCACGCCCAGCAGGCAGCCGCTGGCGCGCGGGTGGGTGAGCAGGGCCACCTGGTCCTGCTGGTAATCGCGGTCGCCCTTGTGCAGACCGGTGGCGGCGCTGAGTCGGTAGCCCTTGTCCATGCGTGTGTTCCCCTGATGCTGCCGTGGCTGGCGACGCCGTATTATGAGATGTCGGCGCGCCCGCCGGCCGCTGGTGTGCTTCGTTGTCGCTCGATTCCGTGAATTCACCCCTCCCGCTGGAACATGCCGTGCTGGCCGCCTTCGAGCCCGAAGGGCCGGTGGCCCGCGCCGCGGCCGGCTTTGCCCCGCGCGCCGGCCAGCTGCGCATGGCCACGGCGGTGGCGCGCACCGTGGCGCAGGGCGGCGTGCTGGTGGCCGAGGCCGCCACCGGCGTGGGCAAGACCTTCGCCTACCTGGTGCCGGCCCTGCTGTCGGGCGAGCGCGTGCTGCTGTCGACGGCCACCAAGGCGCTGCAGGACCAGCTGCACGGGCGCGACCTGCCGCTGCTGACGCAGGCGCTGGGCGTGCCGGTGCGCACCGCCCTGCTCAAGGGGCGCGGCAGCTACCTGTGTCTGCACCGGCTGGAGCAGGCGAGCCAAAGCATCGATTCGCCGGCCCCGCATCTTCGCCACACGCTATCGAAAATAGAGCGTTGGGCAAAGAGCACGCGCACCGGCGATCTGGCCGAGCTGCCCGGCCTGGACGAGCGCTCGCCGTTGATTCCGCTGGTGACCAGCACGCGCGAGAACTGCCTGGGCGCCGACTGCCCGCAGTTTCGCGCCTGCCACGTCAACCAGGCGCGGCGCGAGGCGCTGGCCGCCGACGTGGTGGTCATCAACCACCACCTGTTCTTTGCCGACCTGGCGATCCGCGAGTCGGGCATGGCCGAGTTGCTGCCCACGGTGCGCGTGGTGGTGTTCGACGAGGCCCATCAGCTCAACGAGATCGGCATCCAGTTTCTGGGCCAGCAGCTGGGCACCGGCCAGCTGCTGGACCTGGCGCGCGACCTGCTGGCCGCAGGCCTCAAGCACGCCCGCGGCCAGGCCGACTGGAACGCGCTGGCCGCCGGGGTGGAGCAGGCCGCGCGCGAGCTGCGCCTGACGGGCGGGTCGGCGCGCGGCAACACCCGTCTGCGCTGGGGCGAGGCCACGCCCGACGGCGTGGACGCCGCCGCCTGGCAGGCCGCGCTGGCGCGCGTGGGCGCGGCGCTGACCGCCGCCGCCGACGCGCTGGCGGCGGTGGACGAGCAAAGCCCCGACCTGCGGCGCCTGCACGAGCGCGTGGCGCTGCTGGGCGAGCGCGCGGGGCATTTCCAGGCGCCCGGCGATCCGGCCCTGGTGCGCTGGGTGGACGTGGGCGCCGCGCTGCGCCTGCGCGAATCGCCGCTGGACATTGCCGAGGCGGTGCACACGCGGCTGCTGGGCAAGGCCCAGTCCGAGCGCGACGCCGAAGAACCCACGTCAACCGCGCCGGCGCCCGACGCCCAGGAGCGCGCGCGGGCCTGGGTTTTCACCTCGGCCACCCTGGGCGACGACGCGCGCCTGACCTGGTTCACCCAGCCTTGCGGGCTGGAGCAGGCCGACATCCTGCGCGTGGACAGCCCCTTCGACTACGCGCGGCAGGCCGCGCTCTACGTGCCGGCGCAGGGCGCGCGGCCGGGCGACGCGGCGCATTCGCTGCAGGTGGCGCGGCTGGCGGGTGACGGCGCCGAGCGGCTGGGCGGGCGCACCCTGGTGCTCACCACCACGCTGCGCGCGCTGCGCGACATCGGCGAGGCCTTGCGCCAGCGTTTCGACGCGGCCAGCGGCATCGAGGTGCTGGTGCAGGGCAGCCTGCCCAAGCGCGAGCTGATGGCGCGCTTTCGCCAGGCCGGCGCGCCGGGCCGGCCCGGCTGCGTGCTGGTCGGCTCCAGCTCGTTCTGGGAAGGGGTGGACCTGCCGGGCGACGCGCTGCAGCTGGTGGTGATCGACAAGCTGCCGTTTCCGCCGCCGGGCGATCCGCTGGTCGAGGCGCGCTGCCGCCGCATCGAGGCGGCGGGGCGCAGCGCGTTTTCAAGCTACTCGCTGCCCGAGGCGGCGGTGGCGCTCAAGCAGGGCGCCGGGCGGCTGATTCGCAGCGAAAGCGACCGCGGCGTGCTGGCGATCTGCGATCCGCGCCTGGCCAGCATGGGCTATGGGCGCCGGCTGCTGGCCGCGCTGCCGCCGATGCGGCGGCTGATGGGACGTGAGGCCTTCGACGCCGCGCTGGATGAACTGGCGGCCGGCGATGCCACCGCCGCGGCGCAAAACGCGCTGCTGGAAGAGCCGCCGTTCTGACGGCTTCAGCGCCCGACTACCAAAGCTGCCACCAGGGCTTGTTGTCGCCCTGAAAGCCGCGCGCCAGGTAGGTGCTGTGCGGATAATTCTGCTCCAGCACGCGCTTGGCATCGTCGCTGAGCTGGGTCATGCCCAGCTTGTCGTAGGAGCGCACCAGGATGTAGAGCGCTTCTTCCAGCGCGGGGGCGTCGCGGTAGTCCTTGATGGCCTGCTGCGCGCGGCTGACGGCCGCCACGTAGGCGCCGCGCTGGTAGTAGTAGCGCGCCACGTGCACCTCGTACTGCGCCAGCGCATTGACGGTGTAGCGCATGCGCGCCTTGGCGTCGGGCGTGTAGCGCGAATCGGGAAAACGCTTGACCAGCTCGTCGAAGGACTCGAAGGCCTGCTTGGCGGCCTTCTGGTCGCGCTCGGACAGGTCCTGGCGCGACAGGAAGGAGAACAACCCCAGCTCGTCGTTGAAGTTGATCACGCCCTTGAGGTACAGCGCGTAGTCGATCGCCGGACTGGCCGGGTGCAGGCGCATGAAGCGGTCCAGCGTGGCGATGGCCTCGGCCTTTTGCCCGTCCTTGAACTGCGAATAGGCCTTGTCCAGCTGCGCCTGCTGCGCCAGCGGCGTGCCGGCGGCGCGGCCTTCCAGGGTCTCGAACAGCGGCACCGCCTTGTCGTAGGCGCCGTGGTCGAGCTCGTCCTTGGCCTCGGCGTAGATGCGGTTGGGACTCCAGCCCGCGGTCTTGTCGACGGGCTTGGACGCGCAGGCCGCCAGCAGGCTGGCTGCCATCACGGCTGTTGCCGTCGCCGCCGATAATCGGGCACGTTGCATTGCGGGCAATCCTGTTGAGTCAAGCTCCTTCGATTATATCGGCCACCCCCTTCGCGGGCGGCCTGGAAACCGGCGCCGAGGACGAGGCCGGCGAGCCCGGCGCCGAGCAGGAAACGCGCAGCCTGACGGTGCCGGCCGACGGCCACGGCCAGCGGCTCGACCGCGTGCTGGCGGCGCAGCTGCCCGAGTTCTCGCGCAGCTACCTGCAGCAGCTGGTGGGCGCCGGCGCGCTGCGCCTGAACGGCGCGCCGGTGGCCAAGCCGGCGCACAAGCTGCGCGCCGGCGACGTGCTGGCCATCGAGTTGCGCCCCACTCCGATGAGCCAGGCCTTCGTGCCGCAGGCCATGGACCTGGTCGTGCCCTACCAGGACGAGCACCTGGCCATCATCGACAAGCCCGCCGGCCTGGTGGTGCACCCCGCGCCCGGCCACTGGAGCGGCACCTTGCTGAACGCCCTGCTGGCGCGTGACGAGCGGGCGAGCCAGCTGCCGCGCGCCGGCATCGTGCACCGGCTGGACAAGGACACCAGCGGCCTGATGGTGGTGGCGCGCACGCGCGCCGCCATGGACGCGCTGGTGGTGCAAATCGGCGCGCGCCAGGTGCACCGCGAATACCTGGCGCTGGCGCACCGGCCTTGGCAGGGGCCGCCCGCGCGCGAGATCGACGCCCCGATCGGGCGCGACCCGCGCAACCGCCTGCGCATGGCCGTGGTCGACCTGGCGCGCCACCCCGGCAAGACGGCGCAGACGCGCTGCGAATGGCTGGCCAACGCCGAGGCCGGCTGCCTGCTGCGCTGCCTGCTGCGCACCGGCCGCACGCACCAGATTCGCGTGCACCTGGCGCACCTGGGCCACCCCCTGGTGGGCGACGCGCTGTACGGCGGCGCGCCGGCGGCCGGCCTGACGCGCCAGGCGCTGCACGCGCGGCGGCTGTCGCTGGCGCACCCGATCACGGGCGCGCCGCTCGATGTCGTGGCGCCGCTGCCGCCCGACTTGGCCGCGGCGCTGGCGGCCTGGGGCCTTACAATCCCCGCTTGACGACGCGCCAGCCGGTTGAAAGGGCTGTCCAGCGTTCCGTTCGACGCCAGCCTGGCGCCCCGCGCGCGCCAGGTCCGTCCCTTCGGGTCTTGCGGCCCGCACCGCGCGCCCGCCCCGGCGCGCCCTGTCAAAGAGACCCAAGCCGTGACTTCCGCGGACGCCAAGCGCATTCTTGAAACCGCCCTGATCTGCGCCCAGCAGCCTATGCCCCTGCGCGAGCTGCAGGTGCTGTTTGCCGGCGAGCTGGGGCCCGACACCCTCAAGTCGCTGTTGCTGGAGCTGCAGGACGACTGGGCGCTGCGCGGCGTCGAGTTGGTGCCGGTGGCCAGCGGCTGGCGCTTTCAAAGCCGGCCCGAGCTGCGCGAGTACCTCGACCGCCTGCACCCCGAAAAGCCGCCCAAATACACCCGCGCCACGCTGGAGACCTTGGCCATCATCGCCTACCGCCAGCCCGTCACGCGCGGCGACATGGAGGACATCCGCGGCGTCACCATCAACTCGCTGCTGCTCAAGCAGCTCGAAGACCGCGGCTGGGTCGAGGTCATCGGCCACCGCGAAACCGTGGGGCGCCCGGCGCTGTACGCCACCACGCGCCAGTTCCTCGACGACCTGGGCCTGCAGTCGCTCGACCAGCTGCCCGTGCTGGAAGACGCCGCCGAGCCTGTGCCCGGCATGTTCGAGGCCCTGGCGGGCGAGGAGGCGCCGGCCCCCGCCGCCGGGCAGGCCGAGGACGCGGAGGGCGCCGCGCCATCACCCGAGCCCGAGCCGGCACCCGAGGATGAAGCGGCTGCCCCCACGGCGAACGCAGACACCGCGCCTGCCGTCGCTGCCGAAGACGACACCGAGGAAAGCCCCACGCCATGAACCCGCAAGAGCCCCAGCAGCCGCCCGGCGACGGGCCGGCCGCGCCCCCACCGGCGCCAGAATTTGAGCCAAATCAGGCTCCAGCCCCCGTCGATCAATCGCCACCAGCTATCGAATCAGGAGAACGGGAGAATCCGGCGAGCGGCGTCGGCGACGACGCGCCGGTGGCCTTCGACGACCTGGTGTCGGGCCGCTTCGACGCGCAGGCCGACGCGCCCGCCGCGCCGCCCAAGCGCGTGCTGCTGCCGCAGCCCGAGCAGCCCAAGCTGCACAAGGTGCTGGCGCAGGCCGGCCTGGGTTCGCGGCTGGAGATGGAGCAGCTCATCCTGCAGGGCCGCATCACGGTCAACAACCAGCCGGCGCACATCGGCCAGCGCGTGCAGTTCGGCGACCAGGTCAAGATCAACGGCAAGCCGATCCGCGTGCGCATCGCCCCGCCGCCGGCGCGCGTGCTGGCTTATCACAAGCCGGTGGGCGAGGTGGTCACGCACGACGACCCAGGCAACCGGCCCACGGTGTTTCGCAAGCTGCCGCGCCTGCCGCAGGGCAAGTGGCAGTCGGTGGGCCGGCTCGACCTGAACACCGAGGGGCTGCTGCTGTTCACCACCTCGGGCGAGCTGGCCAACCGCCTGATGCACCCGCGCTTCGGCCTGCAGCGCGAATACGCCGTGCGCGTGCTGGGTGCCTTGAGCGACGAGGAGAGGCAGCGCCTGCTGGACGGCGTGCCGCTCGATGACGGCCTGGCGCAGTTCAGCGCCATTGTTGAAGAAGGGCAGCCCGGCGCGCTCGAGCGCCGCGAAGAACGACAGGCCGAAGCGGATCGCGAAGGTCTGTACCAGATTGGCGGTTTCATCGATCAGGCGCTGCGCGAACTGGAAGTATCCGAGGATCGTCGCACCGTGGACATAGCCGATCACCAGCCAGAACAGGCGCGTCATCACGCCCCATAGCAGGCGCTCGATGCTGAGCGCCGCGCCGAACGAGATCAGCTTGCGAAACTCCGCGGGATGGAAGCGCAAGCGCGGCCACCTCGATATCACCGGCGCGACCGCCAGCAAGGTCGCGACCGAGCCCGCCAGGGTGCCAAGCACCAGCGACCATGCGCCGAAATGCAAATAGGCGAGAAGCGCGGTCGCGAGGATGGTGACGATTCGGGTCGCCGTCATGCGCAAAGTGACCGCGGCGGCGCGCATCTTGCGCACGAGCAGCCCGGTCGGCGCCGCGACCAGCGCGTTGAGCGGAAGAATGAACACCGCGGCTTTCAGAAGCTGCGCGATCTCGGGCTCGTTGTAGAACCGGCCGACCGCGTCGGCGCCGACAAAACAGAGCGCCGCCGCCAGAACGGACATCACGATGACGACGGTGAAGGCCGTATCGGACGCGCGCGTATGCGCCGACCGCGCCCCGACAAGGGCCTCGACCATGCCAAGCTGCGCGATGATTTCGACCGTTCCGACAATGGCGAGCGCCACGGCCGCCTTGCCGATCTCGGCCGGCGTGAGCAGCCAGGCCAGCGTAAAGACGAGCCCGAGACCGGCAAGACCGTTGAGGACGCTTTCCGCGATGCGCCACGGCACCGCGCGCACGACTTGCTTCTTCAGGCGTTTCGACACCGCCGGCCCGCTCTATTCCGCCGCCGAGGGGACGTCGCCGGTGCCGACCCGGTCGGAGCCGCCGAGCCAGAGGCCGGCATAGCGCTGGAGCTTGCCATAACTGCCTTCGCTGTAACGCACCTCCTTGTTCATCAG
>OFTX01000164.1_pt1 | contig 42501 bp, 41 predicted proteins | sample 1775051 | NCBI WGS metagenome assembly OFTX01 (sample SAMN08195772, study PRJEB24354) | sludge metagenome | isolation source: sludge from phenol fed wastewater aerobic bioreactor A | place: India: Nagpur | collected 2016-09-15 | reverse complement strand
ACCATCGCTGCGTCGGCTTCCACCCCTGGCTCACGATTCAAGCGGCACGGTGGCTCACTTTTACCTCGGCGCCGACATTTTGGGCGCAGGCAGTCAAGCTGGCCCAGCGATCGATGTCTGAATCTGGCCAGTTCGCACAGCTCAACGCCTCTTCAACGGCGGAACACACGCCGCGGATCAAATTCCCCCGGGTGATGGATCCAGGCTGCACCTTTTGAAGGAGGTGCCATGTTGAATGTTGGATTGGCAACCAAACTGCCTCAACCCAATGAGGCCGCTCCCACAATAGGCCATGCCGACGGCCGAAGCGTTGGAAGTGTCTGGAGGAGTCTGAAGACAGTACGGCGTCCAGGGCGCAGTTCGGATCCGTGACCAGATCAATGAAGAGCAGGTGCAGCAGGGCAAGGACCTGAGCAGATGCGCCAATCCTGCCCCGTATCAATGACACACGTATCCTGTTGGCCATAGACCAACCCATGAGGGTGCGGGTCGTTATTGGCGGCAGGAGGGTGCGTGGGTCAGGTACCTTGGCACCAGGCTGTGCGGGTAGGACCTCCATCTTCTCCGGAGTGAGTCCAACTCGTGTCCAGGTCGTTTGGGTGGCGAACACTGTTCTCGGCCCAAAGACTTGATGCCCGGTGTGCTCCATCGCTTCGCGCAATCGATCTGCAGCCACGACGGGTGGAACGTCAAAATATGCGCCAGAAGTGCGAGACAGATCCCGGGCATGCCCGGTCAGTGCTCGAATGAGCCAGCGATCAACGCCATCCCGGTCCAGGCTGGTGACCCACTGGCTGCGGCCAAAATTCACCTCGCTTCCAAAGTACTTTGAAGCAATTGGAGCTAGGTGCGACGTGCGCAGCGCCGTGGGTTTTTCATTTGGTGCAGTCCATTGAACGAACACGGGGTCATCGGCATCAACAGCAGATTCCCCGCCTCTTTCACTGGCCAGCTCGTGGCATTCGAGGGCCGAAGAAAGTAGCCCCTGCACTGTTTTTGTCCAGGGAATGAGGCGTGGCTGAGCACGCTCTCCAAGCGCGTCGTCCTTGTCGTGGATGACTCCCATGACCGGAGATGTGTAGAGGGCGCCGAAGGTGAGCCGATCTAGGCGCACACCGCGATGGGCTGTCTGAACCACGAACCCAAAGGCGAGCAGGCTCAACCACTGATTGACGCGCGACCAGATCGCATGGGTTGGAGCCGAGAGGGCGGCGATCCTTGCTTGGTCGATGGCGGCAACAAGAGAATTCCAGCCGACGGTGCACTCATGATCATCCAACACTTTGGTGCAGCCCTGCCGAACCGATCCGCAAGAAGACCGTGCGGCGCCGCCGAGCCCGAGCCACTGGTAGACCGAGCTCATGCGCTCCTCTACAAGGGTGGTGGTTGGCCCGTAGTAGTACAGCGCCGCCGGTGCTGTGGCGTGAAACCGGCCCGTGACCAGAGCGGCTGTCAGGTCCGATCCCGTGCGCTCCAGGACGACGGTAGTCAGTGACCTCGCGAACCGGCCTCGATGCGCCGGGTGCGCAGTGTCCCCACACGAACGCAGAAAACTTCGAAACCCTTCGATGTCGAAATTGACCGCGTGCTGACTGGCAGTAATCAGTTCGCCCAAGGTCATCGGAGGATTTGCGGCGAGCGCCATCAGGGCGCTCAGCTTTTGGGTTACAGGAGCTGGAAGAGGGCAGTAGATTGCCTCCAACTTGGTTTCCGGTAGTTCGTCGTGCCCACGATATGCATCAAAATTCCATGCCCATGCTTGACGATCCAAATCCAGCCAGATAGTGTTTTGGGGAGCAAAGTGCAGGTTCAATGCGACGACATCGGTGCACCCCGTAATCAGACTGATCAAGGCCAGCAGCGCTTGGCCAGACCGAACGCGATCTGGGCCATCCAAAAGTGAAACAAGTCGCCGCGTGACAAGACGTAGATCCTCAGGGAGAAGTTGATCGCGGTGGAAAAGCCCCAGCTTTTCCGCAAAGCTGGAATAGTCCGCGGAGGCGATCCGGCGTTTGATGTCCGGAACGCAGGATTGGCCCTCGGTATCGTCCGTGCGAAGCGTTTGAGGTGCTGACAGATGTCCTGGCTCATCATCGGCACCGGGGTTCTCAGGTGGATTCTCCGGTTGGTGATGAATCGATCCGATTGACGCGTGACGCCCTGGGAAAGCAATGCTTTCTGGCTCGATCGCTTGAGTGGGTAGTGGCCCGTTGCAGGATGTGTTTGTTATCTCTGTCAACTGCACGACTAATGCCAGGCAAGGGCTGTTTGGTCCCAAGCTTTGCAGGAGTTTGTTGAGCTCTTCCGTTGAACACAGATCAATGGCGAGCAACATTTCCCAGTCACGGCTGCGTTTCCCCTTGGACTGACTTGCGCGGCGCAGGGTATGAGATCCGTTGATCAGATCTATATGTAGCGCCGTGTCTTGCTCCGCGCGGATGACCATGGCCCGCCCCAGAAGTGCAGTGAGGTCGAACTCGACGCCAGAATGCGTGAGGGGCGGCTCCCATTTGAGGATGGCCCGCAGGAGGATGCAGTCGTCAGAAGGGTCCTTCGACAGCCTGACACCCACGGTGTCGTCGCTGACGGCCGCATCACGTAGCGTTGTTTCCAGATGGTCAGCGACACGTAGCCATGAGCTGACTGGCGCGTCGGGCCACCGCCGGGCAGCAGCCCGCACGCAGGTCTTGATGATGTTGACGGCAGATCGGGCGGCCTCCATCGAAGATGGAACCCCTGCGGCTGTTAACAATGCTCCACCGGGTGGAGGGATCAGCGGCGGATTGAAGTTGCTCTTCATGCCGCTGATTCTTGAAGATGAGCAGGTCTGATTTGCCTTCGAAAAGCGCCCTTTTTGGTCGTGTTTCGGCTTTCTCTGCTTGGGTGCAAGTTGATTTTGCAGATCGAAATGCTGAATAAATATTCAGCATTCATCATGCCGGCTCCCACACCTCTCCCTTCTCCGGGTCTGGCTCCCGCTGCGGCGTCTCCACTTGCGCCGCTGCGGCCCCTGCTGCGCCAGCGGCGCTTGCATAGCGCGCAGGAACTGCGGGGCCTGAGCGATGGCAGTCCGGTGCTCTGCTGCGGTATCGTCACGCTGTGCCAGCAGCCCCAGACCGCCAAGGGCGTGATCTTCGTTTCACTGGAAGATGAGACCGGCGTGGTGCAGGTGATCGTGTACCTGAAGCTGAGCACCGTGCCATGTGCAGGCTGCGCGGCCAGCGTGTAGATATCAAGTAGCCATAGTCCTGACATGCAGCGCTACTTCGACGCGTGCCGCTTCCAGAAAACCAGCCAGCGCCGCGCTGGCCACCGGAGGACGCCAGGCCAACAGTGCAATCGAGCGTGTTGGCAGGCGCGCAAGCGGCACAAATGCCACTCCATCCATGCGGCTGCGCGCCAATGATGCGGGCACCAGTGCGATGCCCAGTCCGTGGGCTACCATGGCGATCACGGTCAGCCATTGGCGTGCCGCGTGAACCAGCCGTGGGTGGATGCCGGACCGGCTGAATACCGCCAGCACATTGTCATGATTGGCCGGCGCTACCTCGCGCGCAAACATCACGAACGGCTCATCAGCCAGTTGCGCCAAGTGCACCGACTGGCTTGAAGCCATCGGGTGAGTTGTTGGCAAACAGCAGACGAAGTAATCGGTCGCCAGCAGCATCTGTTCGAGCTGCGGAGGCACGGTAGCGGCGTTGACGAAGCCGGCGTCGAGCTGGCCGCGCAGCAATTCGTCGATCTGTTGTGCGGTAGAGAGCTCGCGCAGCCTCACCTCGACTCCGGGCGTGGTACTTTGAAAACGTCGCACGATGCCCGGCAGTTCACGATACAGCATGGAGCCGGTGGTGCCAATCTCCAGTCGCCCGCTAAGGCCATTGGCAACGGCCTGCACTACGGCTGCAGTGCGATCGATGCACTCGAGCACCTGACGCACCTCGGCGCGCAACGCCAAGCCGGCGGGCGTCAGCGCCACATGCTTGCTGTCGCGTGTGAACAGCAAGGCCCCCAATTCGTCCTCCAAGGCCTTGATCGCGCCGCTCAGCGGTGGCTGCGTAATCGCCAGTCGCTTTGCCGCGCGGCCAAAGTGCAGCTCTTCGGCGAGCACAGCGAAATAACGCAGGTGATGCATTTTCATGGGAAACCGTTTTGAGTGACGATTCACAAATTGAATCATAGAAGTCAAAAATAAGATTAGACGCGAATCGTCAAAGTCCGCAATATCACGCCATAAACGCGGCTCTCCCAGGGCAGCCGCCATGACAGGGGACAAATCATGAGCAAGTTCTTCACCACCATCAATCGGTTGCCGGGCAGATATGGCCCGGCGAGCACTGCGTCTGCGCAAGACAGTGCCCACGTGAGAGCGCACTCGAATGTCCTGTCCTGCGCGCTACCCGGCAGCTCCACCGATCCGGACGTGCAGGATTTGCTCGAGGGTTTGGATCTGCAAATTTGGCCGTCCAAGCCCCTTGAGGAGTGCACTCAATACATCGCAGATCGTCTAGTGCTCGGGACTGCGGCGATCAAGGCCGTCTGCACTCAGCCTCGGTAAGACGATGGCAGACATCATCGCCACTCAGCCGGCGGGTCCATTGGCTGGAATACGCATCCTTGACCTCACGACGGTCGTGCTGGGGCCATTCTCAACCCAGATCCTGGCGCAGTTGGGCTGCGAGGTGATCAAGGTTGAGCCCGGCGAGGGCGACAACATGCGCCATGTTGGCCCGATGCGCAATCCGGGGATGGGCCATATCTTTCTGAACGCAAATGCTGGCAAGAAGAGCGTGGTGTTGGATCTGAAGCAGCCTGATGGGCTCGAAGCAGCACTGCGCTTGGCCGAACGCAGCGATGTGCTGATCAGCAATGTGCGCCCGCAGGCGATGGTGCGCCTGGGATTGGACTACGACTCCGTGCGACAGCGCAACCCGCGCATCATTCACGTGAGCTGTTGCGGCTTCGACCAGGACGGCCCCGATGCCGCGCGTCCCGCATACGACGACCTGATTCAGGGAGCCACTGGCATTGCCTGGCTGACTGGACGCTACAGCGCCAGCGAGCCAGGCTACGCGCCCATCACTTTGTCCGATCGTGTGACCGGACTACATGCCGTTTATGCCGTCGCCGCTGCACTTTATGCTCGTGAGCGCACGGGCGAGGGCCAAGCCGTCGTGGTGCCCATGTTCGAGGCGCTGTCCCAATTCGTGCTGGGCGATCATATGTCGGGTGTCACGTTCGAGCCTCCGCTTGGCGATGCCGGCTACTCCCGCTTGCTGACGCGCCATCGCCGCCCTTATGCGACAAAGGACGGCATGCTGTGCGTGCTGATCTACAACGACAAACACTGGCGCAGCTTTTTCGCTGCCATCGGCGAGGCTGATCACCTGGGGCGCGACCCGCGCTTTGCTACCCACAGCGCGCGCGCAGAACATATCGAGGTGGTTTATGCAGAGGTAGCACGCCTGATGCGCACTCGCACCACGGCTGAATGGCGAGCGCTGCTGGACGCCGCCGATGTGCCCAACCTGCCGATGAACAGCCCTGGCGACCTTCTGTTTGACCCACAGCTGCGTGCCACTGGCTTCGTGCGCGACGTCATACATCCCACCGAGGGAGCGATTCACACGCTCGCTACGCCCACGCGCTGGTCTCGCACGGTACCACCTACCGACTTGTGTCCGGCTCCGCGACTAGGCCAGGACACGCGTGCCGTGCTAGCCGAGCTCGGCTATACCGAGGCCGAAATCGAAGCCATGCTGGTTGGTGGAGCCTGCCGTGCGAGCGACGCCTGAAGCGGCAATGGACCCCCAAGCTGACCTCAAGGACCCACAACAGACCCGAGCACTTGGTTCGCCCATCCCAACCTGCTAAAGCGACACATCACCATGGAATTCGCTCTCACGCCCGAGCATGAACAGATCAAGGACGCCATCGAGCGCGCATGCGCGCCGTTCGATGCCGACTACTGGCTGCGTCATGATCACGAAGGCGGTTTCCCCGAGGATTTTCATCGCGCATTGGCCGAATCGGGCTGGTTGGGCATCGCCATGCCGGAGGAATATGGGGGTGCAGGCCTGGGGATCAGCGAGGCTGCACTGATGATGCACACCATCTCGGCCACTGGCGCCGGCCTGTCGGGCGCGTCGGCAGTGCACATGAATATCTTCGGCCTGCACCCAGTCGTGGTGTTTGGCACGCGGGAACAAAAGCAGCGCATGCTGCCACCCCTGATCCAGGGCAAGGACAAAGCTTGCTTTGCGGTGACCGAGCCCAACACTGGCCTGAACACGCTCAAGCTCAGGAGCTTTGCCCGGCGGGACGGCGACCACTATGTCGTGCAGGGGCAGAAAGTTTTCATATCCACCGCTCAGGAGGCCAGCAAGATCCTGCTGCTGGTGCGAACCAAGCCTGTCGAGGAGAGCAAGGGCACTGACGGCCTGTCGCTGTTCTACACGGACTTTGATCGCAGCAAGATCGAGGTGCGCGAAATCGAGAAGATGGGCCGCAGGAGCGTCGATACCAACCAGCTGTTCATTGATGGACTGCGCGTGCCGGTGGAAGACCGCATCGGCGAGGAGAACCAGGGCTTCAAGTACATCCTGCACGGTATGAACCCAGAGCGCATCTTGATCGCGGCCGAGGCGGTCGGCCTGGGCCGCGCGGCATTGGAGCGTGCTGCGAACTACGCCCGGGAGCGCGAAGTGTTTGATCGGCCGATTGGCAAGAACCAGGGCATTCAGCACCCGCTGGCCGAGTCTTGGATGGAGCTGGAGGCGGCGCACCTGATGGTGCAAAAGGCAGCTTGGCTGTATGACCAGAACAAGCCCTGCGGGGCAGAAGCCAACGGCGCCAAGTTCCTTGCGGCAGAGGCCTGCTACCGCGCTTGCGAGCGCGCGATCTTCACTCACGGCGGCATGGGCTATGCCAAGGAGTTCCACGTCGAACGCTACCTCCGTGAGGCCTGGATTCCGCGCCTGGCGCCGATCAGCCCGCAACTCATCCTCTGCTTCATCGCCGAGAAGGTGCTGGGCCTTCCAAAGTCCTATTGATAGACAACACGATGGATTTCTTTTGAGTGCCAAAACGCGCTTTGACTGATATGGATACGTTCAACTCCCACATCGACACACAGTCGGCCGACTACGCCAAGAACCGCGCCGAAATGCTGCATCTTGTTGATCGCCTGCACGCGCTCAAGGATCGCGCGCGCCAGCTGTCCGAACGCCGACGCGAGGTGTTTGAAAAGCGCGGCCAGTTGCTGCCCCGCGAGCGCTTAGCGCGCCTGATCGACCCCGGTATGCCCTTCTTGGAGCTGTTCGGCCTGGCCAACTACCTGGTCGATCAGCCGGACCCTGAGAAAAGCATTCCCGGTGCCAGCACGTTGGCCGGTATCGGTTTCGTCTCGGGTGTACGCTGCCTGATCTACGCCTACGACAGTGGCATCAACGCTGGCGCCAGTACGGCCAAGAGCGGCGAGAAGCTGCGCCGCTGCCTGGACATCGCGCGCAGCCTGAAACTGCCCTTCTTGCAGTTGGTCGAAAGCGCTGGCGCTAACCTGATGAAGTACAACGTCGCCGGCTGGGCTTGGGGCGGTGGCGGCTTTCGTCGCCTGGCGCAACTGAGCGCGTCCGGCGTGCCGGTGTTCACCATCCTGCATGGCCCCTCGACCGCCGGCGGTGCCTACTATCCAGGCCTGAGCGACTACGTCATTGCGGTAAGTGGCCGAGGCCGAGCCTCGCTCGGCGGCGCTGCGTTGGTGCGCGCGGCCACCGGCGAGGTAGCCGACGAGGAAGAACTGGCAGGCGCGCGCATGCATGCCGAGGTCTCGGGCCTGGTCGAATACCTGGCCGACGACGACGCCCACGCTATCGGCATCCTGCGCCACCTGGTCGGTCAGTTGGGCTGGAACCGCCACTGCACTCCGCCGCCGCTTGCCGCAGGCAAACCACCGCGCCACAGTCCGGAAGAACTGGCCGGCGTGGTGCCAGTCGACTACCGCAAAGCCTACGATGTACGCGAGGTGCTGACGCGCCTGGTCGACGATTCGCAGTTCAGCGAGTTCAAGTCGCGCTATGGCGCCACCGTTGTTTGCACCTACGCCAGCATCATGGGCCATGCCTGCGGCATCGTCGGCAACAACGGACCGATCGACCCCAACGGCGCTACTAAGGCGGCGCAGTTCCTGCAGCTGTGCGACCAGGCGCAACAGCCGGTGGTTTTTCTCAACAACATCACCGGTTACATGGTCGGGCGCGACTACGAGCAGGCTGGCATGGTCAAGCACGGCGCCAAGATGATCCAGGCGGGGGCCAATATCCGCGTGCCCAAGCTGACGCTCTACATCGGTGCCAGCTTCGGTGCCGGCAACTACGGCATGGCGGGACTCGGCTATGACCCGGACTTCCTGTTTGCCTGGCCCAATGCACGCACCGGTGTGATGGGTGGCGAGCAGGCCGCCATCACCATGGACCTGGTGACCCGGCAAGGGGCTGAGCGGCGCGGCATGCCGGTCGACGAGGCGCAGCTGGCCAAGCAGAAGGCCGACTTGATCGCTCACTACGAGGCCCAGGAAGACGCTTTCTATACCTCGGGGCAGATGCTCGACATGGGCGTGATCGACCCGCGTGACAGTCGCCGAGTACTCGGCTTCGCGCTCGAGACCTGCCGCGAGGCGCGCGCGCGCTCTGTCCAGCCCAACAGCTTCGGCGTCGCCAGGATGTGAGGAAGAGATGAGGAAGTTCAATACCGTTCTGGTCGCCAATCGCGGTGAAATTGCCATACGCGTGCTGCGCGCTGCAAAGGCGCGCGGCTATCGCACGGTGGCCGTCTATTCCGAAGCTGACGTCGGCGCCCCGCACTTGGCGCACGCCGACATGGCGGTGGAAATAGGCGCCGCAGCGCCCAGTGCCTCCTACCTCGATATCGACCGCTTGATCGCCGCCGCCAAGGCAAGTGGTGCGCAGGCGATCCACCCAGGGTATGGCTTCCTGTCTGAGAACAGCCAGTTCGCCCAGGCCTGCGCCGACCATGGGCTGGTCTTCATCGGTCCATCGCCCGAGGCCATCCTGTGGATGGGCGACAAGGCAGGCGCGCGTCGGCGCATGGCCGAGGCCGGCGTGCCCTGCGTCCCTGGCTACGACGGCACCGACCAGTCCGAGGCGACGTTGCTCCGAGAGGCCGAGCGCATCGGCATGCCGCTGATGGTCAAGGCCTCTGCCGGCGGCGGTGGCCGCGGCATGCGCCTGGTTGAGCGCATGACAGACGTGGCGCAGGCACTGAAGTCGGCGCGCGATGAGGCCGAAAACGCCTTCGGCTCGGGTGCACTGATTCTCGAACGCGCCATCCTCAGGCCGCGCCACGTTGAAGTCCAGATCTTTGGGGACAGCCATGGGAACGTTGTGCACATGGGTGAGCGCGACTGCTCGGTCCAGAGGCGTCACCAGAAGGTGGTCGAGGAATCGCCCTGTCCGGTGATGACGCCCGAGTTGCGCGCCGAGATGGGCGCGGCGGCGGTGGCTGCGGCGCGCGCCATCGGGTACGTTGGCGCCGGCACCGTCGAGTTCCTGCTCGATCAGGAGCAGCGGCACTATTTCCTGGAAATGAACACCCGTATCCAGGTCGAGCACCCGGTGACGGAGGCGGTGACCGGCATCGACCTGGTGCAGTTGCAGTTTCAGGTGGCCGAGGGCCAGCCGCTCGGGCTGACGCAGGCGCACATCGACCTCAACGGCCATGCCATCGAGGCGCGCCTGTACGCCGAGGACGTGGCCTCCGGCTTCCTTCCCTCGACCGGAGGGATCGAGTTGTGGCAGCGGCCATCGGGCCCAGGCATCCGTTGCGACGACGGGATCGAGACCGGGACCATGGTGCCCCCCTACTACGACTCGATGCTGGCCAAGATCATCGCCTTTGGGCCGACGCGGGAGGTGGCGCGGGCGCGGTTGATCGAGGCACTGAAGTCAACCGTTCTTGTCGGCCCGCAGAGCAATCGCGACTTCCTCATCGAGACACTGACGAAGACGACTTTCGTCGAGGGCGGGGTCACGACCGCCTTCATTGCCGAGGAATTTCCGCAGTCCAAGTGGCAACCACCGACGATCGGCGACGAGGAACTGGCCATGGCGGGCGTGCTCATGTACCTTCACCGGCGCGACCAGGCGCAGCGCCAGAGCGTCGGCATCGCCAGCGAACTGCTCGACTGGTCGAGCAACGGTGTCCAGTACGCACGCTTCAAGCTGGCTGAACGCGATGTCCTCGTTCGCGCCCGGTCGGCACAGGCCTATGAAGTCACGCTCGACGGCAAGACCGATTTCGGTGCCATTCGCGTGCGCCGCGACGGCTTGCGGGCGAACCTGAACCTCAACGGTATCGACCGATCGCTGCTGTACTGGTGCCGCGGCGCCAATCACATCTACCTCAGCCACGACGGCCGCAGCTTTGTGCTCGACGAGCAACTGGCAGGCGCCCACGCGCAAGAGCAAGAGGTTGGCGGCGGAAATATCCCCGCGCCCATGCATGGCGTCATCCTCGACGTCTTCGTCGAGTCGGCGCAGAAAGTGGAGAAAGGCGCGCGTTTGGCGGTGCTTGAGGCGATGAAGATGCAGCACGACATCATCGCACCGCAAGCCGGTGAGGTCGCTGAAATCCTGTGCCGGAAGGGGCGCCAGGTGGCCTCCGGCGACATGCTGTTCAAGCTGGCGCTGGCCGACAACGCGAAGGACCCGGCATGAACGCGAGCGAGCTGTGTCGGCGTCTGAAGATCGACTTCCCGGTTTTTGCCTTCACGCACTGCCGGGACGTCGTTGTCGAGGTCACCAATGCCGGCGGCATCGGCGTGCTCGGCTCGATCAAAATGTCGCCCGAGGAGCTGGAAGCCGAGCTCAGCTGGATCGACGCGCGCGTGGGCGGCAAGCCCTACGGCGTCGATCTGATCGTGCCCAGCGTCATGCAGGGCAGGGAAGAAGAGCCGGACGCCGAGCAGGTGCTGCGCCAGCTGCCCGAGACGCACAAGCGCTTTGCCGCCGAGGCCCTGGCCGCGCGTGGCATCGACGCCAGCGTGATCGACGACGAGGTGCGCAAGGACAGCCTGTACTTCAGCAACAACGCGCGCCTGAGCGGTGCCGACCGGTTGCTCGATGTCGTTTTTCGCCACCCGGTGGCGCTGGTGGCCAACGCCCTCGGCGTTCCGCCGCCGCACATGGTGCAGCGCGGCCAGGAGCATGGCGTGCTGGTGGCGGCCCTGGTTGGTACGGCCCAGCAGGCGGTGCGCCAGGCCGAGGCCGGCGTCGACCTGATCATCGCTGCGGGCGGCGAAGCGGGCGGCCACTGCGGCGAGATCGGCACCATGGTGCTGGTGCCCGAGGCCTGGGCGGCGCTGCAGGACTATCCGCAGGCCACGCTGCTGGCTGCGGGTGGCATCGTCACCGGCCGGCAGATGGCCGCCGCCCTTTGCCTCGGTGCGGCCGGCGTCTGGTGTGGCTCGGTCTGGCTCACCACCAGCGAGGCGGAGACGCCACCGGTGATCAAGGAAAAAATGCTGGCGGCGCGCTCCAGTGACACCGTGCGCTCGCGCAGCCGCACCGGCAAGTTCAGCCGCCAACTGCGTTCGGCCTGGACCGATGCCTGGGAAGCCGGGGACGCGCCGCTGCCGCTGCCGATGCCGCTGCAGACGGCGCTGGTCACGCCCTACCTCAACCTGGTCGACAAGCTGGCCAGCGGCGGCAGCGAGGCGGCTCGCGAACTGAGCACCTACTACGTCGGCCAAGGTGTCGGCCTGATCAACAAGCCGCTGACGACGCGCGCAACCATGCAGGCCTTGCGCGAGGACTTCCTCGCCTCCTACGAGCGCCTGGCCGGTTTCTTCGAAGACGAGGCATGAGGAGCCGCCGATCGTGATCTCAGAAGCCCAGGACTTCCTCGACGAAAGCAACGCCCTGCACGCGCTGGTGGCGCCGCTGGCCGACGCTGACTATGCTCGACCGACCCAGTTCAAGGGCTGGAGCGTCAACGACGTGCTGCAGCACCTGCACTTCTTCAACCTCGTCGCCATCCACTCGCTGCGAGAGCCGGGGCGCTTCGACGCCCTCTACGCCAGCCTCAACGCCCGCCGCAAGGCCGGTCAGAGCACGGTCGAGGCCACCGATGATCTGCTCCAAGGTGTGCGCGGACGCGCCCTGTTGCAGGCCTGGCGGGAAGGCTTCGCGCGCACAGCGGCCGAGTTTGCGCCTGCCGATCCGCGCCAGCGCGTCAAGTGGGTCGGCCCCTGCATGAGCGCCCGCTCGTCGATCTCGGCACGGTTGATGGAAACCTGGGCCCATGGTCAGGAAATCTACGACCTGCTGGGCGTCAGGCGCGTCAACACCGATCGCATCCGCAGCATCGCCACCATTGGCATCAATACCTATGACTGGACCTTCCGCAACCGCAGCGAGCCAGTGCCCGAGCCGCGCCCGCATCTGCGCCTGACGGCGCCTTCCGGCGCCCTCTGGCAGTGGCACGAGGCCAGCGACCAGCACCGCATCGTGGGCCTGGCCGAGGAGTTCTGCCAAGTCGTGACCCAGGTGCGCAACATCCAGGACACGCGGCTGTGCGTCGTCGGTGAACCCGCTCGGCGCTGGATGGCGGTGGCGCAATGCTTTGCCGGCCCGGTGCAGTCACCGCCGATGCCCGGCACCCGAGGCCCGGCCGCATCGGCCGCGGTCGCACCTGAACAAAAGGAGTTGCAATGACCGCATTGCCCACGTGTGAAACCTTGATCCTGCGACGGGACAGCGCGCGTCTGGACGTATTGTTCAACCGTCCACAGCAGCGCAACGCCATCAACTCCGTGATGGCGCGCGAATTCTCCGAACTGGTCGGCTGGCTGGAGCGCACGCCGACGATTCGCGTCGTCACGTTGCGTGGCGCCGGTGGCCACTTCTGCGCCGGTGGCGACATCAAGGAGCGCCGCGGATTGGCCGATGAGGCTGGCGGCGTGGCATCGATCGAGCAGCGCAACCGCGCCGCCGGACACATGTTCATGCGCTTCGCGCGCCTGCCACAGACGACGATCGCCCTGGTTGAAGGCTCAGCCTTCGGCGGCGGTTTCGGCTACGCCTGTCTGACCGACATCACCGTCCTGACGCGTGGCGCCCGTATGGGCATGCCAGAAACCCGGATTGGCGTTGCGCCGGCGCAGATCGCACAGTGGGTGGTGCGGCGCATCGGCTTGCCACGCGCGCGCCAGCTCGCGCTTACGGCCGAGCGCTTTGACGGAGAAACCGCCTACCGCTACGGCGTCGGTCAGTACCTGTGCGACGACGACCAGGCCGAGCGCGTCCTGGACGAGGTGGTGGCCAAGGTCGAATCCTGCGGGCCACTGGCTTGCGCCGCCACCAAACGCATCATGAGTTCCGTCGATGAAGGCCGCGAAGCCGAGATCATCGACCTGGCGGCACGCGAGTTCGGCCAATTGAATGGCGGCCCTGAGGCGCGCGAAGGCCAGATGGCCTTCGCCGAAAAACGGCCACCGGTCTGGAGGGTGGAGCAATGAATCAAGCAAACATGAATAAAGTCGTGCGGATCGGTGGGGCCTCTGGCTACTGGGGGGACAGCGCGGAAGCGGCTCGTCAACTAGTGGAGAAAGGCGATGTCAACTACCTGGTATTTGACTACCTGGCCGAGGTGACGATGTCGATCCTGGTGCGTGCCCGCGCCAAGGCACCCGACGCCGGTTATGCGCGCGACTTCATCGACCTGGTGATGAAACCACTGCTGCCCGAGATCCAGCGCCGCGGCATCCGTGTCATCGCCAACGCGGGCGGCGTCAACGTCCGGGCCTGTGCTGCCACCTTGGCTCAAGTGGCCGAGGAGAGGGGCCTGAAGCTGCGCATCGCCACCGTGACCGGCGACGACCTGATGCCGCGCATCGACGAGCTGCGCGGACAGGACGTGCGCGACATGACCACCGGCAAGCCTATGCCCGAACGGCTGATCAGCGCCAATGCCTACCTCGGGGCGTTTCCTATCGCGGCGGCGCTGGACGCCGGCGCCGACATCGTCATCACCGGCCGCTGCGTCGACAGCGCGACCACCGTCGGTGCGCTGATCCATGAATTCGGCTGGCGGCCCGAAGACCTCGATCGCCTGGCCGCCGGTACGCTGGCCGGCCACATCCTCGAATGCGGCGCGCAGTCCACCGGTGGCAACTTCACCGACTGGCGCGACGTCGTCGCTGGCTGGCCGGACATGGGCTACCCGATCGCCGAGTGCGAAACCTCGGGCCGCTTCGTCATCACGAAGCCCGAGGGCACAGGCGGGCTGGTGTCGCGACTGTCGGTGTCAGAGCAGATCGTCTACGAGTTGGGCGACCCCGGCGCTTACTTGATGCCCGACGTGGTGTGCGACTTCCGCGGCGTCAGCGTCACCGACTGCGGACCCGACCGCGTGCGCATCGAGGGCGCTCGCGGCTACGCGCCGCCGCAGCAATTGAAGGTGTCAGCCACATACCCTGATGGCTACCGCGCCACCGCCAGCACCGTGATCGCCGGCTTCGATGCCGTCGCCAAGGCAGAGGCATACAGCGGCGCCCTGCTTGAGCGCGTCGGCCGCCTGCTTGAGGCGCGCGGCCTCGGCCCACTGCAGGACTCGGCCGTGCACCTGATTGGCGCCGAAACCTTGCTGGGTGCCCACGCTCGGCCCGAGGCGCAGGCCACGCGCGAGGTCATGGTGCGCGTCGACGTGCGCCACGCCAAGCGTGACGCTCTGGAGCTCTTCTCCAAGGAGGTGACGGGTGTGGCCTTGTCCATGACCACCGGTCGCTGCTCGGGCGGTGGCGGCCGGCCTAAGCCGATGCCGGTGGTGGCGCAGTTTGCCTTCTTGGTCGAGCGCGACAAGGTTGACGTCGAGGTGCACGTTGACGGCCAGCCGGTCGCCTTTGCCGCAATGCAGCCGGTGCGCTATTTCGACCCGGCGCAGATGGTCCAGCTCCACATCACTCAGGCCTCCGAGACGACCGGCGATTTGGTGCAGGTACCGCTGATCGAGTTGGCAGTGGCGCGCAGCGGCGACAAGGGGGATAACGCCAACGTCGGTGTCGTCGCCCGCCATGCCGACCTGCTTCCCTGGCTCAAGCGCGCGCTCACGGCCGAGCGCGTCGGGGCCTGGTTCGCGCACGTGATGCGCGGCGGCGCCACACGCTATGACATGCCGGGCCTGCTGGCCTTCAACTTCGTACTCGGAAACGCGCTGGGCGGTGGAGGCACGTCCTCGCTGCACTTGGACACACAAGGGAAGACCTACGCTCAGCAACTGCTAGCCATACCGGTCGAGCTACCCCGATCGTTACTGGTTTACGCACGGCCGAGGACGACGTCATGAATACATCACTCGACGCCCTGCTCAACCCGCGCTCGGTGGCCATCGTCGGCGCCTCGAACGTGCAGGCACGTATCGGTGGCAGGCCGATCCACAACCTCATCCTGTCAGGCTACAAAGGCCAAATCTACCCGGTCAACCCGAAATACTCCGAGGTCCAAGGGCTGACCGCCCACGCTGACGTTAGAACCTTGCCTGGGCCGGTCGACTGCGCCATCGTTGCAGTGCCCGTGGTCGACATCATTGAAACCGTGCGCGCCTGCGCCGACTCAGGCGTGCGTTCGGCCGTGGTCTTCACTTCGGGCTTGGCCGAAGCGGGTGAGCAGGGCGCTGCTATCCAGCAACAACTAACCACCATCGCGCGCGCCACTGGAATGCGCATGGTTGGCCCCAACTGCCTGGGTGTGGCGACGCCGGGTGCAAACTGGTACGGCACATTTGCCAGCTACCCGTCCATGCAGCTGGTGCGCTCAGGTTCGCTGGGCATCATCAGCCAGTCGGGTGCCTATGGCTCTCACCTGTACATGATGGCGCAGACGCGCGGCCTGGGCGTCCGTCACTGGGTCACCACTGGCAACGAGGCGGACGTGGACGTTGCCGAGGTGATCGGCCACTATGCGGTCAGCCCAGAGGTTAAGGTCATTGTGGCCTACGCCGAGGGCGTGCGCGACATGGACGCCATGAAGCGGGCACTGGCCGCCGCGCACGTGGCACGCAAGCCGGTGATTTTCATGAAGGTCGGCCGCACGGCGGTAGGTGCGGCCGCAGCAGCCTCGCACACCGCCTCGCTGGCGGGTGCCGACGCGCTTTACGATGCGCTGTTTGCCCAGTACGGCGTTTACCGCGCTGCCACGACCGAGGAACTGCTCGACGTCGCCTATGCCTGCCAGTTCGGTCAGTTCCCGCGCGGGAAGCGCATTTGTCTGCAAACCATCTCTGGTGGCGTTGGGGTACTCATGGCAGACGCAGCAGAGGAAGCGGGATTACAGTTGCCCGTTCTGCCCCAGCCAGTACAAGACCGGATCACCGAGCTCATCCCTTTTGCCGGCACACGCAACCCGGTTGATTTCACTGGCAAGGCGCTGGCCGAACCGAAATTGATCGAGGAGATCTCCGAGCTTGTGCTGGGCAGCGGCGAATACGACAGCCACCTTGTTTACATGGCCTCTCTGGCCTCGTCACCGCTGACGCGCGACGCGCTGGCCGCAGTCTATGGTCAACTGCGCCAGGCGCACCAGGGCCAGACCATTGTGCTCAGCATCATGGCCAATGCTGAGACAAAGGCCCACTACGAACAGTTGCGCATACCGTGCTTCGAGGATCCGTCGCTTGCGGTGCGTGCCGTTGCCGCATTGACCAGCCTCGGTCAGGCCTTCGAGCGGCCGCTCCCGATGGCCAAAACTGGTCGACCGGCCGGTGCACTGGACGTGCCCATGAACACCGTTGACGAATACCAGGCCAAGCAGATCCTGGCCAGTTGGGGCATCCCGGTGGCCGCTGACGTACTCGTACGCTCGCGCGATGAAGCCAAGGCTGCCTGGTCAGCCATCGGTGGCAGTGCCGTTATGAAGATCGCTTCAGCGGAAGTTCTGCACAAGACTGAGATCGGCGGCGTCATCCTTGGCGTCGCGTCGGCCGAGGCGGCGGGCGAAGCCTACGACACGTTGATGCAGCGCCTGAGTGCCGCCCGGCCTGATGTGAGCGATGCTGCCGTTCTCGTTACCCCCATGATCAAGGGGGGCATTGAGACCGTACTCGGTGTCTCCAACGATCCGCTGTTCGGCCCAGTCGTCATGTTCGGTCTGGGCGGTGTCCTGGTCGAGGTCTTGCACGACGTCACATTCCGCTTGGCGCCCTTTGACGAAGCCGAGGCGCGGCGAATGATCGACACCATTCGTGGCCGCGCAGTACTTGACGGCGTACGCGGTGCGTTGCCATCGGATATCGACACACTGGCACGGACGCTTTCGCGTCTGTCGATCTTCGCTGCTGAGAACATGCAGCGGATCGAATCCGTCGACGTCAACCCGTTCGTTGTCTTCCCAGACGGCGCCGTGGCATTGGACGCCCTGATCGTCCCAAAAACCGATAGGAGGCATGACCCGACACCTGCCCGCCAAACGACGAAGTGAATATTTCATCTCATCAAAGCAATAGGAGACAAGCATGTTCAAGATCATCACCACCCTGGCTATTGGCGCCCTCGGCCTCGTCCTGGGATCGGCCGGTCAGGCCGAGCAGTTCACCTATGGGACTTACTTCAAGGCGACGCATAACATCATTGCTGGTGCCGTCAAGCCTTACTTCGACGAAGTCACCAAGAAGACGGACGGCGCGCTCACCTTCAAATTTCTCACCGACGGTACGGTCGTAGGTGCCGCGACCACCACCAAGGGTGTGCAGCAAGGCCTGGTCGATATGGGCACCGTCATTCCCATCTATTCCTCGTCGGTCCTTCCCATGACGGCGCTGTTCAGCAGCCTGCCGCTGTTCAAGACCGACTCGCTGGTCGAGACTGGTGCCATCAACGAGCTGTTTTTTCTCAACTGCGACGAATGCCAGCCGGAGTGGGCCAACTCCGGCATCACGCCACTCGCCATGTACGGCAGTTCGCCCTACTACCTGCAATGCGCCAAACCAGTCGATGGTCTCGACGATCTCAAGGGCAAGCGCATCCAGGGCACCGGCGAATACGGGGCACTGGCAACAGCCTTCGGTGGCCAGCCCATGGGCCTGACGGGTACCGAGCTTTACACCGGCATGAGCCAAGGGACACTCGATTGTGTCCTTGGCGCCGCAGCCTGGCTTGACACCTACGGCCTGAAAGATGTCGTCAAGTACGTGGTCGACGTGCCCATGGGCGTCTTCCGTCCGGTCAGCCAGATGAACATGAACACCAAGAAATGGAACAGGCTCACCAAGGACCAGCGGAAGGTGATGATCGATGGGCTAGCGGGGATGGTTGCCAATTCGGCCTACGAGTATGTCAAGGAGGACGAGGTCTCGCGCGCGCACGCGCTTGCTGCGGGCGTTAAGTTCGTGCGGCCCTTTGACGGCTTCATGCAAATTTTTACCAAGGTCGGCACCGAGAGCAGCGCTCGGTTTGTCGAACTGGCCAGCAAGAAGGGTATGAAAGATCCGCAGCGCCTGCTTGACCGCTATCTCGAACTCGAAAAGGACTGGAGCGGCATCGTCGCCAACGCCAAGTCTAGGGCTGACTACGAAGCGGCGCTGCGCGATCGCATCTTCAGCAAGGTGAAGTGGTCAGCCCAGTGAGCGATCTCACGAGGAAGATTTCATGCGCGTATTCATTGTCGGCCTTAACCGCCTATTCCTCATCATCGCCGGTGCCATCCTGGTGCTGATGACCGTGCAGATTGGTCTGGTAGCGCTGTCGCGGGCGCTATTCAGCACGTCCTTTGACGGCAGCGTCGAGATCGCCAAGTATTACTACATGGTGGCCTTGTCGGCGCTCGCCCTTGGCGCCGTGCAGGCCGGCCGAGAGCACGTCATCGTCGAGGTTTTCACACAGTGGATGAGTGCGCGTGCCCGGGCGATTCTTGACTGGTGTGCCCTGGTGTTCTCCACGCTCTATGCCGCTTTGCTGGCCTGGGGTTGCACGCTTGCGGCCATCGACGCATTCGAGAGTCGCGAGTTCTACCGCCTGTTCGCCTACGACCTGATTATCTGGCCCTCGCGCTGGGTGCTCGCCATTGGCTTGGGCGGCTTCCTGATCACCGCGATCTACATGATCTTTACCCGCAGGGAGAAGCTGTGATGAACGGATCGGCGCGGCCATTGCCCCACTCTCCATCCATCTGCAAGAGGTTGAATCATGGCTGAAATCTACGGCCTCATTGCCCTGATGGCGCTCATCATCCTGTTGGCGTTGCGGGTGCCCATCGCTGTTGGTTTGGGCGCCACGGCCATGGTTGGTCTGTGGGCCATCCTCGGATTTGATCCGATGATCGGTGCAGCCGGTAATCTGACCTTCGATTTCGTCGCCAGTTGGGAACTGTCAGCCATCCCGCTGTTCATCTTCATGGGGGCCATCAGCTCCGGCAGCGGCCTGGTCGCCAGCTTGTACGAGGTCGCTCGCGTCTGGCTGGCCCGCGTCCCCGGAGGCTTGGCGGTGGCCACCAACCTGTCGGCTGCCGGCTTTGCAGCCGCTTCCGGTTCGTCGCTGGCGACCACCGCCGCCATGGGCGAACTGGCGATCCCGGAAATGCTGCGTGCGCGCTACCAGCCAGCGCTCTCGTGCGCCGTCGTCGCTGCTTCGGGCACGCTTGGCTCTCTTATTCCTCCTAGCATTTTGCTGGTCATCTTCGGCTTGATAGCCGAAGTGTCGATCGGCGACCTGCTGCTGGCGGGCATCGTCCCCGGACTGCTGACGGCATTTGCCTATGGCGCTTTGATCATCATCCGCTGCAAGCTCAATCCGAGTTTGGCGCCGCGTGACGAAATGGCGGTGAAGATGCCGCTGGGCAAACGTTTGCGCATGCTGCGCAATGTCTGGCCGCTACCAGTCCTGATCGCGGCCGTGGTCGGCACCATCTACTCGGGTATGGCGACGGCCACCGAAGCGGCGGCTCTGGGCTGCCTAGTGGCCATCGTCATCGCCATGGCCATGCGACGCCTGACATGGGCCATCCTGCTGCAAAGCATCCGCAGCACGCTGCACATGACGAGCATGATCTTCTTCATTGTCCTGGGCGCAGTTCTGTTTTCCAAGTTCCTCGCCATCACCGGAACGCCTGAACTGATTGCCAAATCGGCGGTGTTCGCCGAAGGCAACCCCTATCTGCTTTTTTTCATTATCTCGGTCATTTTCCTGATCCTCGGCATGTTCATTGACTCGCTCGGCATGATGCTGCTGACCGTGCCGATCTTCCTGCCCTTGGTGAAGGAAACGGGATTCAGCATCATCTGGTTTGGTGTCTTTGTCGTCAAATGGGTCGAGATTGGCTTGATAACACCACCTGTAGGAATGAATGCCTTCATCGTCAAGGGCATCGTCGGTAGCAAGGTCAGCCTGGGATCCATCTTCAAGGGCCTGCTCTGGTTCATCGGCCTGGAATTTTTCCTCATGACGATTCTGACTGCGTTCCCGCAGATCGTCACGTTCCTGCCGGACTTGGCGCGCGGTTAAGGCCGCTGCAATCTCAAACTTCCACAAGGGAAATCTCCATCATGAAGTTCACAGCCGAACATCGCAGCCTATACGACACCACCAGCAGTTTCATAAAGAACGAGATCAATCCTCACGTCGACGAGTGGGAAAAGGAAGGCATCTTCCCCGCGCACGAGTTGTTCAAGAAGATGGGCAAGCTCGGCCTGCTTGGCATAGAAAAGCCTGAGCAGTACGGCGGCTTGGGTCTGGACTGGAGCTATACGCTGATGTTTTCCGAGGCGCTCGGCGAAATCGCGTGCGGCGGCATTCCGATGGCCATTGGCGTGCAAACCTGCATGTCAACGCCAGCGCTGGCGCGTTTCGGCTCGGATGAATTGCGCAAAGAATTCCTTGCTCCGGCCATCGCCGGCGATTACGTGGCTTGTATCGGCGTATCGGAGACCGGAGCAGGCTCTGACGTGGCATCGCTCAAGACCTCCGCTCGCTCCGACGGTGATGATTACATCATCAACGGTGGCAAGATGTGGATCACTAACGGCACCCAGGCCGACTTCATATGCTTGCTGGCCAATACCAGCGACGGCCCCGTACATCGCAACAAGTCGCTCATCATCGTTCCGCTCAAGTCCAAGGGTGTCACTGTCGCGCGAAAACTCGACAAGATGGGCATGCGTTCGTCCGACACGGCGCAGCTCTTTTTCGAGGATGTCCGCGTACCCAAACGCTACCGGATTGGCGAAGAAGGCCAAGGCTTCATCTACCAGATGCGCCAATTTCAGGAGGAGCGCCTGTTTGCCGCTGCCAAGCAAATCCGTTCCATGGAACGCGCCATTGAGGATACGATCGCCTACACGCGTCAGCGCGAGGCTTTTGGTCGGCCGCTCCTTGATAACCAGGTCATTCACTTCCGTTTGGCCGAGCTGCAGACCGAGATCGAAGCCTTGCGCTCAATGGTTTACCGCGCTGTCGAGGGGTATATCGACGGTGAAGATGTGACACCGCTGGCTTCAATGGCCAAACTCAAGGGTGGTCGCTTGGCACGCGAGGTCGCCAGCAGTTGCCTGCAGTACTACGGCGGCATGGGCTTCATGAACGAGACGCCAATCAGCCGCATGTTTCGTGACACTCGTTTGGCTTCCATCGGCGGTGGCGCAGACGAAATCATGCTCACCATCTTGTCCAAGCACATGGGCACACTGCCTAAAAATCGCCACTGATACCAATTGCCTGGCTGTCCTCGCGGACCTTAAAGTGCACGCATCCCGTGGGCCCGGCTCCGGCGACTGACCTGGCCGGGGTGGGTGCATCGGTTGGGCGACGCGCCAGCGCCGCGCTGCCAGGCGCGGCCCAAAGGTTCGCTATTTCGAGGTGGCCGACCGTGCCTGCGAGAGCGGCTGGTTTTAAGGCCTAATGAAAAAGCGCTAGTAGCTATCAAAAACAAATCACCCCGAAACACCCAGGAGCCCGCCATGCGCGAAGCCGTCATCGTTTCCACCGCCCGCACGCCGCTGACCAAGTCGCACCGCGGCGAATTCAACCAAACCTCGGGCGCCCAGCTGGGGGCCTTCTCGGTGCAGGCTGCCGTGCAGCGCGCCGGCATCGACCCCGGCCTGATCGAAGACCTGGTCTGGGGCTGTGGCTACCCCGAGGGCACCACCGGCCGCAACATCGGCCGTCAGACCGCGCTGCGCGCCGGCCTGCCGGTGACGGTGGGCGGCACGGTGATCAACCGCTTCTGCTCCTCGGGCCTGCAGGCGATCGCTGTGGCCGCGGGGCGCATCGTGCTGGAGGGCGTGCCGGCCATGGTCGCCGGCGGCGTGGAGAGCATCTCGCTCATGAACCCCGCCGGCCGCAGCGGCGCCTCGCACCTGGACCCCTGGCTGGTGGAGCACAAGCCCGCGCTGTTCATGGAGATGATCGACACCGCCGACGTGGTGGCCCAGCGCTATGGCATCACGCGCGAGGACCAGGACGCGTTCTCGCTGCAGAGCCAGCAGCGCACCGCGGCCGCGCAGGCCAGTGGCGTGTTCGACAACGAGATCGTGCACTGCGCCACCACCATGGCCGAGAAGAACAAGGAAACCGGCGAAGTGATCTACCGCGAGGTGGTCGCCACCATGGACAACTGCAATCGCCCCGGCACCACGCTCGAAGGCTTGGCCAGGCTGGAGCCCGTGAAGGGCGCGGGCAAGTTCGTCACGGCGGGCAACGCCTCGCAGCTGTCCGACGGCTCGGCCGCCTGCGTGATGATGGAAGCCAAGGAAGCCGAGCGCTGCGGCTTGCAGGCCCTGGGGGCGTTTCGCGGCTTTGCCGTGGCGGGCTGCGAGCCCGACGAGATGGGCATCGGCCCGGTGTTCGCTGTGCCGCGCCTGCTGGAGCGCGCGGGCCTGAAGGTCGAAGACATCGCCCTGTGGGAGCTGAACGAGGCCTTTGCCTCGCAGGCGCTGTACTGCCAGCGGCAGCTGGGCATTCCCATGGAGCGCCTGAACGTCAACGGTGGCGCCATCTCCATCGGCCACCCGTTCGGCATGACGGGCGCGCGCCTGGCAGGCCATGTCCTGCTGGAAGGCCAGCGCCGCAAGGCCAGAGACCCGTCCGTGAAGTGGGCGGTGGTGACCATGTGCATCGGCGGCGGGCAGGGCGCGGCCGGGCTGTTTGAAATTTTCTGAAGAGACTCCCATGGATCTGCAATTCAACCTCCGAGGAGCAGACCGAGGCACAGACACTGGAAATGCTCGACGCCAAGCTGCAGGTGATGGTGCCCGAGCTGCTGCAGGCCAACGATGCCCTGCCACCAGAGCAAGACCTTCAACTTGAACTGCACCTTGGCTTGGCCGATCGAGCAGATTGCGCCATACTCCTTCGTGTCCATCTTGACTTCGGACCAGCGCTGAGCCAAAGCCGGCCCTGATCTCTCCATCCGGCTCCGATGCTCGAAGAATTGCGCATGCATTAACTGACTTTTTCCTGAGTGTGAATCGCACCGCGAAAGCGGTAACGGGCGATACTGTCTGCCTCTGGTGGCTCTGGCCATCTCTGGCGCGCAAGCCTCGCCGCCGTTGCCTGCTTCGTGTGCGTTGATCAACGTACATCAGGAGAAAGACATGGCAGAGATCACATTCGCCGAAAGCCAATCGGCCGACCCGACAGAGCGCGCCATCGCACGGCGCGTTACGCGCATCCTGCAAGACCGGCGACTGGGCGAGAAGGAACGCATAAGTCTCGTCAGACAAGCCCAGCAAGAACTGCTGCAGCACCGCCGCCAACAGGAAGAAACTGCCCGGGCGCAAGCCCTGGCCAAAGCCACTGCCTTGCCTCAAGGCTACGAGGCCCGCAGCGTCACGACCGACAACGGCCGGGTCATGGTCGGTGCACTCAGCCCGGGTCAGCGCTTCGTCTGGATCGACGCCGATCCCGAATCCCAGCAAGAACGTTAAGCACCCGAATGCCCGCCGCGTGCGGGCATTTTGGGGCGTCGCCGAGCACACTTTACAAGCGCTGATCGAGGCGTCCAGGAGGGTCTGAAACCACTGCCGAACTTCTCAGGAAACCATTCCTGAGAACCTTTGACGACAGGCCCATGCTGCCCATAGACTGGCATCAAACGGGTGCGCAAAACGAGCAATTTCACCTGTGGATTTCGCATGCACCCGACTTCTGAAATCAACCAGAACACCCATCGTGGCCCAACTCATTGCCATCGCCATCGTCAGCATCCTGATCTGCGGCTTTGCCTTCTGGCTGGTCAGCAACGTCATCGCGCAGGAGAGCGAGGCCGAAGAGAAGGCATGCTCGCCCACAGGCAGGATCCTGCCCAGCAGACGCTACACCGTGGTGAGCACCTCCCTGTCCGAAGGGCGGTACAGCGCCTGTGTGAAGGGACTACCCGGCTTTACCGCCTATGGCGAAACGGCGCAGTCTGCTCGAACCCGCGCCAGTGCACTGGCATTGCATCAGCTGGCCGCACGTATCGCCGAAGGCGAGATGAGCCTGCAAGGCGTGCAGTTCGTGATGCGCGCCGACGCCGACCCCGAGACAGATGGAGATGCTCCAGGACCAGAGCACCCTGGTGAGCCAGATTCGGCGCAACTGCGCGAGCGCAGCTCACACACGCACGAAGACCGATTCCAGCGCCGCGCCGAGGACGCTATCGACGCCGCCGTGCACTGCGGTGATGGCGTTCCTGCGCATCAGGTCATCGAACGCCTGAAGGCGCGCCTTGCAGCCATTGCAGGACAGGGAGCAGAGCACATGAGAACGGATGGAGAACTTCGGCTCGGCCAAATCATTCGCCATAGCGTGCTGCTGTACTTTGCCCCCCTCGTGGGGGCCTGCAGAGGCATCAGGACAGAGCTGCGGCTTGTACAACGACAGATTGATCGAGAAAGGCGCGAGTGTCGGAGGAGGGGGGAGAGGGCAGGGCAGAGCTCGGGGAAGACGCCAAAGCCATGACCGACGCGCCAGCTGCGATGGAGCGCCGCCTGGCGGATCGGTTAGACGCTGCTAACGCCCAAATCTGCCAAAAGCTTGATGACCTGACGCGCGGTTGCAGGCACGTGCGCTGGGTGTTGATCGTGCTGATGGTCTTGGAAGTGATTGTCTTGTTCGAGGTTGCCTGAATCTTTGGGGCCAAGGCGCGTGTGCGACCCATGTTGCTCGCTGAGCTGGCCAAGCAGGCACTTGGGTGGCCTGCCTCCCGCTTTTGCTACGCGGCATTGATATGACCCGCAATTCTCCGTAAAGGTGCTTCATGCAAGAAATTCTCCGCGACCCCTATCTTGTAGGCCTGATCATCTTCGCCGTGGCGATCAATCTGGCCGCGCTTGGCATGAAGATGCAGCGAACGGCCGAGCCCGAACGGAGAAAGGATTAGCGCCCGGCGATTGGTGTTTTGGGGCTGATGCGGCCCGCGCACGATTTTGTGTAGCGGCACGCTCGCCTGTGTCGGGTGACGGGCACGTCCAGCACTTCGTCGGCCGAAGCCATTTACTCACTGGGCTGCCGCTCTCAGTGTCTGGTATGGGTATGCTTGCGCAGGAACTCGGCCATAACGGGATGGTCGGCAGTCAGCGTCTGCATGCGGCCGTCCACCATTCCGGTCACCGGGATGCCTGCGCGAAGGTTGGAGAGCACCGCTTCAGTCACGGCCAACTTGGCAAGACGCGTTATTTCGTCCGTGCTCAGGTTGTGGATTGCTTGCTTGTGCGGCCTCATGCATGAAATTGTCCATACTCTGTGGCTTGCCGGCAAGGCTTTGGAGAGAACGGTGCGATATCGTGCACAGTCCCTGGTCGAGAGGCCGGATTGTTACGAGATTGTTTCGGGATGGAGAAAGGACCAGTCAATGCAGGAACGCGCCACTATGAAACGCACAACCACACTGCTCGTACTGGCACTGGCCTGCGCGCCGGCTTGGGCGATCAACAAGTGCACGTTGCCGGGCGGCAAGGTGGTGTTTCAGGATTTGCCCTGCGCGGGTGCGGGGGAGGAGATCACGGTGCGCCCAGCCTCTGGCACGGCACCAGCGGTCCCTGCATCTGCAAGTGGGGGCGGCGTCGCGACGGCTGACGTACAGCCCAAGCCCAAGGAGGGTGTGTTTGGCGACGCGTGGCGCCGTCGCCATGAGCTCGAGCGCACGATCAAGGATTCACGCGCGCAGATGGCCAACAACGAGGCGCAGTGCCACTTCAAGCAGCAGCAGCTGCAGGCGCGCCAGCAAGGCGCCAACAACAATCTGGCGGGGGCCACCTATCGGCAGTCTCTGGCGGCAGAGATGCAGGCCAACGCGACGTTGTGTGAAACCCGCTCGCGCGAGCTGCAGCGCCTGGTTGACCGCTCGCAAAAAGAGCTGGATGCGATGAACGCGAGCAAGCCGTAGCAGTTGCGGGCCACGCGCAAGCGGGCGAACGAGCGCTATCGCCCGCTGTTCTAAGGCAATGCTGATTAAGGTCCACGGCCAGCGCGTGTGAGGCGTTATGTAGCGATGAAGTAAAAGACCTTGGCGATGGCCGCTGATCAAGGCTCAGGATTCGGGCAGTACCGCAAGTGCACGCGACGCGACGGATTTCTACAAACGATGGACGCCATCGTGCTGTGGGCGGCGCTGTGCAAAGTAATCAAGCCGCACTACCGCCAAGGCGGACAACGGCCGCCCCCCCATCGGTCTGCAGCGCATGCTGCGCATCCATTTCATGCAGCAATGGTTCGGCCTGTCGGACGTGGCCATGGGAGGCGCTCTTTGACGTGCCGCTGTACCGTGAATTTGCAGGCCTTGGCAGCACGCATCGCCTGCCCGACCGGGCGAGCATCCTTCGGTTCCGTCACCTGCTGGAAAGGCAGCGGCCTTCGAGCACTTCAACGAAGTGCATTCGCACTCGTCGTTGAAAATGCGCTCGCCTCGGGAGTTCAGGCGGCAGCAGGCTGCAGTGAATGACCAGGCGCTTTATTGCGAATAGGATGGGGCCGGGAGTACGGGGCAACATCAAAGAAAAATCTCAAGTATCAAAAGAATGAGCCTTAAGTCATATCAACTGTCTGCTCTGTTCGAGACGCTCGCTGCATACTCGGAAGGGATCGTGGTGGTTAATGAAGCCACAGAAATCGTTTGGATAAGCGACACCTATCTGTCCATCTTGCCCAAACTGTCGGTGTCCAAGGTCTCACAGATGATCGGGCACAAAGTACAGGACATCATCCCGAACACCCGTTTGCACGAGATCGTGCAAACAGGCGAGCCCATGATGATGGATCTGATGGTTTCTTCGGCAGGAACCTTCTTGGTCAGCCGCATTCCGCATACGTAATGCGAAAGGGCGCGTTACGGGTGCGATGGGCGTGGTTTGGCTTACGGACCCCCTCGGCTCATTGCGTCCGCTGATGTCAAAATTCATGGAGCTCAATCGAGAGCTCGTCTCGCGGCAGACATCTTCAAAGCGCGGGCGCAGTGCGCAATACACGTTGGCCGACTATCTCGGCGACAGTCCGATCGTGCGTCAGATGAAAGACAGCGTTGAGCGCTGCGCAAAGTCCAACAGCGCTGTTTTGTTGCTCGGGGAAACCGGTGTCGGTAAGGTGAACGGCCCCGGGTATCGAGGAGGCCAGTTGGTTTAAGTTGAGGTCGCCTGCACGGCCTCACTGGCGAGTTGCCGCCAGTAGTTTGCCTCAGCTTCTGCCGGAGGGATGCCCCCAATCGGCTTGAGCACTCGGATGTGGTTGAACCAGTGCACCCATTGCAGGGTGGCCAGTTCCACGGATTCCCTGGTTTTCCAGGGTCCCCGGCGGTGAATCAATTCGGCTTTGTACAGCCCGTTGATGGTCTCGGCCAGCGCGTTGTCGTAGCTGTCGCCGCGACTGCCCACCGAAGGCCGGATGCCCGCTTCGGCCAGGCGCTCCGAGTAGCGAATCGACAGGTATTGCGACCCCCTGGTCGATGAAGCGCTTCAGCTCTTCAAACGGCGGTCGAGCTCCGCCTGGGCGAAAAACGCGCTGGCAGCCTTGAGGATGTCGTTGGCGCGGCGCAGCTCCTTGTTCTCGCGCTCAAGCTGCTTGAGGCGTTCACGCTCGCTGCTGCTCAACCCCTCGCGCCGGCCTGCATCGACTTCCTCGCGCTTGACCCAGTCGAGCAACGTCTGCGGCACGCAGCCAATCTTGGGCGCGATGGACTCGATGGCCGCCCACAGCGACGGGTACTCCCCTCGGTGCTCTTGCACCATCCTCACCGCCCGCTCGCGCACCTCGGGTGAAAACTTTGTTGACTTGTTCATGGCCCCATCTTCTCAAGTGTTGGAGCCTCCTCAAAACCCGGGGCCGTTCAAGGAGCTAATCGCTCAGGGGCTGCACGATGCCTCGCTGCGCCGCGACGGGCCGTTTGTGGCGATCAACGTGGCGGCAATACCGGAGACCTTGCTCGAAGCTGAACTGTTTGGCGTCGCCCCGGGGGCTTACACCGGCGCCGATAAACATGGGCGCCAGGGAAAGATTGAATTGGCGAATCAGGGCACGCTGTTCCTTGATGAGGTTGGCGACATGCCTGTTGCAATTCAAGTCAAGCTGCTGCGTGTTTTGCAGGAACGTGTGTTGGAACCCTTGGGTTCCAACAAACTGGTGGCGATTGACGTGCGCCTAGTGTCTGCTACGAGCGTAGACCTGGAGCAGAAGATACGCTCAGGTGCCTTTCGAGCTGACCTTTTCTATCGACTCAGCGCACTGCCCATCCGGTTGCCTGCGCTGCGCGAACGTGTTGAAGACATCCCCGTCATTGCAAACGCCATCCTAGCCAGCATTTGCGAAGCCGATCGATTGCCACCCAAGCGTCTGTCGCGCGAAGCTTTGACCAAGCTGCAGCGCCACGCTTGCGTTGCATTGAAGTGGTCTCCTTAGAGTGGATGGGACACAATGGATTGTGTGAATGCGCGTTGGCGCCGTGAATCGTCGGATGCGACGATTTGCAGCCATTTCGCTCCATGTCTACTGCGGCTTCGCCATGTAGCGCTGCGCCGCCTGCCATCCCAGCTCGGCCAGCGGACCTGCTTTGGCTCCTGTCTCCACCGCGTCGACTGCGGCGGCATTGCCGTCCTGCGCCCGCTGTGCGATGCCGTGCAGGATGGCCGCTATGCGGAACAGGTTGTAGGCCAGGTAGAAGTCCCAGTGCTCGGCCGCCTGGCGGCCCGTGGCCTGTTCATACCAGGCCACGTATTCCTGCTCGGACGGGATGCCCAGCACCGCCAAATCAAGCCCAGCGATACCGCGCCACAGGCTGGGTGAGATGCGCCACGCCATGCACTGGTAGGCCAGGTCGGCCAGTGGGTGTCCCAGCGTGGACAACTCCCAGTCCAGCACGCCGATCACGCGCGGCTCGCTGGGGTGGAACACCAGGTTGTCCAGGCGGTAGTCGCCGTGCACCAGCGTGGTCTCGTCGTCCTGCGGCAGGTGCTGGGGCAACCAGTCCATGAGCCGCTCCATCGCCGGCGTGACGGGCACGGTGGCCTCGCGGCACTGGCGCGACCAGCGCGCCACTTGGCGGCCCACGTAGTTGCCGGGTTTGCCGTAGTCGGCCAGGCCCACGGCGGTGTAATCCACGGCGTGCAGCGCGGCGATCACGCGGTTCATCTCGCGGTAGATGGCGGTGCGCTCGGCCGCTGCCATGCCGGGCAGCGACTGGTCCATGAGCACGCGGCCCTGCAAGAACTCCATCACATAGAACGGCGTGCCCAGCAGCGCGGCGTCGTCGCAGTAGGCCAGCATGCGTGGCACAGGGACGGCTGTGTCCTGCAGCGCGCGCATCACGCGGTATTCGCGGTCGATGGCGTGGGCCGACGCAATCAGCGCGCCCGGCGGCTTCTTGCGCAGCACGTAGCTGCGGCCGTCGTCAGTGGTGAGGCGAAAGGTGGGATTGGATTGCCCGCCGGCGAGCACCGTGGCCGCCACCGGCCCCGCACCCGCCAGGCCCAGCGCGCGCAGGTAGTCGCCCAGTGCGTCCAGTGGCAGAGAAGTGGACGCCCCGCTCATAGCGAACTCACCAGGTGTGCGCCGTCCACCGCCACGGTGGCGCCCGACATGGCGGCGCCTGCATCCGAGGCCAGCAGCAGCAGCGGGCCGTCCAGGTCCGTCAGTTCGCCAAAGCGGCGACTGGGGATGCGGCTGCGCAGCTTGTCACCCGGCTCGCTGGTGAGGAAGCCGCGGTTCAGGTCGGTGACCACGTAGCCGGGCAACAAAGCGTTCACGCGGATGTGGTGGCGCGCCAGCTCCAGAGCCATGGCCTTGGTTGCCTGGATCACGCCGGCCTTGGATATCGCATACGGCGCCACGCCGCCGGCCACGCGCTCGCCCAGAATGGAGGCCACGTTGACGATCGTGCCGCCCTTGCCGGCCGCTACCATGCGGCGCGCGGCCTCGGTGGCCACGAGCCAGCAGCCCTTGAGGTTGGTGTCCAGCACCTGGTCGAAGTCGGCCTCGGTCTGCTCCAGCAGCGGGCGCGTCACGGTCACGCCGGCGTTGTTGATGACCACGTCGGGCACGCCCCACTCGCCCACGGCGTCCAGGCAGGCGCGCACGCTGGCGGTGTCGGTCACGTCGAGAGAGAAGGCGCGCGCCTGGCCGCCGGTCGCGGTGATGGCCTGCACCACGCCCTGCAGCTTGTCGGTGCGACGCGCGGCCACGGCTACGCGCGCACCGGCAGCGGCCAGCACTTCAGCGAAGTGCGTGCCCAGGCCGCTGGAGGCGCCGGTGACCAGCACCAGCCTGCCGCTCAGGCTGAAGCGCTCCATCACATCGTGCGCCATGCTCAGGCCCCTCCTTCGCGCAGCAGTTCGGCCTCGGCCTTTTCGGCCAGGTGCACGAGCTTCCTGGCCATGCTCCAGCGGTGCACCTCGCTCGGGCCGTCGTAGACGCGAAAGGCGCGCATGTCGGTGAAGATGCGCATCACGGGTGTCTCGCCTGTCACGCCCTGGCCGCCCAGGATCTGCACGCTGCGGTCCACCACGCGCCACTCGGCCTCCGAGCACACGACCTTGGCGCGACTGGACTCGAAGTTGCACTTCTCGCCCTGGTCCAGCATCCACGCGGTGTGCCAGATATGCAGGCGCGCGGTGTGCAGGTCCATGTCGTTGTCGGCCAGCATATAGCCCACGCCCTCATGCTCGGCCAGCGGCTTGCCGAAGGCGTGGCGCTTGCGCGCGTATTCCAGCGCCGTATCGTGCGCACGGCGCGCCTGGCCCAGCCAGCGCATGCAGTGCGTCAGGCGCGCGGGCGCCAGCCGCACCTGGGCGTAGCGAAAGCCCTTGCCGATTTCGCCCAGCACGTCGGCGGCCGGCACGCGCAGGTTGTCGAAGCGCAGCACGCCATGGCCGCCGGTGAAGCAAGCATCCATCGCGTCCATGTTGCGCTCCAGCACGATGCCGGGTCTATCCATGTCGGATAGGAACATGGTCGCCGAGCCATCCTCAATGCGCGCCATGATGATGGCGTAGTGCGCCCCTGCGGCGCCGGTGATGAACCACTTGCGGCCTTTGATCACATAGTCGTCGCCATCACGCACCGCCGTGGTGTCCAGCATGGACGGGTCTGCCCCCGCACCGGGCGCGGGCTCGGTCATGGCAAAGCACGAACGCCACTTGCCCGCGACCTGGCCGCGCAGCCAGCGCTCCTTCTGCGCGGGCGTGGCCACCTCTTCCATCAGGTGGATGTTGCCCTCGTCCGGCGCGTGGATGTTGAGCGCCGTGGGGCCGAGCCAGGAGTAGCCTGCCTCCTCGAACACCACGGCCTTCTCCACATGCGACAGGCCTAGGCCGCCCATGGCCCGCGAGGCGTGGGGTGTGAGCAGCCCGGCCGCCCGGCCGCGCGCCACCAGCTCATTGCGCAGCGCTTCGCTGGGGCCGTGGTTAGACTGGCGCTCGTCGTTTTCCAGCGGAATCACCTGTTCGGCGATGAATTGTCGGACCTTGTCGCGCAATGCGCGCAGCGCGGGCGAAATAGAAAAATCCATGCAGCACCTCATGAAAAAGGGTCAACCAGAAAGTCTGGAAGATTGCAGATGATATTGTCAGACAATATTGAAAACAAGTCCCTACGTTCCGTGCTAACGTTGGCACTCTTCTCCAGTCTCGTTCACCCCATGTCTGCCACCCTGCCGCCTGAATCCGTTACCGACACCCCGGAGTCCGCCGCCGACGCAGTGTTCCACGGCATCGTGCAGGGGCTGGCGCAGCAGCGCTTCGTGCCCGGCCAGCGGCTCGTCGAAGTGGACCTGGCGGCGCAGTTCGGCGTCAGCCGCGCCTCGGTGCGCGAGGCGCTGCAGCGCTTGGCGGCCCAGGGCCTGGTGGAGCTGTTTCGCAACAAAGGGGCAGCCATACGCACCCTGTCGGCGCAGGAGACGCTGGAGGTGCTGGACGTGGCCGAGCGCATGACCGGCCTGCTCGCGCGCAGCGCAGCACGCGCCATTGCCGCCGGCGCGCAGCGCGCGCCAATCCAGGCTGCACTGGCCCAGCTCCACGAGGCCGACCGCGGCCAAGACACGGACGCCTTCGCCAGTGCGCGCCGCGGCATGTACCGCGCGCTGCTGGACACCGGCCGCAGCCGCGAGCTGCGCCGCCTGCTGCCCTCCATCCACATGCCCATCGTCTATGCCCAGCATCGACCAGCCGCGCTGCAGCAGGTGCGCATGCGGGATTACAAGGCCATGTGCCAAGCCGTCTTGGCGGGTGACGAAAACGGAGCCGACGCAGCGGGCATGGCTCATGTACGCCATGTGCGCGAATCTATCGTCTCACTCCAACATGCGGCGCCAACAGACGTGCCACCCTGGCCCTTTCAATCAACTCAAGACGCAAGCCTTCGCTCGGACTCCGGGGGTCTGCCCCTTCGTCATTCTGGACCTGCAACACCCCGCAGAGCGGTGAAAGCACGGGCACCGAACAACTCAAGGGGTAGTTGAAAATTTATCGGAGGTTTTCCGGAATGCGCAAGCTTAGTATTTATCCGTAAATTAATTTATTCTCCGATTGCCGACTGTTGAACGGCGCAGGAGCAATGGATGGCTAGGGCCCATACAAACTCATGGGAAGTGACGGATGAGTTCTGGAAACGAGTGCAGCCACTGGTGCCGCAGGCGGTGCGAGACCCGAACAGGCAGTACAAGCGAGGCCCAGGCGCGGGTCGCCCCGCCAAGCCGCCCCGCCTGGTGTTTGAGGCCATCATGTACGTATTGCGCACGGGCTGCCAGTGGAAGGCCCTGCCTGCCGAGCGCTTTGGCAGCGCCAGTGCGATTCATCAGAAATTCATGCAATGGTCGAAAGCAGGATTTTTCGAGGACCTATGGCGTGCAGGCCTTGCCGAGTACGACGACTGCGAAGGCATCGCCTGGCGCTGGCAGAGCATCGACGGAGCGATGTTCAAGGCCCCCTTGGCGCAAGAGGCCGTGGGGCGCAACCCCACGGATCGGGGAAAAAAAGGGCAGCAAGCGCCACCTGCTGGTGGACGGGCGTGGCGTCCCATTGTCACTCGCCGGGACCGGAGCGGACGTGCACGACGTGACGCAACTTGAAGCAGTATTGGGCGCATGCATGATCAAGCGCTGCACACCCAAGCAACGGCGCAGCAAGCACCTATGCGCCGACGCGGGCTATCGGGGCAAAAACGCCATGCAGATCATCCTGGCGCACGGCTACATCCCGCACGTCGTGGGGCGCAAGAGCGAGGCGCAGCACAAGAAGCGCAATCCACAGAGGAAAGCGCGCAGCTGGGTGGTGGAGGCCTGTCACGGCTGGTTCAACCGCTTTCGCAAGCTGCTGGTGCGCTATGAAAAGCTCGAGCACTCCTTTATGGCGTTGAACCACCTGGCCGCTGCCATCATCGCTTGGCGAAAGGTTCAACTACCTGTCAATATTATTTACGGATAAATTCTTAACGGCAGACGCAGCCGCGATCGCCCGGGTTCGCGACGTCATGCCTCACTTGGCCGCCACGCTGGCGGCGTGCATCGGCGGCTCTGCCGCCAGCCGCGCAATCATGAAGGCGGCGGCGTTGAGCACATGCTGGCGCGCCAGCCGGTCGGCTTGCTCGCCGTCGCCTGCGATCACGGCTGCGAGCAGCTGGTGATGCTGCCCCCAGATTTCGCGCGGCTTTTCGTCGCGCATCAGTACTTCGCCCATCACGCGCTGGGTGGAGGTCCACTGCGCTTCCATCATCGGCTTGATCAACGGGTTGCCCGACAGCTCGTAGATGAAGTCGTGGAAGCGCAGGTCTGCGGCGATCATGGCGGCGACGTCGCCGCTGCGCACGGCCTTGCGGCCGTCCTGGATCAGGGGCGGCCCTTCCTTGCGCGCGCGCTCGGCGTTGCGCTCGGCTGCCGAGCGGAACGCGAGGCCCTCCATCACGGCCCGGATGTCGTACATGTTGCGCACGTACGCCAGGTCCAGCGGGGCCACGATGAGGCCGCGACCCGGCGCGTCGCGCAGCACGCCTTGCTTGCGCAGCAGCAGCAGCGCCTGCTGGACTGGCTGGCGCGAGACGCCCAGCGCCTCGGCGATCTGCTCCTGGATCACTCGCTCGCCGGGCCTGAGCTTGCCGCCGGCGATGTCGGCGACGATGGCCTCGTGTACCTGTTCGGCTAGGTTCGGCTGGATGGACAGGATTTTCATGGGGGGAGTATAGGCATGGCCGAATTCAGAATTCACCCGATGCCGGCGCGGCCCGGCGGGTCGGTGTCGTGCACCAGCACGGCTGGCCGGCAGGCCGCTCACTCGCTCCTCCACCGCCGCTCGGCCTCGTCCCACGCCTCCAGCGGCTGCAGGTCGGGCACCCAGGCAAGGCCGGATTTCGAATCCGACGAGACTGCCTCGGGCGTGACGACCACGTCGAGCAGCGCGGGCAGGTTTGCCAGCGCGCGCTGGATGGCACCGGGCAGGTCCTCGGCGCGCTCGACGCGCTCGGCGTACAGCCCGAAGCCGCGCGCCATCGCCGCATGGTCGGCGAACTGCAGGCGCGTGCCCACCACCTTGCCGAACGACTCCTGCTGGTCGCGCACCTCGATCGCCCAGGAGCCGTTGTTGGCCACCACGATCAGCACCGGCGCCTGGTGGCGCGCGGCCGTGTCGATCTCCATCGCGTTGAAGCCGAAGGCGCCGTCGCCGGTGGCCACCACCACGGGCCGGCCGGGGCACGCCAGGCCGGCGGCAATGCCGAACGGGGTGCCGATGCCGATGCACCCCAGCGAGCCCGGATCGAGATACGTGGACGCCGGCAGGCCGACGCGTGCGAAGCTGAGGAAGTCGCCGCCGTCGGCGACGACGACGGCGTCGCGCGGCAACGCCTCGCGCAGGGCCGCGACGACGCGATTGGGATGCATGCGCCCGTCGCTGCCTGACGGCGCCGTGCTCAGGCCGGCCAGCAGCTTGCCCGCGCGCTCGACATGCTTGTCGCGCAGCCGGCGGACCCAGGCGCGATCGGTGGCAGGCTGGCGGTCGCCGGCGGCCTGCAGGATGGCCTCGAGCGCATCAGCGCAGGTGGCGAGGATCTGCGCTTCGCCGCGGCGGTTGTCGCGCAGTTCGGCCGCGCAATCGGCGATGCGCACCAGCTTCGCCTGCCCGAACACCGCCGGCGAACCGTAGGCGAGCTGGAAGTCCAGGCGCCGCCCCAGCGTGACCACCACGTCGGCGTCGCTCATGACGGCGCCGCGCATCGCCGCGATAACCGACGGATGCTCTTCGGGCACCAGCCCGCGGCTCTCGCCGGTGTCGAGGTACGCGGCGCCGAGGCGGTCGAGCAGACGCACCAGTTGCGGGCCGCAGCCACGAGCACCGCGGCCCGAGATGACCAGCGGCCGCCGCGCGGACCACAGCAGCTCGACGGCGCGCTGCACGTCGTGCGGATCGGGCAGCAGATGAGGTGCCGGCCTGGCCTGCAAGTGCTCGGCCAGCTGCACTGCGCGCGGCACTTCGGCCCGCAGCGTGTCGACTGGGAAATCGAGGTACACGGGCCCCGGCTCGCCGCCCTCGCCCAGCGCGCGGGCGACGGCCTCGTCCAGCTCCTGCAGCACGAGCGCGGGCTCGCGCACCGTGCGGGCATAGCGCGTCAGGGAGCGCACGAGGTCAGTATGCACCATGTCCTGCAGCGCGCCGCGGTTTTCCTGCGGACGCGGCGGCGTGCCGGACAGAACCAGCACCGACGCCCGGGCCACGTGCGCGTTGGCGATGCCGGTCATCGCGTTGGTCACGCCGGGCCCGGCGGTGACCAGCGCCACGCCGAGGCTGCCGGTGAGCTCCGAATGCGCGTGCGCCATGTACACGGCGGCGCGCTCGTCGCGCACGTCGATGATGCGGATCCCCTCCGCGTCCAGGCGCATCCAGATCGGCATGATGTGCCCGCCGCAGAGCGCGAAGACGCGATCGACGCCGCGGGCCTTGAGAAAGCGCGCGATCAGCGCGGCGCTGCAGTTGTCGGTGAGGACCGGAGCCATGTTCAGCCTTTCAGGAAGCCAGTGGAGATCCACGGGACGGCCACAACCAGCGCCAGTCCCGCGAGCAGGGCCAACAGGTAGCCCAGGATGGATTTCATGCCGTCGGCCGGATCGACGCGGCCGATCGCGCAGGCGCCGTAGTAGCCCACGCCGAACGGCGGGGCGAACAGGCCAACGCCCATGGACAGCACCACGACCATCGCGTAATGCACTTCGTTCACGCCCATCTGCCGGGCGATCGGGAACAGCAAGGGGCCGAAAAGCACGACGGCCGGGATGCCTTCCAGCACGCTGCCCAGCGTGACGAACGCCGCGACCGACACGATGAGGAAAGTCGCTGCGCCGCCGGGCAGCGATGCCATCGTTGTTGCCAGACCGTTCGAAAAGCCCGATTGGGTGAGCGCCCATGCCATGGCGGTGGCCGTGCCGATGATGAACAGGATCGCGCCGGAGAGCGCGGCCGTCTCGACCAGCATGGGAACCAGGCGGCGCCACTGCATCTGCCGATAGAAGACCACGCCGGCCAGCATCGCGTAGGCGATGCCCAGGGTGGAGACCTCGGTGGCGGTGGCGACGCCTTCGACGACCGCCGCGCGGATCACGAACGGCAAGGCCACGGCCGGCAACGCGACGAGGAACGCGCGGGCGATCTCGCCCCCGCCCGCCTTGCGCACGTGCGACAGGTCTTCGCCGCGGTAGCGCCAGCGCACGACGACGCACAGCGCGGCAGCCAGCACGAGCCCCGGCAACATGCCGCCGGTGAACAAGGCGGCGATCGACACGCCGGTGACCGAGCCGATCGTGATCAGCACCAAGCTGGGCGGGATGGTCTCGGTCTGCGCGCCGCAGGTGGCAAGCAGCGCGACGAGGTCGCCGCGCTTCGCGCCGCGCTTTTCCATCTCCGGGAATAGCACCGGCGCGACGGCAGCCATATCGGCCACCTTCGAGCCGGAAATGCCCGAGACGAGGTACATGGCGCCGATCAGCACGAAGGACAGGCCGCCGCGCACGTGACCGAGCAGACTCGCCAGGAAGGCGACCATGGCCCGGGCCATGCCGGTCATCTCGATCAGCAGCCCGAGGAAGACGAACAGCGGGACGGCTAGCAGGATGATGTGCGACATCCCTTCGTCCATGCGGCCGACGATCACCATCAGCGGCAAGCTGGTCGTCAAGGCGAGGAAGCCAAAGGTTGCCAGCCCGAAGGCGACCGCGATCGGCACGCCCAGCAGCACCGTGACCGCCGTCACGCCGACGAAGAAGATCAGCAGGTTCGTGCTGCCCAGCCCGGCAAACGCCGTCCTCATGGCGAGAAACGCCAGACAGGTGACCAGCACCGCCGCGAAGGCCGTGACCACATGGCGCGGCGAGCCGACCCGCAACAGCCGGATAGCCGCCGTCGTCGCCATCAGGAACAGCCCGATCGGCAGCGCCGCAGCGCGCCAGCCGCTGGAGATCTCCAGCGACGGCGTGGTGACGCTCGCCTCTTCCATCGCGAACTGCCAGGCCGGACCGATGATCAGCACCAGGAACGCCAGCGCGGCGACGATGGCGACCGTGTCGAGCCAGGCGCGCAGTGCGGGCAAGGCCTTGCTGACGAGCGCCGTCATGCGCATGTGCTCGCCGCGCTGCATTGCCACCACGGCGCCCAGGCTGGCCAGCCACAGGAACAGGATCGAGGCGAGCTCGTCGGTCCACACCAGCGGCGCGTCTAGGAAGTAGCGCGAGATCACGCCGGCCAGCAGGATCGCGATTTCGGCGGCGATCAGAGCCGCGGCGGCTCGCTCCACGCCCCAGGCGAGGATGTTCTCGGCGCTCGCCAAGACGCGGCGCGCGGCGCCTTCCTGCAGGGTTGGATGATGGCGTGCGATGGCCATTCGCATGGCAGCCTCAGGCGATGTTCCCGGCGTACTGCGCGAGCAGCGCCCAGGCGGTCTTATCGAATCGGCCGCGCGCCTGCGCGTAGAAGCCGCTCTTGGCGAGCGCCTGCCGGAACGCGGCCACGTCCACCGTGTTAAACACCATACCCTTCGCTTCCAGGGACTTCTGCAGTTCGACGTTCGCGCGCGCGATGTCGTCACGCTGCTTGCGCCCTGCGGCATTCACGTGGGTCGTGATCACCTGCTGCACGTCGGCCGGCAGGCCCTTCCACACGCTGCCGTTCGCCATGAACCAGAACCCGTCCCAAGAGTGGTTGGTGAGCGAGCAGTACTTCTGGACCTCGAAGAACTTGGCCGAGTCGATCAGCGCCAGCGGGTTTTCCTCGCCGTCGGCGACCTTGGTCTGCAGCGCCTGGTAGGCCTCGCTGAGCGGCAGGCTCACCGGCGCGGCGCCGAGGGACTTGAACATCGCGACCCACAACGGCACCACCGGCACGCGCAGCTTGAGCCCCTTGAGGTCGTCGGGCGTGCGGATCGGGCGCGTGCTGCTGGTGATCTGGCGAAAGCCGTTGTCCCAAACGGTCTCGAACGGCACCAGGCCGGTCTTCTCGATGCTGGCGCGGACGTGCTTGCCCACGGCCCCGTCCATGGCCGCCCACACCTTGTCGTAGTCGTGGAAGGCGAAGCCCACGCCGGTGATCGAGGTGACCGGCACCAGGGTCGACAGCACCGTGCCCGGGAAGGTCGCCAGTTCCAGGGCGCCATTGCGAATTTGCGACATCATGTCCGAGTCGCTGCCGAGCTGGTTGTTCGGGAACAGCTGGATGGCGACTCGCCCCTTGGTCTCGGCTTCGATCGCTGCGATCGCCTCCTTCAGCCGCACGTTGACCGAATGGGTGACCGGCAGGTCCGTGCCGAGCTTGAGCTTGAATTCGGGCCCGGCGGCGTGCGCCAGGCCGAAAGCGCCGGCGCCGGCGGCCAGCGCGCCGGTGGCAATGAAGTGTCTGCGGGTGAGTGACATGAGCTTATCTCCGATGAAGTGGTTGGTGCGTGGCCATGTCGACGCCTTCTTGAACTCTGAATTCAAAGATGCTTCAAGTCGGAGCAGTGTATTCAGAATTCAGATATCAGACTATCTTTAATTGATAGGTGTTTTCCATAATGAATTCTGAATTCAGAATTCTAATAATGCGCAACCGCCGGCGATTGTCGGCCCTGCCTGAGAAGCCCCCCATGACGCACCTACTCACCTTATCCGACGCCATTGCCGCCCATGCCCGGCTGCAGCCGCAGCGCATCGGGACGCGCGATTCGCGGCGCGCGCTCACCTTCGCCGCCTGGGACGAGCGCGCCAGCCGCCTCGCCAACGCGCTGCTCGGCCTCGGCCTGGCCCAGGGCGAGCGCGTGGCGCTGCTCGCCTACAACTGCGTGGAATGGATGGAGATGTACGTGGCGATCGCCCGCGCCGGGCTGGTTGCCGTGCCGATCAACTTCCGCCTGCTCGGGCCCGAGATCGCCTACATTGTCGAGAACTGCGAAGCGCGCGCGCTGATCGTCCAGGAGGAACTGCGCGAGCGTATCGAGCCGCTGCGCCAGATCGTGCCGCTCGGGACCGGTTGCTACATCCACTTCGGCGCGGACGCGCCGGCGGGATGGACCAGCTATGAAGCGCTGATCGCCGGCGCAAGCGCCCAGGCGCCGACCGTCACCGTGCGGCCGGAGGATCCGTTCGCCCTCATGTACACCTCCGGCACCACCGGGCGGCCCAAGGGCGCGGTGCGCAACCACGAAGGCAACGCCCTGCTCGCGCTGGCCACCGCGCTCGAATTCGGCTTCACCCGGCGCGACAGCGCCCTGCTGGTGATGCCCATGTGCCATGCGAACTCGCTGTACTTCGGCCTGACCTTCCTGTACCTGGGCGCCACCGTCGTCGTCGACGACCACAAAAGCTTCGATCCCGAAGCGCTGCTGGCGACCCTGTCCCGCGAACGCGTCACCTTCACCTCCCTGGTGCCCACGCACTACATCATGATGCTGGGCCTGCCGGCCGAGGTGAAGGCGCGCCACGACGTGAGCGCGGTTGGCAAGTTGCTGATCTCGTCGGCGCCGGCACGCCGCGACACCAAGCTGGCGATCATGGAGCACTTCCGCAACTCGCGGCTGTTCGAGCTGTACGGCTCGACCGAGGCGGGCTGGGTCACGCTGCTGCGGCCCGAGGAGCAACTGGACAAGGTCGGCTCGGTCGGCCGCGAATGGGCCGGCTCGGGGGCGATCCGGCTGCTCGATCCTGCCGGCAATGAAGTGCCCGACGGCGAGGTGGGCGAGCTGCATTCGCGCACGCCCTACGTGTTCGACGGCTACTGGAAGAACCCGGCGAAGAGCGCAGAAGCGTTCCGCGGCCAGTGGTGTTCGGTCGGCGACATGGCGCGGCGCGACGCGGACGGCTACATCTACCTGGTCGACCGCAAGAGCAACATGATCATCAGCGGCGGGGAGAATGTCTACCCGTCCGAGGTCGAAGCGGTGGTCGGCGCCCACCCGAAGGTCAAGGACGTGGCGGTCATCGGCGTCCCGCACGAAAAATGGGGCGAGGCCGTGCAGGCCGTCGTCGTGGTGCATGCGCACGAGGAGTGCAGCGCCGAGGAGATTCTGCAATGGTGCCGCGAGCGCATGGCGGGCTACAAACGCCCGCGCTCGGTAGTGTTCGTCGCCGACGCGGCCGTGCCGCGCACGGCCACCGGCAAGATCCTGCACCGCAAGCTCAAGGAACGGCTGCTCGCCACCACCTGATCGCCGCGCCGTGCAGCAGATCCTGGCCGTCACCTTCCCGTTCTTTGCCCTGGTGCTCTTGGGCTTTGCCGTAATGCGCGGGCGGCTCGTGCCGCCGGACGCGGCGGCCGGTCTGAACAGCTTCGTGCTGTTCTTCGCGCTGCCGTGCATGCTCTACAAGTTCGCTGCGACCACTCCGATCGTGCAACTGCTCGATCCGGGCGTGTCGCTCACCTACCTCGTGTGCGCGCTGGCGATGGTGGCGATCACCATTGGCACCACGCGGCCGCGCCGCACCGGCTGGAACGATGCGTCGTTTGCAGCGCTGGCCGCGGCCTTTCCGAATTCCGGCTTCATGGGCGTGCCGCTGCTGGTCGCGCTGCTCGGGCCGCTGGCGGCCGGCCCCGCGATCGTCACGCTCGCCATCGATATGGTGTTCACGACCTCGGTCTGCATCGCGCTGTCGCGGCTCGATGCCGCCGGGCAGCAGGGCGCGCACCAGGCGGCCTGGCAGGCCCTGAAGGGCGTAGCGGCCAATCCCCTGCCCTGGGCGATCCTGCTCGGATGTCTCTCCGCCGGCACCCACGTGCAGTTGCCGGGGCCGGCGTTCAGTGCCGTGTCCATGCTGGCCGGCGCCGCCTCGCCGGTCGCGCTCTTCACGCTGGGCGCGATGCTCGCGCGGCCAAAGCCAGTCCGCCTCGAGATCGCCATGCCGGGGCGGGGTCCGATCGTGCTGCAGATCATCGCGTACAAGCTGCTGCTGCATCCGCTGCTGGTGCTGGCCGCCGGTCGCCTGGCGATCGCCATCGGGCTACCGCTGGACCCGTTTGCGCTGATGGTGCTGGTGCTCGCCGCCGCCTTGCCAAGCGCGAGCAACGTGCCAATCGTTGCCGAGCGTTTCCACGCCGACGCGGCGCGGGTGGGCCGCGCCGTGTTGTTCACGACAGCGGGTGCTTTCGCGACCTTCTCCTGCGCAGTTGCGATCCTGCGCTGACAGGAGGTCGTCGGACTAGCAGCTAGTTTGGTGCAAGTAGCACCGAAAAGGCAACGAGCCCGATGAGGGCTGGCGTGAGCTACGCGTGCTCGTCGTTCGAGTCGCGCGCCAGAGCCTTGCGCTCTTGCTCAATGAGCTTCTCGATGAAGCGAGCATTTCGGCTCGCCTTTCGCTGCTGGCCCGATCGCGCAGGCGCTGGAGCGTCGCCAAGCGTACAAGGGCTCTGGTTCGCTCGTCCTTGAAGGTGCAATCGCTCATGCCGTACATCTATGTCGCGACGCGATAGTAATTCAAGGAAGATGACTGAGCTGTAGGAAACGCCTCGGACAGGAAAACCGGCCACTTAGGGATCATGTCCAAAACAGACTCTCGAACAAAATTTGAGTTGTCGTTTCCCACATGTTGAAGAATTCGACTGATT